>Ga0222717_10002573_pt1 | contig 13963 bp, 14 predicted proteins | sample C33_18DmetaG_FD_165053 | JGI IMG/M metagenome (GOLD analysis project Ga0222717, IMG submission 165053) | Estuarine water microbial communities from San Francisco Bay, California, United States - C33_18D | ecosystem: Environmental > Aquatic > Marine > Unclassified | place: USA: California...
TTTAACTATAAGGTGTAATGGTACTGGGATAGGCGATTGGGTTGAATTCGATCTACCGACAGTTAAGTCAGCGCAAGGCTATGGCACAGCGGTCAACATCACTAGCGCAGACTCAGAGGAGTTTACATTTAATGGCTCGGTAAGCCCTAATACATGGACAAATGACGGTGCAACAATAGTCATAGAAGTGGCAGGTACATAATGAATGATCTATTTTGGACAGCAATAAGAATACCTGCGGTTATAGATCCGTTGAGCGAGTATGGGATTATGTATGCTAGGTTTCCTAAGCACACAGTTTTAACTAACTCAGAGGGCGAGACTTTTGCATTAATAGTTACAAGTGTTGATAATCCAATTGATGCAATCTATCCGGTATTAACTGAAGACAAGACTACTGAAGATGTGTTTAGAGAGATCTTAGCACATTTGACTGATGAGGTTAAGTCAGCGGTTTTAACTAAGGACTTAGCGTCTCAGCTTTATAATGAATTCATAGCACCAACTTTAATAGAGGAAATATAATATGGCACAAGGGCAAACAGGGGTACCAGATAAGGTCACAGGAAATACACTTCTAGCATCAGAATTCACTGTGATAAAACAAGCAGTAGAAGCAGGTGGAAGGATTATATTAGAGGCGTAAGGATGATGAAATATTTAAAGGTTATAGCCATTAGTTTACTGATGGTTTCATGTAAGACGGTAAACATTTATGTACTATCTGCTGGGGATGCAGAGGTACTAGTAGAGCAGCATGGGTCTGATGTAGACTCTAAGTTAAAAGGTGCTCTAAAGTAATGTAGTTTGTATAAAGTTAAATCAGAGATAGAGAGAGAGAGAGAGGATAATAATATGTATATTAAATCATTAATTATATTAGTAGTGCTATTAGCTACTTCATGTGTTCAGTATGAGAGATTACACCATTTACCTAAAGATATTCACTTTATGGCAAATAAGGTAGCTAATCGTACCTATGTTGAAAATAAATATGATTGCTCAAATATGTCTTCTGATTTAGCTTTAGAACTTGCAGCCTCAGGCTATGACGCTAGGATAATAGTCTTTAAGATTAATCCAACAGTTTATCATGCAATTGTTGAAGTAGTTGTCGATGGTCATTACTGGTACCTAGATCCAACTAGAGGTCTTAATAATTTTAGTCGATCAAAACCTAAAGACCCTCTTTTTATATTTACACCTCTCCAAATCTTTGAGGTAGCTAACAACCCTGGGTTTAGACAGCAGATCATCTTTGAGTTCCTCAACCATCACTATGAAGAAGAGGAAGCTGACGATGTGCAAGAACAAGAGTAACAAAGACCATTGTGGACCTATGGTGGTCAATTTTAAAACATGGTTAATCTCATGGTTAGTACCAGACGATCTTTGGGGTATATACATAGGCGATCTATGTGAGATTCACGATGAAGATTATGCGAAAGGTGGTTCTGAGATAGACCGCAGTTTAGCTGATACGAAATTTAGAGATCGAATAGCCATCAGGGTTTATAATAAACTTCTTAGAAATGGTATTAAATGGAAGAAGGCTAATAAGAAGGCCACACTAGCAGCTACGATATATTATATTGGCGTAGATTTAGGTGGTAAAGAACATTTTAATTATAATAAGGAAAAATAACCACCATGTTTGAGCAATTAGTAGAGTTAATAGGAGCTAACGGTATATGGTGTGGACTATGTGTATTCCTTATCTATCGACAAAATAAACGATTCGAGGCATTACAGGATTGGGTACAGAGTGAAGTTATAGTAGCTCTTAATGCATCAACAAAAGTAATGACAGACATTAAGGAGAAATTAGATGCCCATAAAAACGACCGATAGTCTCGACGTACTAGCAGCACTAAATATAATGGCTTCATATGTAGGTATACCCCCACTAACTAATTTAGTGAATATAGCTGATGAGCCTGACTTTTTATTAGCACAAGAGATTTTAGATGAATTAACCTCAACGACATTATCTCAGGGTTTACCTTGTAATACTGACTATGAGTTTCCACTTACAGAACAGAATGGTGAAGGCTATACTATCATACCAGCAGGATCTTTAATTACTGATATTATCACTGATGGCTATGTCGAAAGGGATGGCTTAGTATATAATTTAGATACTAGATTGTTTGAGACATCAGTTTCGCTAAAGGCTACTGTAGTATGGAATATGGATTATGATAACCTACCTGAGTTAGTTAAACGCTATATAGCTATAGCAGCTAGTAGAGTATTCGTAAATAGAGTCAAAGGTGATGGAGCTATGGATGCTCTAACTATACCTGACGAACGAAGAGTTAAACAAGAGTTTCAACGCTATGTATACGCAGTAGGTGATCTTACAATATTACAAGGTGATGTCCCTTACCAAATTGCCCGTAGCGGTAGAAACTATTTTAGAGGTAGATACTAAGATGCCAAAATTTAAATCAACTGAAGCTTCATTATATAATGGAATATCACAACAGAGTTCAGAGTTAAGGTTACCCTCTCAAGTAGAAGATGTAACTAATGCTAACCTTACGCTGTCTCGTGGTATTGAAATGAGGCCTCCAGCAGAGATACTACTAGAGGAGTCTGGTGAATACTCCGTAGATTCTTTAGTCTACCCTTCAGCTTTCTCTAGTGATTTATCTTATATATTCACTATAGCTGGAGATGGAAGTACATTGCCACACCAAGTATATGATACAGATGGTTTAATCTATCCGATCATATTTGAGGATGCAGCAGCTCAGGATTACTTAGAGACAGACAATGGGTCAGCTTATAGCCCCATTCAAGCTGTTCAATTATCATCAATATTAGATTATACATTTGTTAGTAATAAGAATGTAACACCTGCTATGGAAACTGCTACTACAGCAGCTTTAGTTGAAGAAGGTTATATTTGGATTAAGAATGGTGTTCAGCAAGTGCAGCGAAAGATTGTAGTTAATGGTACCACAGTAACTCATGTTAAGAATGTTAATAATGATTCAGATATTATCGTTGATTATTTTGTAGCTAATATACCATCTGGATTCACAGCGACTAAAATATCTAGTGCAGTATTAAAGATCGTTAAGGATGATGCAGCAGCTTTTACATTGACGGCTACTGATTCATACTCAGATACTACAATGGCTGCATCTAGAACTAATGGCTGTAAGATTGAAGATTTACCTCCAGTAGCTTCAACTGATACTATTATGACTATTGCACCTGAAGAGAATTCAGAAAGTGAATATTTCCTTCAGTATGATGAAGATACCAAAACATGGTCTGAGACTACAGCGCCTGGAGAGTCAGCTACATTAGATAATACCACAATGCCTCATGCTTTTATTAGAATGGTAGATGATGGTGCAGGAACTGTAACTGGTACTCCTGATCAGGTCTACTTTCATTTTGATCGTATCGATTGGGTGGCTAGAACTTCAGGTGGTAACGATAGTGCACCAGTACCTTCATTTATTACTAGACCTATTAATGATACATTCTTCTTTAAGAATAGATTAGGGTTTATAGCTGGAGATAATATTATACTCTCAGCTACTGACGATTTGTTTAGATTCTTTCCGACCACTGTTAAAGAAGTGTTGGATGATGATCCTATTGATATAGCCATAAGCTCAACCACTAGCGTTACCTTATTGCATGTCTCTACGTTCCCTGAGAGTCTTATCATCGTAGGTGACAACGAACAGTTTACATTGGGTTCAGGAGGTAAAGCCTTCACACCTGAGAACGTAGTGTTAGACCCAACGACATCTTACTCAGCTTCAGACATTGTACCTCCTGTAACGGTGGGTTCAACCATGTATTTTATAGCTCCTCAGTCTAGCTTCTCAGCTGTCCGAGAGTATAGCGTACAGCCTGACACGTTGATTACAGATGCAGCTGATGTTACAGCTCATGTACCTCGATTAATACCAAATAACTTAAAGCAAATAGTATCAGAGAATAATCTTGAATATCTCTTCCTCATTAACACTGATGAGTATAGTACTGAAGGTAATCAAATGTTTATCTATAAGTTCTACTGGCAAGGTAATGAGAAAGTTCAATCAGCTTGGATCAAATGGGATCTATGGTTTAAACCTTTAGGTGGCATAACGTTTGACGGAAAGTTGATCTTAGTTGGTACTGAGAAGACTTCAGGTGTCAGCAGAACAATTTTAACTAGTATGAATCTGAGTGATAAACCACCAGTAGTATTAGATACAGACGATAGAGAATTCAAGAGTACTAGACCTAACATTGATCGACAGTCAACTATACCAAATGAAGCTGTTAATGTTGGCAATCAGTCAATACTTGAAGTAACTCTAAGTCAATATAATTATTTAGACATTGATGATGTTAATCCTGTAGTAGTAGATAGGATATCAGGAATTAAATACCAAATTACCTATAGGTATACAGCTGGTGGTAAATACTATTTAGTTCTAGAAGTTCCAGCTAATCTAACAACAACAGATTTAGGTGTAGATGAATACTTTGTATTAGGTAATTATGCCCTTGGCGGTGTACCTCCTGATTCATTCTCATCATTCCCACTAACATTCCCATTTGTATTTTCATAAATTAATAAAACATAATAAGGAGCTATAATGGCTTTACTAACTTCAAACAATGTTAAGAAACTTATAGCTTCTCCTGTGACTAGCGGTGACACAACAATCACTCTTGTAGATGTCATAGGATTACCTGATGTTTCTGGTGTAGCTGATTATACCATTATAACCTTAATCAGAGTATTAGATGGTCTGTATGAGATTGTACGTGTAGATGATATAACAGGTAATGTACTAACAGTTCAAAGAGCTCAGGAAGGTACAGTAGCTTTAGCCTATGCTACTAGTGATGAAGTGCGCAATTTCTTTACTTCAGGCATGTTTCAAGGTTTAGCCACGGGCTCTAACAATGCGTTAGCAGAAGCTAAAGTGTTAACTGGTAGCTTTAACTATGATGATACCCTAACTGATGCAGATCCTACCAGTGGAAACATAAGGTTTAATAGTGCTACTCTAGCTTCTATTACTGAGGCCTATGTTGACTATGAGGATAACTCAGGTACCAATAAAGAAGGTTTGTTTAATAACATTCAGGCTGGATCTACTTTGTATGTCGAAGAGGCTGGAGTTGTAGGTAACTCAGCTTTATTTACTGTAGATGTAGTTACTGATGATACTGGGTACTTCCAACTAGATTTAACCTTGGTTTCATCTGTAGGCTCACTGCCAGCTAATGGAGAGCCTATTGTTATAATGTCAATCCCAGGGTCAGCTGGGGGCGGTGGCGGTGGAGGCGGTGGTGGAATACTTCCAGCTACTGATAAGCTTATAGATGATGGTGATTCACCTTATACTATTCTAGCTGCTGATGTTGATGATAATGAACGTTTGGTTATTGATCCAACAAGTGCAGCTGAGGTTGAGCTTATTATCGACCCTGCGTTATTCACTGATTTAACCGTAAAGTTATCTTTAATTAATAAGTCAGATTACAGAGGTATTCTGACGGTTGCTGATACAGGTACAGACACAATTAACGATACATCTATCAATAGGTACTTCTGGAAAGGCGAAGGGTCATTAACTCTTCAAGGGGATACCAGTACTAATCTGGATGTTATAGCGGGAGGTTAAGCTATGAGTAAAGTCGAAAAGGTATTCGATGAGGTTTTCACAGCCCGAAATTTCCGAACATCTCCACTAACTATAAGCGGGTTGCAAGGTGATACTTACGACTACGAGTTGGTAGTGTATCGGGCTAACGCAGCCACTCCTGGGGGAGGTAATTCTGACCTAGGTGTAGTTTTTAACTCTGATACTACAGCCAATTATAGGCGATATTTTATGCGAGGTATAGTAGCGAGTGCATCAGCGTCTGCCTCGGATGTTAATAATGAAATCGTCCTACAGTTTTCGGGGTCAGACGGTTCTTTCACTGGGCTTATTATGGCAAAAATAGAAGGATACTCAGGAGATGAAAGATATGTGTCCTCCTTACATACAGGGTATGCAAGTGCTTCTGTAGTTACCAAAACTGCAGGATATTGGAAAAACACCGTTGATGAAATAAGTAGTCTTACCCTCACAGCCTCAAATGGTGCAAGTGTTACTGAAGATGCTCACGTAATCCTCTACCGCACGCCTAAAGCAGCGAGTCAGGCAAAATGGGAGTTAATGGAAACTAAGACTCTTACGGCTCAGAACCTATTATCAACACCTTTGGATTTTACAGGTTTGGATGGTGACACAGCAACACAGTACCGTTTAGCTTTTGACCTGCCAACAAGTGGGCGAAACCTAGGAATGACGTTCAACAATGACACCAGTACATCAAATTATATAACTCAATCTTTAAGAAACAGTGGTGGTACAGTATCTGCACTTAATTATACAACAGCAGGATATTTAAGTCTGGATGTGTTTGGAGTTCACACAACATTCAATAGTGATATAATTATAAATGCCGAAAGTGGGGCCGAGCGATTAGCTGAAATTTCAACAGGAACTATTGCAGGTTTTCAAAATGCTGAAACGGCAGGGTGGTGGTCAAATACTGTGGATTCTGTAAGTTCCATTCAAGTCAAATGCTCCTCTGCTACAGCTCAGACAGGCACAGTCAAACTCTACAGGCGCGTTAATCCCACGACAACAGGCGATACACTTAACTTTGAAGTGGTGGAAGTTGTTGATATATCAGGGGACTTTTCAGCAGGTCATACATTTAGTGGGCTGACAGGTGATTCAACGACTTTGTATAAGGTGGAGTTTTTGGGGTCGTGCGCTTCCGGATCTGTTGGCTTGAGGGGTGATATAAATTCCGACCTAACATCAAATTACCCTAATCAATACTTCCAGGGTACATCCTCGACTACGGTAGCAGGATCTAACACTCTTTCATTTCTTAATTTTGGTAATGTCACAGTTGGGCAGACTAGGCAGGTGATGTATATCTATCCTAAATCAGGCGCTAGCCGTCCAATGCTTACAGAGTGGGCTGAGGGTGAAAATCTAGTAAGATTTCAAAGTATGTGGTGGGGAAATACCGTCGATGAGGTTGCTGACATAGAAATTCATGGGACAAGTACCACGGTAATCACAGGAACCTTAAAACTAAGCAGGTTAATATAATATGAAAACAAGATACATGAATGGATCAACACCCTTACCTGATAGACTGAAGGATAAGGCTACCCATAGCTTACCTTTAAGTGATGAAGCTTATACCCAGTACACTTCAGCTAAATACTTCACAGAGACAGGCGTTAAGTCTGCCTCAGAGATTGCAGCTTTAGAGTTGGTTGAAGTTAATGAGGCTCTTAGAGTTAAAGCTAAGAGCGATAGGGATGATAAGCTTCAACATTTAACCGTAGAAGTTGGAGGCCATAGTATTCAAGTTAGACCTCAGGACGAACTAAATCTCAGACTGCAGATTCAATCTATGGCTGACGGTGAGTTCACTGATTGGATTCTATCAGACAATACAGTAGCTTCTATATCTAAGGATGATCTATCAGCAGCTTATGCTTTAGGTTTAGCCTTAGGTGAAGACATATACCAAGACTATAAAGATATAATCAAAGGATTGTAATATGGCTGAGACAGATCGTTATTCATTAGGATTAGAGTACGAGATGTCCGTCACCCTGACTGAGTTAGTACCTAAGGATGAGGCTCAAAAGCCTGTGGTTACACAGAAGGTGTACCTAGATTCCTTATATTTATCCTATATAGACTCAGGCCCTATCGAAGTGATTGTAACCAATCGTCGTACGGGTGCTGAAGTCCTTAGGGCTGTTAGGTCAGACTTTGGGTCAGCCTTGGGGTTAATACCTCTCGGCACATCCTTACCGACTGACAGGGTATACACAGAGACAGGTAGACGTGATGTTTTAGCGAGAGGTCGAGCTGAGGATATACTAGTGACACTAAAGACTAACACTCATTTAGGTACTAGAATATCAGCTATCTCTCAATCAGGTACAGTAGTGCCATCAATGTAAATTAAGGTAAACAATGAATTATCAGGCAGTAGATTTAAGAGATGCTTCAGATGAACTTCAAGAGAAGACAGTCAACATGAAGCTTAGACCAATTGACATTTTAGAATGTCGTATGGCGGGGACATCCGATACTAAGAAAGCAATAGCTCTAGGTATGCATTTATCTGAAGATTATTACTGTAAAATTGGTGTGAATACTATCACTAATGAACCTGAGTTCGTTTGGGGAATAGCATCTACAGGTGATCCTACTTTAGGGGTACCTTGGATGTTAGCTTCTAATAAGTTTAAAATAACCACTGATTGGTTAAAAAGGTGTAAGAAAGAGGTTTTACCAGAAATGAATAGAACCTTTCCTATATTAAGAAACTTTGTACATAAGAACAATACACAATCTATAGCTTGGCTTAAATGGTTAGGCTTTAGTTTCTATGATATACCTGTAAGCTTCTCTGTAGATGGAGATCAAGCAGATGTATTACTGTTCACCAAACTTGGAGGAGATCACCTATGTGTGAACCAGCAACAATAATTATGGGTATCACAGCTGTTGTCGGAGCTGCCACTTCTATATACTCAATGCAACAACAAGACAAGGCTATTAAAGAGCAAAATAAAGCTGCTGGTGATCAGTATGTTGAAGAGACCAGTAGAGCTAAAAGAGATGCTCAAGATAGGCAGAATCAACTTACCAATGAATCTCTACAGGAAGCCAGTAGGTTTCAACAGAATAGAGAACAGCTAGCTTTAGAGGCTTTGAGAGAGAAGTCAGCAGCTAGAGTAGCTTCAGCTGAGAGTGGAGTTGGAGGTGTTACCAAGGTACGATCGTTCGTAGCTGAGGGTATAGCCGAGGATTCAGCTAGAGCTGATATAGATAAATCAGAGAGTTTATCACAATTTAATGTAAATCAAAGAGCTAGAGGTATAGCGACAGCTCAACGTGATCGGGAAGTCAACGCTGGGTTCACTTTTAAGTCTAACTCTAGACGTAGATTAGGTACCCTAGATTTTGTATCAGCTGGTGTCAGCGGTGCAGCTAGTGGATATAACACAGGCAGAAGCCTCACAAGTTAAAGGATTATAATATGCCAGTAGGAAGAAGAGATATAAAAGCCAATTTAGGTGCGGGAAACTTTGGTAGTGCTGGTACCCCTTTAGGCTTAACACCTCCGAAGAAGGGGCCTGACTTTGGGCGACTACTAGGAGCTTTAGGTGTAGCTGCAGGTGCAGCCAAAGAGAGTGGTAAATCAAAGGATAATGATGACGTTAGAGCTGCTCAGACAGCTGTCCGAGAGATATACCTAAAGGAGGCTCAAGCTGGAGAAGGTAAAGAAGCTTTTAGAGAGCGTCAGAGACGTGAGATTTTAGCTATTAAAGATAAGTATGCTAGCAACGCTCCTGCCTTCATAAAAGCCTTCACTAATGAGAATCCTGCAGTTAAGGCTGTGGATGAGCTTAATGCTCGACTACGTATTCAGACATTCCAGAATACCACTGAGCAGTTAGATCAGGATAATCCTGGGTGGTCTTCAGTTACTAGATCTAAAGAGTTAGACAAAAGGTTTGAAGCTGAAGCTGCTATAATGAAAGCTCATGGTACTGATGCTCATCAGGAGTTCTTAGAGAAGATTACTGGCTGGACTCTTGAGAGAAAATCTCTCTACACTAAAGATGGTTTAAAGAAGATTAAAGCAGAAAATAATCAAGCTAATTTTAATACCCATACTTTAGAGGCTGTAGCTGCTATTGAGTCTCTAGGTGAGCGTTCAGTTGAGCAGTCACGAGATTCAATAGATGGATTTAATGCTTTTCATACTAATATAAATAATAATCAGGAAGAAGTACTCTCTGACATTAAAGGTTTAGCAATTAGTACATACAATAAACATCTAGCTCTAAATGGTGAAGACGATAGGGTAGGTGCAGGAGCTAAGACAGCTGAGCTCTTAGTCAGTTTAGCTACTAAATATAATAGACCTGAGCTCTTAGATATCGGGGATAAAGCTTTTGACTCTAGTGGTGTTACACTACGTCAGTTTCATGGTGCTATGTTTGATGACGCTAAGGCTTCCATCTCAAATAATAGAGATAGATTAGAAGAACAGCTAGAAGATAGACAGATTCAAGATCTTCATAATCAAGAAGTTAAGCGAATAGATGACTTTAGCTCAGACATTCTGACATCTGTTAATAGTGCGTTAGTACCTGATGTTGATACTAAGGATGTATTTGGTACCTTCAGAAAGTTGACTGAGAGTGAAGAGCAGGCCAATAAAGATGCAAAGGATGGTAAGATATCAGGTAAGGAATTACGTACTAAGCTTAATATTTTGAAGACTAGTAGAGGATTATTGGTTGATGGTAAAGGTGATCCAGAGGCTGAGGCTCAACTACAGATGATCCTAAAAGATGCTTCAGTATCCGGAGGTAGAATAGATATTGAGAAGTTTAATAGTATCAGTCATCTACTAAGTAAGAAATCCACAGCTATATTTAAATCTCCTTTATTTAAAGAAATTGATACGAGACGCTATGAGACAGCTGCTGCAAGGGCTGATGAAAAGGCTCAAAATATACAACGTGCTACAGCTAAAGAGAGAGATGCAACACGACGCTTTAAACAATTAGCATCACATAGTCAATACCAGAGAACATTAGATACTATGACTGGAGCTGCAGCAGCTGATCCTGATATAGAGGTACCTAACTTAGACCCAGCAATACTCATAGGTAAAGTTGCGGAGGCTAAATGGGAACTTACCTCCGCTAGACGGAAAGAAGCTGTTGAGAAAGGTATCCAGTATATCGCACCTACACAAGAAGAGTATGCTGAAAAAACCGAGGCTATCTATAAGGAATGGGATACTCAGTATGAAAAGATGAAGCATAGAGTTATAACTGGTAGAGAGCAAGAGGTTAAAAATCTAAGAGACTCTTACATGAAGGCTAAACCAGAGGCTACTGAAGATGAAGTAAGTAGTACAATTGGTGCTGTTGAAGCTTTACGAAGTAACGCAGTCTTTAGCTCTAGACAAATAAGTCCTCAGCAGGTTAGGCTTATTGAGAATGCCATAAAGAGCAAATCGTTTGAGCCTAAGGATCAGGATGTGAAAACTCTTAGTATTGCTAAACTGAAGAATAGTCAATACCCTACAGGAAGTTCTAGTGTACCTTCAGTATCTAAAGCTCTTAATGTTGTATTTAAGGATACTAACTTCGATTTAGTAGGTAATGAGAGAGACCGTAAGAACTTAGCTGAGATTTTAAGTAAGGGACTGCGAGACAGAGTCTTAAAGAGATCTATACCTGGATTTCCAGATTCACTTCAATTTGGAGATAGCATGGGTAAGGTATTAGCTCGATACATTAATGGGGCTATTATATCAGAGAAATCAGGACAAGAACCAGTTAGAGCGTACTTATGGGAAAAAGCTGGTGCTGATTCATTCTTCAAACATTATGGTGAGTATCTAGCTAAAGATGAGCGTGTCGAGTTAGAATCTCTCTTTAATGTGATGTTGCGAAAAATTGATGAGCGAGATACAGAGAAGGATGATAAAAAATAAATAATGATAATAGGATAAACTATGGCTTATAATTTTAAAGATAAAGAGTATGTGAAAGATCGAGGGACAAATGCAGGCATGTTGACAGACCCTACAGCATGGGGAGCTGATACGGTAGAGGGTATTCTACATGGTGGAGCTAAGGTGGCCTATGATTATTACTCTGTAGGTAATGATATTCAAGGGGGTATAAATAGCGCAGGCTTAAACCCTTTTGAATACATATTTGATTATACCATAGGTGATCCTTCAATTCAACTAGAAGATCCTGACTATAAGTTAGATATCGGTGAGAATTATTTTGATGCAATAAAAGACTTAGATAGGAGCTTTGAAGATCTTAGCCCTACTACTAAAGGTTTTGCTGAATTAACATCACTAGCAGTCTCAACTAGAGCTATAGCTAGTAACTTAGCTAATTGGGGTAAGTTTAAAACATTGATTGAGAGTAGTTCTAAATGGAATAAACTCAGAGGCTTACTATATACTGGTGCTATTGCTGAGGTACCTACATCATTAATTCATACCAGATCATCTGATGGTTCTATCTTCTCACTATTACCTAAAGAGTATCACAATGATTTAACCTCTTGGTTTATAGATAGAACTGACGATTCCGAACTGGAAGGTAGATTTAAGAATGCTATTGAAGGTATAGGTATAGGTTCAGCCTTTGAGATAGGGTTTGCAACCATAGGTAAGATACTAAGAGTAGCTAAAGACTCTGTACACAAAGGATTAGGCCCAAATGCGCAGGGTATTGATCATCTAATGGCTATGGACTCAATTGTAGGTAATGGTAATGGTGATGTTATTACAGCTTTCGCAAGGCGGAATACTACTGTAGGTCGAACTATGGATGAGAAGATGGGTATCTTTACGGATAATATACAAACCGGTAAGAATGTAGACACCCAAACTCTCTTATGGAGACATAATGAGAAGGCTAAAGTTGCTGTATTAGAAGAAGCTGAAAGAATAGCTACTAAGGAGAGAAAGATTAAGCTTAGGGCTCCTAAGAGTAAGAAGGCTAGGAAGCGGAATGCCTTAGCTCGACAAGCAGATAACCATGCGAAGATAGCTAGAAATCCTGAGTATGACATAGAGTATACACCGATAGCAATTGAAGCAGCTGAACCTCAAATAATTAAGGATGGAGCTGATGGTGTATATGAGTATATGTCAATACCTCCAGTAACACCACGAACTGCTGCTGAGTACAGGGTTGTAGCTGATGATTATAGCGTGGAGCAGATCTTTAAGGAACAGAGACTTAAGGATGTAACTAGACAAAAGATAGATGTTAGAGACGAAGAGACAGCTAAGAGTCTTACTAAATTACTATCAGACTCCAACCGTGATGTATTAGAAGAGTCAAAACGTTTGGTCTTAGACCCGAAGGCTAACCCTAAGCATAAGAAGTTAGCTCAACGTATTATAGCTGACTCAAAGACACCTGGGGGTACTCGACTTAATGTTGAAACTTCGGGTGCTGCGAATATAGCTGGTAGTTCACGTTTTGCTCATATCTTAGCGACACTCTCAGGTTTGAAGCTAAAGAAGCATAAGCCTAGAACTCGTCTTAAGATTGCACTTGACGCTCATGAGAAGTGGTACTCAGATGAGTTGAGAATACCTCTAGAGAAAATGTCTGATGAATTTGGATATAATAAACAAGGTCTTAGAGCTCAGTTAATCAACTTTGATATAGCTGCAGAGGCGGGGGTTGATATCATAACAGTAGCTAGAACTCAACGTGTAGCTTTAGAAGACAGTGTTCGACAGATGGCTGGATCTTTAGATATCAATGTTAAGAACCTTAGGTACTCTGAGGATTTTAATAACCTTATGTATAAGCTATCTGAATTAGATGAGATGGACAGTTTACTTGAAGGTTCCATTGGTAATGTAGGTACCATACTAGGCATGCAGCAGTGGAATCCCTCAGATATGGGCAAGAATCTAGATGCAGCTCATAAGACTATACAGGATAGACTAGCAGCTGCTGGTAAAGGTAAAAAGGCTGGAGTAACTAAAGCTGAAGTTAAAACACTAAAGAGACGTGAAGCTGCTATAAGGGTATTGTTAGATTCAATTGATGATCCAAATGAAGCAGCTCTAAGAGCTTTTGTTAAGCGTCTGGCTAATAAATCTTTAGGTACAAAGAAGGCTGTAGAAGATGTATTTAAAGCTCCTAGACTTATGGATTATTTCCATGCTTATGTATTAGGTGGAGCTATCTCCAACCCCGCAACACTCTTTGGAGCTGTTATTGGTGGAGGTGTAGCATCTACAGCATATAAACAGTTTGCTGTTAAATCTATGGAAGCTGTGGTATCACCTCTTATTAAACGTGTAGGTTTTGGAGATGCAGGAG
>Ga0222717_10002579_pt1 | contig 13941 bp, 15 predicted proteins | sample C33_18DmetaG_FD_165053 | JGI IMG/M metagenome (GOLD analysis project Ga0222717, IMG submission 165053) | Estuarine water microbial communities from San Francisco Bay, California, United States - C33_18D | ecosystem: Environmental > Aquatic > Marine > Unclassified | place: USA: California...
TTATTAAATCCCATGTCAAAATCGTCATAAGTACCGCTAACATGTTTGGGCTCCTGTCTTGTTACGTGTCTAAGTCCGCGTTCTATATGTTCTAGTCTACAGCGTGGATGTGGTCTAAATATTATAGGACGATCTGTGTGTTTGCGTATTTCGTCATATGTATTTAAGAACCAATTGCTCATAGGTGGCATATTTTGCCATTGCAGACTTTTGTCATGTTGTCCTGCAATTAAAATGTATTCGCCGTTAGTGCGCCAAGGTTTTAGAAATAGCCCAAGATCATTGCTACGATTATCACAAAAATCACCGGGACTAAAAAAACCATCCCTATTAATTCCATTAAGCCCTACTTTCCAAGTTACACCTCTATTTATTCCTCCAACTTCAAGGACTATAGTAGGCTTTTTGTTTTCCCAGATAGCTTTGTTTCGAGCCATGCGGCCATGGAAAAGAACACTCCAAATAACATCAATGTCGGCAGTGTTATCGTTATAAACAACGTTATGGCCAGCATCCAGCAGACTAGTTGCAAAAGCATCAAACACCGGTCCACTATTAAGTGCGCCATATTCTTTCCATAAACTAAACTTCATTCCAATATGCTTCTGTTCTGTTGTTCATTAAATCTTTAGGAAGACTTTTTCCTTTGTCTTTACGTCCGCCTTTCATATGATCAATCCATTGTCCTAACGGGCCGTTAATTAGAGGATGTCCTCCGCCGCCAGTCTTAGCAGTTTGCACGTAAATATTTTCACTGTAGTCGTGTGCTGTTGGAAAGTCTGATTTCATATTATTAAGTATATGTCCAAACACAAAGCTATCGTGCCATTCTTCCAACAAGAACATTCCATTGTCTGCATCTTCGTACATGCGCTCAAATTCTTTTAAAAACTCGTGACACACAGGATGATTTAAATTTAATCCGTAGAAACCGCACTCTGGCCATGTCTGTGATCCTTTACCTCTGCCAACATATGTGATCCAAGCATTGTTAGGAAGCAAACTCATAAACTGTTTGTATGTCCAATCACTGTGTACAAAGGTATCGGCATCCATCCACACACACCAGTCCTTAGAGCGTTGTACAGCGTCATACACAGCATAAGTTTTATTAGCAAAGCGTACAGCATCCCACTTAAATTCTTTGTGATGATCGCGTGGTCTACGTGCAACAATATCAGGCGGGGGCTTGCCATTTGCCTTAGGTACATTGCCCCAGCGTTCTTTAAATGCTACAAGTTTAGGCAATGATTCTTTTGCATCTAAAATTGTAATTTGCTCTGGGTTAGGATTTACAGGAGTACAGTCTTCTGCATACACTAACAGTTTAATTCTATTGTCAACACGTTCTGCAAAACTATCTAAGAATCGCTGTCCGTATGTTTCTAGTCCTGGTTGATGAAACGTAGTTAGTACTGTTACTTGATTGCCCATTTACGTAAATGCCTCCATGCTGTTCCGTCTTTTAATTCATCCAATGACCAATGCATCTGTGCCATGCGTTGTATCCAAAGTTCTCTATCAAGTTCTTTTGGATCTTCTATTTCAGCAAGAGTTTTTTGAGATACCATTGCAGCTTGACTGCGCTCCGGATCAGTTACAAATAGTGGTACACCTTCTATAGCAGCAACAACTCCCGGACTACTGTTATGGCTTATAACAGCATACGCCTGTTGCATATCTTGTAGTAAGTGTTCTGATGTACTAGGTGTTACTCCAGGCAGTCTATATCTTTGTAATGCTCTTATATGCTGTAATTTATCCTTGTCGCCTGGATGAAAGCGTACCATTATGTGTCTATCAGTATACTTTCTAAGTAGCTGAATATTTTTTACAAGCCAAGGCATAATATGTTTGCCATCCATACTCCACCCTCCGTTACGCTGACAACATATTAAAATATATTTTCCTGCGCCTTTTTTATGCTGTTTTAAAGTAAACCCTATGTCTCTACTAATTTTTTCCCAACGTGCAGGATCCGGATTATCATTGCAATATTCTCCTGTAGTAGGAAACACACCATCGTAACTATATCTTAGATATTTTTTTGAATTATTATGATCGTATGCTAAGAATAAGTTCGCATCAACAATCATACTACGTCCATTTTCTCTATTTTGTTTTTCAAATACAGATTTTCGTAATGTTAAATGTTTTGCTATTTTACTACCAGGATGAACAAATCCTTGTACAACAGCTACATCACATTCTACAGGATTGTAATCACAAACAATTTCTCCTTTGTCTCCAGCAGCCCATACACCTTCAATAAAGTTTACAATAATTTGAGGCTTCTCAGGATTTGTATTTCCTGGAGGTATGCCCATTAAATACGAAGCTACCTTTATAGTCATTGTCTTCCTTCCTGAAGTATTTTCCAAGCAGTGCCATCTTCCATTTCATGTTGTGTAAATTGTGCATATGACAAATGTGTAAGGAAGCTTCTCATTTCTTCTTTAGTCGGTATCTTAGGATTTTCTATATTATCTAAGTCAGTTTCGCATATAAGTTGCGCAGCATTTGGACCTAAAGTAATAGCAGGTTTACCACACATTAATGCTTCTGTAGCAGCAATACTATTGTAAGTTACTAAACAATGTACATCATCTCTAAGAGCATCTTCTATACTCTTAGTACTAATACGTTCGCTACGTATTGGCTTCATGCGTATTTCAATTGGACGATCAGTTTTAGTTTTTAATTGTTCAACTAATTTTTCTGTCCATTCTTTTGCTGTACCTTGATTAAACATATTCATTACTTTATCACTAGGTGGGCAAACAAGTATTTTTCTACCAGAAGTAAACGGTGTCCATAGTTCTTTCCATGTTTTTTGCAACTGTAATTCTAGTCTATCGCTATCACGCGAAATAATTGATTCCATATTTTGTAATGCATTGTACGTTATACGGTGCCAAGTTTTATGCTTTCCATTTCCAAAGTAACCAGTATCGATTGCATAGAACGGTCTACCTTCACTCCAGCATCGTTTAATAGCTTTTTGACTTCCTCCGCCAAGACCTCTAATAATTAAGGTACTGTCTGTTTGTTCTTCAGTTTCCCAATTAGATTCTTCGCCGCCCACACCAATCATAAAACTTCGCAAGTAGGGATCGTAATCATGTCCTTTTTTTGCATAGTTGTTACCGCCTGAGCTATCAATTGATGCTACTTTAGCCATGTATATTATACCTCATTTTCCATCATGTCAAATAACTCTGTTTTCCATTCTGCATGAAAGTCACAATCTCTATAGTTTTCAAACCAAGGTCCGCCTTCTGTGTAGTGTATTAGTTTTGGTTTTTTGATGTCGTCATATACACCTACTAAGTAGTTCCATGTGTGATCTAGTTCCCCAACTTCCTCATCTTTTAACCAACTAAATCTATGGAAGTATGCACCATTGAGTTCTGTATCATTTACCATGTCCTGTGTAAGTCTTGCATTACTAGGATGCGCACAGTTAATTAACATCACACTTGACCAGTTCTTACGTGGATAGATAGTTTGCTTTTGTCCATCCATCTTCATGCCTTCCTTAGGTGTGTAATCATGTTGCACACACATAACAGCATACTTGTCGTCTGCTTGATCAAACAGTTCTTTAATGTCTGTGGTAAGGATCATATCGCAATCCATAAACACTGCCCATCCTTTGAAGTTAGCAAGCTCTGGCACTAAAAAACGTGTAAATGTAAATTCAGTACTTGCAAGTTTATCTGTAGGTCTAGTATACCAGCCTGCATCTCGCAGCTCTTTTTGCTTTAAGGGATATACTTCTGCATCCTTGCTCCTAGCAATAATACTGTGCTTACAAACTTGATAAGCAATGTCTTCTCTTGGGTCATATCCTACGAATACTTTCATTGGTTTCTTCTTTCTATGTCTTCTTCTATGCACTCACTACCCCATTGTATTTCTAGTATGTGTGCGTTTTCTGTTCCAGAATTGCTTGGCTTGTGCCAAACTTCAATTCCAATTTCGTATGGCATTCCGTGTGGTTGTAATTGTACAGTATCTACCTTGCCATGCCATTCTGTTGTCATATCTACAACACCTTCTAGTATCATCCATTGTTCTGATCTTTTAAAATGTTTTTGATCACTTAGACTTTTGCCTGGATAGATTACAAGTTCTTTTACTTTATACCCTTGCTCAGGCTTATGATCTAACACACGCCAGTAGCCCCAGTCGCGCTCAGTTTTTTGTGTTTTCCATTCATCAAGTATCCAACTACTGCTATTAGCTTTATTCTCGCCACCTATCCCAAACGCAAAATCTACATAAGGCATGTTACCGTATGTTGCATATTCAGGCGTAGTTGTGTTAGTGCGATCTCCGCCATTAGCAAAGATAAGTTTTGTTCCGCTACTGTGTGTACTTAGTGTTTGAAATATTGCCTGACATGCACTATCGTCAGCATCATTAAATCCTATAACTTGATCTACAACTTTTAATTCTTTAATAATTGCACAACGTTCTTCGAAAGGCATAAACGGTCTACCCTTCTTGCGTGTTAACCAATCATCGCTATTTACACCAACAATTAACTTTGTACCTAGTTGTTTTGCTGCTTTAAAATATTCAATATGTCCGCTGTGTAGTGGATCAAAGCCACCTGTTACTAATACTACATTTTGCATAAAAATACTTATCTAGTAGTATACTATAAATTTAAAAACGTGGTTCGGCAACTGATAGTCTTTCTTCTAAACTATACGACTTAGGAACTTTAGTTACAGTTCTCTTAGGCCACATGTAACGTAATTTAGATTTGTAATGTGTAATTTTTGCATTCTTTTGTGGCTGTTTAAAATAAAAATTATTATAGATTGTACATGGAAAAATTTTAACAGTCATATTATGTAATTTTCTTTTACGCAAATAATCAACATTATTTAAAGCAAAAAGTTTATTCAACTCTTTTTGATCACTAATGCCAGTACTTACATTATTAATCCAAGTATTCATAAAGGCAATACTTGCAGGCGTCTTTTTAACAAATACTATTCCTGCATTAATTGGATCATCTCTTTCGTTTGACTTAGGTTTACGCATAGTTACACCAAAGTCCCAATCATCGTCTAATATTTCGTCTATACGACTCCACATTATTGCATCAGCATCAATCCATACAATTGTATCGTTGTCGTTAGCTTTAGTTAATGCATCTAGTATCATTGCGGGCTTACAAGGTATTTTAGCTCCTATACTATCACTAACCTTTCCTTGGAATGGTGTTCCGTAACCTAAGCCACCTAAATCGTAGACAGTAGTTTCATATCCTAATGTTTTTGCAGAACGATATGCTACATCTACCATATCTTTAAAATTCTTATCGGCTGCTGTAATTACTTTAATCATAATACTTGTTTTACTTTCTTACCTTTAACAACAACATTAAATCCTCGTTTTTCTTGTTCAAAAGGAAAATTATTACGTATTAGATATTCTGCAAGGCAACTTTTATATTTGCTGTTTTTTAATTTAGAAGTTAACCATAAAAATTCTTGTACTAACTGTCTATCTAAAAAGGGATAACGTGTTTCAATTCCATAGTGTCCTGCAATGTATTCTTCTTTATTAAGATACTGTACCTGTGTTCCGTCCCAAAAACTATGCCACGGCCAAAAGCCTTCTAATGTATCAGGAAACTTGCCGCCGAACTGACTATGCTTGTATATACGTTTTCCGTTAAATCCGTAGTCACTAATAATTTCATCAGCGCCTTGTCCGCTAAAATATATTCTTTGATTATTTGCGTTAGCTCTTTTGCATATAGTTGCCAAACCTTGTACTGCCTGATCGCTCTTTATATTGTAGTTTCTATGTCCATCGTCATATATAAAATCTTCACATTGAACAAGTTCTTCTTTGCGTTTATTAAAGTCTGCAATACTTAGTGTTATACTTTCTGTACTTGGTAGTATGTCAAAACGTGCCTTCATTACGTCTGGATTTTCATTGTTAACAATACTATAGCCCGTAGCTACAATACCTTGCTTATGTAATTCGCAAGCAATAGCACCGCTATCGAATCCGCTACTAAGTCCTAAGAACATTCCGTGTGTAGTATTTCGTGTACGCTTCTTTATACTATTACTAAATGCTTCGCACCAATTATCAAAACTATTATTTTTTTGTGTGATATCAAAATTAAAATTATTGTATTGTCTTAATATTTCTAATGTATCAAAGTTATATACTTGTGTTTTGTTTGCATATAATTTTTTACCGTTTGTAAATCCCAGTCCTTGTAGTTGACTGTTGTAAGATGCTACACAAAACTTATCTCCCTTAAATTCATACCAAAGAGGTTTGCATGCAAAAGTATCTGTGCTAATGATTAATTTACGTAGTTTATAGTCTATTAAAAAGATTGCATATTCGCCATCTAACATATGACAAAATTTTTCTCCATATGTATTATATAAATCTACAATACATTCGCCGTCGCTTGAATAGTTTCCAAATTCTTTGTAGTTATATATTTCGCCGTTAAAAACAGCAACAACATTATGTTTCTTAATAGGTTGAGGAGTTATTTCGCCTGTAATATGTAACAAGTTATGCAGATACCAAACGCCTTCTTCGCACTGTTCTACTGTGGTTAGATCGGGGCCGCGGGGCTTACACTTTTCATTTGATATCGTTGGGTTAGTATAATTAGTAGCTGCAAATCCACACATGCTAATTTTTCAATCTGTTTTTATCTTTTTTATGTTTACCATCAATATACATGCCGCCTATAGGTCCTGGTAAAACATGGATCTTAGAATGCAATTTATCTGCATCTATAAAGCCATTACCTGTCTTCTTAACAGCATATAAACGCCAACGAGATAGTTCTGTTGTTCCTAGAAATTGATAATCTGAATTCTCTGTTATGTTGTGCCAGAATGGCAAATCGTAATAATACTGGCAATGTCCGCGTTTTGTAAATTCAACGTCTGGTCCAATATGTATTGCTACTCCACCAATTTTTAAGCTATTATGTACATTTAAGAAAGCAGTATGTTGTGCTTCATATGGTTCTACATGTTCTATAGTTCCTGCGTTAGTTATTACATCAAAACATTCTTTGTATTCAGAAAAGTCTTGTAATTTTGATAGGTCTTTAACTAATGCTCCGTCTAGTCCATTTAAGTCTATTGAAGTGTGTTCATATCCTAATCTTGTAAAATATGCCTTTCCTGTAGTTTCGGATATTTTTTTATCTGGTCTAATAACTTGATTTCCGAGCTCTAACATTTTTAATCCATTTACTGAACTGTAAACTTGACTAATATGTTCATTGATCCAACGTAGATACGATGTCCTGTAACCCATTACGTTATTCCTTTCTTATAAAAAACAAACCACTTTCGTTAATATGTTTACCGTTTTCATTATTCTTTTTTGTGCCAGTGCATAAGTTTCTTATTTGTTTTGAATCTTCTTCTATCCATGTAAAGCCATAATCTGCTAAATGATTAATCCAATAGTCCTGCCACTGACAGTTTACATGATGATGCCCACGTTGTCCAGGAACGCCGTGTGTCATAAAAATATACTTGCCGCAAGTTAATGTTTGTAATAAGTTATCAATATATTCTTCACTTACGTGTTCTACTACTTCGATACAATTCACCATATCTACTTCTGTAGTATAACTACTTTCTGTAAGGTCAACTTTGGTTGTTGGATATACTGCATTGTCAACATTCTTTTGTAAACCCTCAATAGCAATAGAAGTTAATCCTTGTTCAGCAAACCATTTTGAGTGATGGCCGTATCCACTGCCTACGTCTAGTACAGAGCCAATGTTATATTTTTTTATTATATATGTCCACGCTTCGGGAGCAAACGTGTGTCTGTTTAATTCTACATTATTACCACCTAAATGTGGTTGAGTATCATCTAATACTACTTCTGCCATATAACTTGCTCCTTTATTATAATTATCACGATTGATAATAGTTAAAATTATTTCTCATTGGAAGTATTTGTTCTAAGAAAAACTTTTCTTCCTTATTCCAATCATGTCCTTTTTTACGTTCGTCTTTTTTACGTTTTCTAACATAATTATAAAATGTGTGAGTTTGTTTAAAATCAAAACCAAATATATTTACTTGTTTTGGGCTAACGTATGTAAGAAACCATATAAATGCAAGACCAATAGAAGGAATTGCATTTTCATTAAATTTACCTAAATCAAATAATCTTTGTAGAACAAAATTAGGAATAGTATATACAGGTTGATCTATACTACTCTGCTCATTTAAATAAATCTGCATCCAATTTACATTTTCTTTGTAGTCAAATAAATCTACAGATTTTGCCCAGTAATCGTTATTGTATACTACCCAATTAGTTTTTGATCCATGTGTAATGGTATTTTTATGATCTATGCCTAAGTTAAATCTTACAACAATATCATTTTTGTCTATAAGATTACCGTAGCCTCCTGGAGAATTAGTACTGTTATATAATGAACGTGCATTACCAATAACAGCAATTCTTTTATTATAGAATAGTCGAAATAATTTCTTATGATGTATGTCTATATATGACATTATAACGTAGCATCTTCCATGCCTGCTACTCTAAGTTTTACAACGTTTGTAATTTGCCATTGCTTCTGATCAAGTGCTTTGAGCACACCTAACCATTTATTACGTATTAATGCAAACTCATTTATAATTTTTTCGTAATCAACAACATCTGCTTCGCCGTCTACATATTTTTCTACGTCGCGGCTAGATAATGCTCGTTGGTAATTTTCAAGATATTTTTTAAAAAATGAGCTACGTAACCTACGTAGCTCAATATTTAAGTAATTTAGAATTGCTTCTAATTCTTGAAGTTGATTAAAACGCTGTTCAACAATTCCAGGCATCATTGCAGCCGACTTTTCAACATTACCTACAAGTTTGCATTCAGCTTTTGCTTGTACTAGTTCTGTTTCAAAATATGCTACTGCATCTGGAATTTTTGAAATATCGCGTGATATTTCTGAATACCAACCCATTAATTACTCATCCCAATCATCAAAGTCTTCTTCCTCGTCACCGTCATCAAAGTAGTAACCGACTGCTTCGTCTAGTGCGTAGTCATGTCCTATACATTCTTTCAATGTTTCATCTGATGTACCATAATCAGCAAGCAGATCAACAAATCTTTCTGCAACTACTTCTATTTGTTTTTTGTCAGTATACTCTTTAAACATTGTCCAAATATCACATATTTGTTCTGTATCCATTAAACCTTAGTCCTCAATTGGTTGTAAGTCAAGTGCCTCTTCTTCATCAACGGCTGTCTTGTCGTTATTTACCAATTGAGTTTCTTTAATTAAGTATTCTGACATAAGAAGATCAAGTTTAGGACCGAGCCACTGCTTACGGTAATCAAGATGTTCGTTGCCGTCTAAATCAACATATTTTAGTCTGTTGCCTTGCTTAACTAATAAATCTTTGGCTTCAAACAATTCAACTAGACCACTATAAGGATTCATACCAGTTTCGTATGGAATCTTTACTTGTACACCTTCAAACGGTTTTGCATAACGAGTTTTCATAACTTTACAGCCAGCACGGATACCCATAACTTGACTAATCTTGTTACCGTCTTCGTCTTCTTTTAGTTTTAGTTTCTTCATTGCTACAACAATACTTGATGCATAGATGAAGCCTTGTCCACCACTGATCTTGTCATCTGGATCAAACATATCCTGTGATGCGTATGTGTGGTTAGTACATACTAAGCCTACGTTATGTGAACCAATCATGTTAACTGTGTTACGAACAAGTGAAGTCAATGCCTTAGGCTTACGACCCATATCACCTTTCATATCACCCTTGTTAAATTGATCAACATCTGTAGGTGTTAGCAACATACCTAAACTATCAATAACAAACAATACTTTAGGGCGTTCTTCTTCGTTCATTGCTTTGTAGTCCGTCATAAACGTACTAATAGTTTTAGCAACGTCATCAATCATTGACATGTTAAGTTTAAGTAGTTTTTCTTCTGATGTATCTACATCTAGTGCATGTAGCCACGATTCGTCAAGTGCGTTCTCTGAGTCAATTAGTACTACAAAGATATCTTGATCTTGTGCTGCTTTTACAATATTGCCTGCACAGATATATGATTTGCCTGCGCCAGACTCTCCTGCAAAAACAGTTACCTTACCCATCGGAACACCTTTATTAAAGTCTCCTGAGATAAGATAATTGAGTGCATAGTTGCCAGTACTAATCCAGTCTGTAGGATCGTTAAATCCTGCACTCATTCCTGAAATAGATTTTGTTAATGATGTCCGAAACTTAGTCGGATCAAATGCCTTATTAGCCATAATATCTCCTAGATTAAAAGCGTATGGGGGATTGCTCCCCCATTATTGTTACTATCCTTGACGTGCTCTGATCATTGCAAGAATGTCATTTGCATTACCGCCTTCTGCAGGGGCTGCTTCTGGTGCTGGTGTTGCTTCTGCTACAGGAGCCGCTTCTGGTGCTGGTGCTGGTGTTGCTTCCGGTGCTGGAGCACTTTGGCTTACAGCAGTTGCTTGTGGACTTGGTTTTGTGTTTGGATCACCAGTCCGTGCTTGCATACCACTTGGACGGAAATAGTTGCTCCAACGATCTGCATCATATGCTTCACCGTCTACTGACGCTTCAAACATTTCTTGCATTACTTTCTGTGCAGTCTCGTCTGGCTTTTTAGGAAGGAAATCCGACAAATCAAACAATCCGTGTGTATTGATTGCATTCATTTCGTCGTCGGATAATGGACGTTCTCTACGTGCCCATGTACTTGTGCCATAATCAGCATAGCCGCCTTTTGAAGTTTTATTAAGACGGAAGTCTACACCAGCAGTATAATCTGTTGGCAATTCTTCCATATCAGGATCCATAAGTGCCTGCTTAATAAGCTGGAAAATTTGTGGACCAATAATAAAGCGTCTAATTGGATTGTCAGGTGCTTCATCGTCTGCTAAAGGATTATCTGTAACAAATCCTTGAAATACGTATGAACGCTTTTTCCAATATTTGCGACCCATATCTTCAAGTGATGCATCTTTAAACCATCCACGCACTTCGTTAAGAATATTACATGTTTCGCCATACATTTCCATGCATGGAATTTGTACTTGTACTGGTCGACTCGATGTGTCACCTTTTACTCCACTAAATGGAAGTTTAATCATCAAACGTTCTGCCCAGAAAAAATCTGCATTGGGGTTGCCGTCAGGAAGGAAACGCATCGTTGCTGATTCGCCTTCTTTAATATTCCAAAATGGGTAAATTGGGTTTGGACCTTGTGGTCCTCGGTTGCCGCCTGCGCCGGCTTCTTGTTCTTTGAGCTTCGCTCGGATTTCTGCTAATGATGCCATAGTGCCTTTTCTCCTATAATGTATGCCTATGTTAGAACAATATTATTATTGCTCTTAGTGCCTAATTTGTGTAGCACATACTATATACTACACTCTAATATTTATCTTGTCAAGTATTTTTTGTATTTTTTTTAGCTTTCTGCTAAATTTAGTGCTGTATAATCTTTTCCGATCGCATCACACTTATTTGCTATTTGCCTCATTGAAAGTGCAAATTCAGGAAGAATAATACGGTTGTATATATGTACACATTTAATCAATGGTAATTCTGAATCCTTTAACTTTTCATAAAGCGCCGGAAATTGCGATGCTGTATCAATATTATCGTCATGCATCTCTTGTATATCTTTTGTAAAATCCATAAGTGTATATGACATTATCTTACTCCTGCTAACTCTTTCATACGTTCAAGCCCTGACTCAACTCCCATTTGTTGCGGTTGTGTATCCATTTGGTACTCGTCGAACAAGGCTTGAACTTGCTCAATAAACGCCTTAGCAGGTTCTATGAACTGCTCGCCGTAATCTTTTTCTACCATTGTTAATACTGCTGTTTCGCCTTTTGGAAATTCGCCTGACTCTCTGTCATAGTATGATAGTATAAATTCGCCTAATGGTGTCTTTTCGTCCTTTTCAAGTGTAATCTCATCACCGTCTGGTCCGTCAATTTTATCGCCTTTTTTCTTGCCATTCATTTTGGCTTTCTTTACAGCGTGTGCGTATGCGTTGCCTTCATCAGTGTCGTCTTCTTTTTTGTTTCTGTCAAAATCTGTTGTATATAGATATTCCATTACAGGATACAATGCAGTTACAATTTGATTACCAAAGCGAGCATTTTTACCTGATCCTGGCTGAGTTTCTAGTTTCTTTGCTTCACCACGTAGTTTCATCATTGCGTCAATTGCAGCTTTGGCACCTTTGTCTAGTCCGCTAAATCCATTTGTTCTTGCTTCAATAAATGAATACACATCCCATACATCACTTACGTACTGATTTGCTAAGTTGCCTTGATCGTCATCTTGTCCACGTTCAATTGCTTTTCCTTTGCCACGTAGTGCGCCTAATACTTCTATAGCATCTTTACTTGTGTCAATATATGCTTCTTGTACTTCTTCTTCTGACTCAATCTTCTTACATTTGTTTACACGTTTGCCTTTGTTTTTACCAGTGCCTGCTTGTGTGCCGACTTTTCTATGTCCAGGCCAGCACTTATCTGGTCCTGCTACTTCTTCTATAGAGGCAGTTTGCATTTCGCCATCGTCTTTACTTCTGAGCATATCAATTACTTTTTTGCCACCATATAATAATGCAACTACTGCTAGTGCAGGTAGTGCATATTTTGCTGCCATTGCTGCAACTTGTTTAACTGCACCGCCTCCTAAAAATGCTGAAATCTCGCCTTGAATTGCTTCAATTCCGCCTTCGGCTTTTGCAAGTATATCTCCTGCTGAAGTTGCAAGGCCGTCCGCCATGTCGCCTACTGCATCAATAGCATCGCCTGCTTTTTTACCAACATATGCTCCACCGCCTACTGCTGCTGTAGTTCCTGGGTTTTTAAGAGCTGTCTTACCAACTACTCTAGCACCAGTAGCAGCGCCTTGGGCTCCTTTAGAAAGTATCTTCGCACCTATTTGTGCAAGCTTTGGTGCTGCTACTCTTGCTGCGGTTATCAATGCAGGAATAGCTAATGCTGGAAGAAATTCGTCTGTACGTTGTTCAGCTTCAGTTTCCATATCCTTTTGTACATTTTCCCAGTCGTTGCCTGCAGACTTACCGTACTTTGCAACAAATTCTTCTTTGCTCATTTCTTGTGCATCTTGGTGCATATCACTCATAGCACCTTCACCAAACTGGCCCATCATTTCTTCAAAGCCTTGCTCTAGTGCAATTTCTTCTCTTGATAAACGGTTTTTGGCTTTTTTTGCTTTATCTGCCTTGTCCATATGGCTATGATAATAATCTGACTTCATTTGTCCAATCTCATCAGGCGTTTTTCCAGTTGTGTCAATTCCTGATTTATCAAAATTTGCAAGGTCTGATTTTTTATATTGTTTGTCAAGTTTTCTTTTCATTAAAGTTTTACCGACACCTTTAAATGGACCTTCTTCTACCGACTTGTCTTTTTTCGCCCGTTCCTTTGCCTCTGCATCTGCTTTTGCATTGCCTGCTTTTTTCATTGCTTCAATGCCTTTGCTTGCTTCGTCAACCAATTCTTCTGGCCCTAGTTCTGTTGCTTTAGTAGCTTCACTTACTAGTTTATAAATGTACGGAAATACATCTGATAGTTCTTCGTTAAACTGTTTGATAGTTAATTGGTCAATCCAGTTTTCTTTTACGTCTGCTGGTACATCTTCCATTATTGGTGTTTCAAATGCTGCAAATGCTTCTGCATAGTATGCTGGCTTTTGAAGTGATGCAATTGTTTTCTTAACTGTACTAATACGCTCTTTAACAACATCTACATACCCTGCTAGGCTTTCTGCCATTACAGCTGAACGGCCCATGTAGTTTTTAAACTTGCGTAATTTTGCCATCTCTTCTGATAAACCTACAATATGTTTACCA
>Ga0222717_10002581_pt1 | contig 13930 bp, 16 predicted proteins | sample C33_18DmetaG_FD_165053 | JGI IMG/M metagenome (GOLD analysis project Ga0222717, IMG submission 165053) | Estuarine water microbial communities from San Francisco Bay, California, United States - C33_18D | ecosystem: Environmental > Aquatic > Marine > Unclassified | place: USA: California...
GACTTGGCCGAGGTGCATGGCGTCCCGGTCGTCCTGGTTCCAGTCGGTGGGGTTCGAGGAGGAGAGATTTCGGCCGCCGAGTTGGTCGATCGGTCTGTCATTGAGTCGGCGGAGAAGGCGGCAAAGTCGGCCGGTCTCGAGGTTACCCTGGGAGCCCGTCGGAGCAAAGCGGTCGAGCCGAAGCTCGAGGAGGTAAAAGAGGAGGAGCTTGAGGAAAAGTCCGCCCCGGTCGTCGTTTCATTCGACCCGGTCACCAGGGCGACGACCTGGAATCCCTGGGCGGTCGCCGAGAATGTTTTTCTTGAAGACGAATATTTTAATCGCGTCCAGTTGTGTCGCGAGGTGCTCGAGAAAGAATCTCCAGAATGGAAAGCGGCGCTTTTGTCACGGTGCCAGGAATCGATTGAGGAGCTCGATGAGAGTGCCTTGGTGGTTTGGTATTTACTTGAGGGGCTCAAGCCGGAGGATCTTTGCGGTCGTCGTCTTGCTGCTCTTTTGGGAGTGTCTGAATTTTGGATTGAAAGGGTGGCGGCATGATTGAAAAATTGATTGTCACAACCGGGGCCGGTCGAGAGGTTCTGATTACCTGGCGGGAATATCGGTCGCTCGTGGGAACGATCTCGGTAAAGCTATGCGCGGTTTCGGGGCATGGAACTTTGACCAGGTTATTCGTCTCGCCAGGCAATCGACGGGATGGACTTGGCCGGGCTCTGGTTCGCCAGGGACTCCTCGAGCTTCGAGATGCTGGATGTCATCGAGCTTTTGTCCTGGTCAATCCTGGAGGGATGCGCGAGGAGTCGATTTCTTTTTTCGAGGCGGTTGGATTTCAAGCAATCGAAGGGAGCGAATTTTCTCCGCCTTTGGGATCGCTCGTGATGATGCGCGAGATTGAGCCAGAAGGGAGCGGAATCTATCTGTTGCCTGCTCAACAAAAAGGAGGGTTAAACTAATGGCGGACATGGATGCGTGTCGGGCAAAGCTTCCGATTTGGGGATTGTTTTCGGCGTTGGGATTACAAGGGGCCGACAAAGTTGGAGCGTGGGGCGGAGGAGGCGGAGAGGCAAAGATTTGCTCTCCATTTAGGGAAGACAATTCGCCTTCGTTTTCAGTCTTTAGCCGCGACGGGGTCGGGCTTTGGAAAGACCACGGGACTGGTGAAAGCGGCGACGAAATCAAGCTGATTGAGGCAGCTAGAGGAATTTCAAACAAAGAGGCGATGCAACTTTATTGCGAGCTTGCGGGAGTGCCCTGGGGAACTAGTGGTAAACCTTCGAGCCCGAGCAAACCTTGGAAACCAGCGAAAGAAGTTCCGCCCGTCCTGCCTAAAAAGTCACTTGCGGACCGGCTCGAGGGGGTCGAGGTGCCTAAAAAGGAAAAGCCAAAATCGACCGGGTTTGGTGAGATTGTTAAAGAATACGATTACCAAGACGAAAAAGGAAAATTGCTCCACCAAACGCTAAGAATGGAGCCCAAAAGTTTTCGACAAAGAAGACCGGCCAACCAAGACGACGACCAGGCAACGGTTCGAGGGGGATTCGTTTGGTCGCTCAAAGATTCCAGGGTCGTGCCTTACCATTTGCCGGAGCTTCTCGCCGCTCCAAAATGTGAGCCAATCTTTTTGGTCGAAGGAGAAAAGGATGTCGAGAACTTGGAGGCTTTATCGACTGACGGGCTCGAAGTTGTCGCGACCTGTTTGCCAATGGGAGCCGGAAAGTGGCGGGATGAATTCGCGGATTTTTTCCGAGGCCGGTGGGTCGTCGTCATTCCAGATTTTGACAAGCCGGGCCTCGAGGGGGCTGACCTAGTAGCGCGTGAAATATTCAAGGTTGCGGACCGCGTCGGGGTGCTTCATCTCGAAAGCGTCTCTAAACAAGCCCGCCCAGGTTGGGACGTGTCTGACTGGCTCGAAGGGGAATGGGAAATTGGGATCACGATCGAAGAGCAATATCGAAAGCTGATGGACCAGGCCGAACTGGCCGGGGTCGAAGAGCTCGACTTGTTTTCGGATGTTGTCAAAATTGGCGACCGCGGCGGGATTTCTGTTGACCAGGATCTGCTGGCAAGGCTCCTGGTTCGGATCGAAAATCTAATCTATTGCGGAGATTCATTTTGGCAATGGAACGGAAAAATCGGGATTTGGGAAAAGCGAAGAGAGAAAACTTGGATCGAGCGACAGGTTCGAAGAAGGATTGCTCAGGCTGGAGGTGGGTCAGTTATAAACGCGCCTTTAGTTTCTTCGGTGGTCCGCCTGGCAATGAGCGAAAGGGTGTTTTTCCCGGAGTCTTTAAATAGTCAGAAATCAGGAATGTTTCCGGTTCGAAACGGGCTTTTGGATGTCGCGGCCGGTAAGCTTTTGCCACACCGGGCCGGTCATTTGACAACGGTCCAAACTCCGCATCGATTCCAACCTGGGGCCGAGTGCCCTGGTTGGTTGGGGTGGCTTGAGGAGCGTCAGGAAGACCAGGAAACACGCGACCAAATCCAGGAGATTTTTGGCTATTGCCTAGCGACCCATATTAACTACCACAGTTTCTTTTTCTTTTATGGGGACGGTGGGACCGGGAAGTCGACTTGTGTGGATGTCCTCGAGTGGCTGGTTGGGGAAGACAACAAGGTCGCGGTCGAGCTCACTGAGCTAGACAATGCTTTCATGCGTTCTCAGTTGGTTGGTAAATCGCTCGCGCTTTGTAAGGAGCTAACCCGGCACTCGCTCAAGCATATCGGTTTGATTAAAGCGATCGTTTCGGGTGATCCCGTGGCGGTCGACGTGAAATATGGGCAGGGTTACGATTTCAGGCCGAAATGCCGGGTCGTGATGGAGTCTAACGTCTTGCCAATGTCGGCTGATAGTTCCGCCGGGTTCGAGCGAAGATTTATCCAGGTCAATTTTGACAAGCCAATCGACCGCGATGGAATCGAATTTAACTTCCAAGAAAAGTTTCGTGCTGAAATGTCCGGGATTTTGAATTGGGCCTTGGTTGGATACAGAAGATTGAAAGAGCGGGGGCGGTTCATTCATACCGAGCGCAGCAAACAAGCCACTGACGATTTCAAAAAACACCGGGCACAGGTCGAGACGTTTTTGAAATCTGGGATTCTAAAAGAATTTCCTCACAAAGAAGACAACGGAGAAATCACTCGGCTTTGTGTTTGGATGGAGGACGTATTTTTGGCTTATAACGAATGGTGCGCCCAGGAGGATGTCGTCGCTTTCTACAAAGAAAAATCACCTTTTGCTCGCGAGCTTTTTACGAAAAAGCCCGATTGGCGTGTCCGCAAAAAGCGGGAACGAGTCAATGATGAGATTAGAGATTCCCGACTCTATGGAATCCAAATCATGGCGGAGGCCGAAAGCGCGTAACACCAAAAAAAGATGACTCACGAACTCAAAGAAACGGACAACCAGGAAAGAATTTGGGCTCGGCGGTGGGGGGTGACGCTTCGAACCGTAAAAAATTGGATTGAGAAGGCAGAGGAGCTCGGCGGGCTTGTTCCTTTTGAAACTGAGAATCCCAACGACCTTTTGGAGTGGTATCGCGACGCTTTTGGTAAGGCTCCGAAAGGGGAAATAGAAACCAGAGCTCGAGAGCTAAGAATCGAGGCCGGGCTCGAGGTTGTCGACCAAGTTGAAATTGACCTCGGCCCGATCGAGGTCATTAAGAAAGCCCTGGAAAGGGTGGGGATGGATTTGACCTTTTCGCGAATTGTGGAGGAAGAGGAACGTGCGGCCAAAATGTATGAAGTTCTTCGGGTTCGAGGAGTGTCGACAAGCGAAGCTCGAAGGCAATGGAAAGAAGCATCCGAGATGAAACGGGCGGCCCAAAAAGGAGACGACGCGGTCCAGGTCGCTCGAGAGCTTTTGCGGGAATGGGTTCTAAAAGAATTCGAACCGGTCCAGCGAGATCTTCGCAAAAAAATCAGCGGTTCGGTCCTGGGTGTGCAAGCTCGCCAGGGGCTCCTCGAAACCGTCAGCGATAAGGAATGGGAACGAGTTTGGGACAAGGAGCTCGAGAAAGTTCTATCTGAGAAATGAAAAGCGATTTTTTAGATTCGATCGGGGTTGAAATCTCGACCTTTTCGCGGGAGGTCCAGGAACGGGTTTGGGTTCCTCGAGCTCGTTTGAATTTTGGCGACTATTGTGAGGAGAATATCATTCTGGGCTCGGCTGAAAATGCCGACTATGCTGGTCCGTATTCGAGGGAAATGACTCCTTCAGTTTCCCGCTTCCTCGAAGAATTCCTAGACGGTGGCGGCGGTGAAAGGTGGCGTGAGTGTTATGGGGCCAAAGGTTCCCAGGCCGCGGTCACCGCTCATTCATTGATGGAAATGGTTCGCCGGGCAGACTATGCGCCGGGAAATATCGTGTATGGTATCGATGCCCAAAAAAACGCGGGTGCGATTGCGGAGCGATACGTCGAGTTCTTAAAGAGCTCTCAGTCGATGGGTGAGATTGTTGGCAAGCTTCCCGAGTCTTATTTGAAGGGCGACGTGATTTCTCTCCCAGGCATGAAAGTTTATTTCGTCGGTGCTGGTTCGGTTGGTCAGGCCGCTTCGAAGCCGGGGGTTGTCCTGGTTGTGATCGATGAAGTCGATACTCACAAAGAAACTAAAGTCGACGGTTCGACGGTTCACCTTTTCGCGCAACGGGGCAAAGCGACCGTCAGCGGAAAGATCCTGGGCTTTTCAAAACCGACGATCGAAGAGGGCCAAATCTGGCAGCTTGTGACAACCGGATCCGGTCACCGGGATTTTGTTCCGTGCAAACATTGCGGACATTTTCAATTTTTAAAAATGAGCCAAGTCCGCTACCAACATTTGCGCGACAAATTTGGCGATCTCGATCTAGCTAAAGTGATCCAGGGGGCGGAATACGAATGCGAAGCTTGTGGCGGAATGCACCAGGAAAGTGACAAGAAAGAAATGCTCGCAAACGGGGAAGTCAGAGCCACGAATTACGTCGAGAAAGGGGAAGGGGACCAGAAAGAAAAAGTTCCTGGTTGGCTCCCGAAAAGAATGAGCTTTTACCATAACGATTTATACGCACTTTGGGAGAATTCACGGTGGGGGAATCTTGCAGTTGAAAAACACGCGGCCGGGCGAGAGCCGGTAAAGCTCAAAGGATTCCTCCAAGATCGACTCGGGGAAGCCTGGGCGGAAGGCGGAGCTCGAAGGGTGCGCTTGAGTGACGTGCGGGATATGTGCGGGGAATACCGACGGGGAACGGTTCCTAAAAAGCCTATTCTTTGCGGCGTCTTTGCCGATACTCAGGACGATTCCTGGAAGGCCGTCAAGGTCGGCTATTCGGCCGAAGGTGATATTATGGTTTCAGATTGGGGTTCTTTCCTTACCTGGAAAAATTTCTTGTCCTGGGCTCGAGCCGGAATCGAGCACGATGGCGTGAAATACTCGGTCCGATGCAATCTAACCGACGAGGGCGGCCACCGGACTTATGAGGTTCGGAAGAATTGCTCGAAATTGGCTCCAATCTTTAACCCATCAAAAGGGATCGGAGGAATGCAGGTCCGGCAAAGGGGTGGCGATCTCCTTCGATGGAGTAAAAGCCGAGTCTTCAAAACAACTCAGGAAGGGATGAGATTGGTCAAGGTTCTCCACTACGACGATGATTCATATCGGCGGCTTTTATTTCGAACGCTTATTCTGGACCGAGACCAGGTCGACGAGGAAGGGGTTGAGGTCGAGCAATTTGGAGAGCTTAGTTTTCCGGTCGATGCCCTTCGAGATGACGAGTTTTTGCTTGAGCTCTGCCGAGAGTATCAAATTAAAAAGGCCGGGAAATGGGCCTGGGAACACGAACCAGGAAACGATTTTGGGGATGCGGTCAAAATGTCTGTGATTGGTCGGGATGTTTGGTGCAGGTCCGCGGTGAGAGATTGACAAGCGGGGGCTCGATATGAGTCAACCGATCAACCGAGCCCTGGTTCGAAGCCTGGCAAGACTTCACACTGTCGCACAATTAACCACCAAGCTCGACGCCGCGACCGCGGAGCTAGAGGAGGCGATGTCGGCCGACGTAGTGGTGACCGGTGCCAATATGAAAGAATCCGGAACGACTGGAGAATATCGGTCTGGTGCCCTGGATTTAAAGGTAAGAACCTATGAGGCTGCCATTTCCCTTCGGACCCGGACGGATGCGGGTGCAACAAACGGAGGCCCTAACCGCAAAATGAATCATATTGATTTCAGTCACCGCGTTTGGGGGTTTTGATCGGTTGACGTAGTCGCTCCGACGCATGGGGCAGGACTCAAAAAAATCACGGCGAGGAACTCGGGCAGGCAAAAAAGTTCAAGCCAGGAAAGCGGCCGCAAAAAGCCCAGTTGACGGGCTTCCGAAAACAAAATCTGACCTGGTCAAAATGATTTCTTCCTGGGATGCCGCCAGGCATTCCGAGCGACGCGGCCGGGTTGTCATGCCCTCGCTTAATCCCAAGCGAAGAGTTTCACCGACGGAAAGGCTCGAGATTTCTAGGAAGGTTGAGGCGGCCGAGCAAAATGTCGGCTTCGTGAAACGTGCGATCGAAGGACCGGCTCGACTGGTTGGAAATCTTCACCCGCAGAGCCAGGCCGGAAATGCCGACTTCGAAGCTGAGATAGAGGAGAAGGTCGGGAACCGGTTTAAGAATCACCTGGCATTTGATGCAAGTGGGAATTTCGATTTTAACGACTGGCAGACTTGGGTTCGCGAGTCAAAAATTAGAACCGGCGATTGTCTGACTGTGTTGGCTTCGGGCCCCGACGGAGCGGCTCGCGTAATGTGTTACGAGGGGAACCAAATCGGCGATGGTCAAGGGAGACGCGACCAACCGGAAAATTTATATGATGGAATCTTTCTCGACCGCTTTGGTGGCCGCTCAGGTTTCCAGCTTTTGGACGATGAAGGGAAAGCGGCCAAAGTTGTTTCCCGCGATAGGTCAATTTATCACTCGATCGGCGGCCGAGCCGGTCGGGTTCGATCAGTGTCTGGTTTGGCTCACGCGGTTGCCAACTTCCTCGATATGGTCGAAATTTTAAGTGACACCAAGGCCGGAATTAAGGTAGCGGCGTTGTGGGGAGCTTGGATCGAAACAGCGGCCAACACTGAAAACAACGAAGACCCAGGGGAAGACCTTCGAGGGTTCCTCGAGGCCGCTGGAGAAACGGCCGAGATTGCCGAGGTCGAAGGGTTGGCTTCTGGTGAAACTTTACCGGACGGAAATGTTTTATCGGTCGAGGATGTCGTCCAGGGCGGGCGATTCCAAGAATTTGCTCCGGGTCAATCATTGCAAACCATGAACGACTCGAGGCCACACCCGAACGTGCTAGGTCTTTTGTCCTGGTTAATTCGAGACATGGCTTGGGGGCTTCCGCACGGTGGACTTTCTCCCGAGGTTCTCTGGGATGCGTCAAAAATGAATGGTCCAGGGATGCGTTTTGTTATGGCTGAAACTCGACGGTTTGTGGCGGACGAGCAGGAAAGAATGCGTCGCGATTGCCAAAAAATTTGGATGTATTTCGCCGCTAAGGAATCGAAGCGGGGCAACCTGGTCATTCCGGCCGAGTTGCAAGCGACCTGGTGGAAGACTTCTTGGATTCCTCAAGCTGATTTGACAATCGACCGGGGCCGCGACGGAAAGCTCGACCTGGCTCTCCTCGATCAAGGGTTAATGACTCGTGAAGAATGGTGGGCTCGCCAGGGGAAAGACTGGAAAACCGAGGAAGCAAAAGTCGCTCGAGAAAAAGCATTCATCCAGGAACAACGGGCCGCGGCCGGGTTGATAGACTAACATGGCAAAGAGTAAATTTGCACCGGCCAGGTGTATCTCGATAGACGTCGACGGAACGCTCCTGAAGCGGGGAAAAATTAACTGGCCCCTCGCAAATTGGGCAAAGCAGAAAAAGCTCGAGGGGTTCGAGGTCATCTTGTGGACTGCTCGAGGACGCCCACACGCCGCCGCGGTGGTGGAAAGGTTCGGCCTCCAGGATCATTTTTCGGCCGTCATCGGAAAGCCTGGTTACATTGTCGACGATATGGGATGGGGGTGGACTAAGTTCACCAAAATCGTGACGAAGTTTCTTTAGTTGACGCCCTGGGCTCAAGCTATGGCAAAATCATCTTGGTTTGAAATCAGCAACTCCACGGCCCTCGAGCCCCGGAACGAAGGCGGCCGCGTTGCGCGGGTCGACATTATGGGGCCGATTGGCGGCTGGGATGTTTCTGGTTCCGAGTTTTTGCGAGAGCTTAAAGACCTGGGCGACGTCGATTCGATAGATTTGCGGATTCATTCACCGGGCGGATCCGTCCTTGATGGATGGGCTATCGCCAATGGAATTAAAAACCACCCGGCGCACGTTGTCGCCAGGGTGGAAGGGCTTGCTGCTTCGATGGGTTCGGTCGTTTTAATGTCAGCCGACGAGATCGAAGTCCCGCAAAATGCTTACGTGATGATCCACAACGTCAGCGGCGGAGCATTCGGAGAAGCCGACGAACTCGAAAGCATGGCGGCCCTGATGAGAAAGCTCCAGGACGACGTCACTGATTTCTATGCCAACGCCACCGGGAAAGACCGGGAAGAGATTGCCGAGATGATGGCGGCTGAGACTTGGATGAATGGCGAGGACGCGGTTGAGCATGGATTTGCAACTCGAGTCCTTGAGCCAGTCAAGGCGGCCGCTTGTGCCGACCTCGAGACTCTTGTTTCCAAATTTGAGAATGTCCCTGAGGCAGTCCTCGAGCTCCAAGCCGAAGAGCCCGTCCTCGAGGAAGACCAGGTCGAGGAGGTTGAGGCACTCGAGGACGACCAGGCCGAAGAATCCGACGACCAGGAAGCGGCCGAGACCGAGGCCGACCAGGAGGCAATCGAAAAAGAATTGCAGGAAGAAGTTAAGGCGAAAGCCGAGCTCTCGACCTGGGGAAGAATTTTGGCAGCTCTATCGGGTGATAAGAGCGCCGACAATCACGGGGAATCGAGCGCGAAAGCTGCTCTTGTCCGTGCCGAAAAACTCGAGGCGGAACTCTCCGGCCGGGTTGATGAGCTCGAAAAAATCCAGGATGAACTTGAGATTTTACGAGCCGAAAACAAGGAACTGGAAAGCTGTGCGCTGACAGTCGAATCCCGCTTGATCGAGTGTGGTTTTGACTTTGCAGAGGCGGCCGACCTTCCGGCTCCAAATGCCAAAAATGGCAACGTCCTCGAGTCTTACCTAGGAATGCAACCAGGTCAGGAACGAAGAGAATTCTTTGCAAAAAACCGCAAAGAAATCGAAAGACTCCAATCGGAGTAAAGGGCGAAAAACAAAAACCAAAAAAAACTTAACTATCTAAAACAATGGCAAACTCATTTGCAGCAGCCCTCGCAGTGGATACACTCGCAGAGGAATCGATTACAACTCTCGGGCCGGTCCTGGGGATGCTCGACAATTTCAGTCTCGACGTTGCCCTGGCTCCTATGGCTCCAGGTAACACGGTCCAGGTTGAAGTCGTCTCTGGCGGAGCAACCGCTCAGACCAACCCTTCAAGTTATACGTCCAACAGTGACTCCACAAAAATCGCTCGTGCCGTAACAGTCAACCAGCACTCGATTTCCTTCAAGGTCACTCAAGGCGAGCTCAACAGTGGGCACCGCTTGCGTTCACTTCTTCGCAAGAATCTCCAGGTCATTGGGACCGCTTGCCGCGACGCTATCTTTGCGCCGATCACGGTCGCCAACTATGGTGCCGCAGTTCTTGATTCAACCGTGGCCGCGTTCGATGCGAGCGACCTCCAGACCGTTTGGGCAGGGTGTAAAGAATTCCCGACTCGCCACCTGATCCTCGACGGAGCTTGGTATTCGAAACTTCTTCCAACCAACGCCGATTCCTTCCTTCCTGGTCAAGCCGGGGCATATGGGTTCGATTCGATTGGAGTAAATAACCGGTGGGACGGGGCGGAGGACGACACGATCGGCTTCTGTGGTTCTTCTGATTCTCTCGCGATCGCTTCTGGTGAAGCAATCATGGACGACGAAATCCAAGACCTTCTCAGCTTTTACGAGCCAGTCGAGCTGCCAGGTGGGCTTTCCGCTTACCTTTCAAGCTGGACCGACCTCGGGACTCGCACTCGCTACATGAACATTTCGGTCATGCTTGGTGCTGCTGTGGGTGACGCTACCGCTGGAGCAATCATCACAGACGGAACCTAGGATTCCTTACAACCATTACAAGCGCGGAGGGCTGAGGCTTTCCGCGCTTTTTTTTGTGTCCTGGTGGATTGACGACCTCGGTCTTGATATGGGTTTGGCGACGTCGCGGATTGCATTTTTAGAGAAGGCCCAGGAATCGCTTGAGAGCGTCTTTCCTGGTTCGATGACCTACAATGGTTCGACCTTTGCTTGCTCGAGGTCAGGTCTCGAGGTCGTCCAGGGAGCTGAGCCCGGTGGGTTCGAGAACGAGGGCCGCGTGATGGTCCGGGTTCGAACTGCAAACCTTCCGGCCGCTGGGCTCCCCAGGGAAACCGCGGTTGTTCTCGATTCGGTAGAGTATCGGGTCGAGGAATGTTTGCTTGAGCCTTCCGACGTGGCTTGGAGTGTCGAACTGGAAACCGTTTAGAATCATGGGAGAAACTAGAAAAGGATTTGCTTATAAAAAACGCGGCCGCGGGACCGGATACAAGGCCGGGATGGAAAGATTTTCTGGCGTCGAATTTAAGGCCCTTCGTCTTTTGGATGAGGTTCGCGAAGCTTGCGACAAGTGGCTCGACGCGAACGAGGACCGGGGGTCAAAGTGGGATTCGTTTAAGTATGGCAAAGAGGCCAAAAAATGAGGCTAAAGGTAAAAGTCCAGGGAGCTCGAGAGCTTGCCAGGGAAACCGAGAAGTTCCGAAAGAAGCTTGGCCTCTCCGCCGGTGAGTTTGCGAACCAGGCCGCAAAGGCGGTTCGAGATACGGTCGTAAGAAACGTCCAGCCATTTGGCACCGGAAACAAGGCACTCGCCCAGGGACGCGGGGCGGTTCGGAAAGACCTTCGAAACATCTTTCGAATTATGCCTGACTCCGCTCGAGGATCTCAAGGAGTCATTTCATCGGTTTCGGAAGCTCGAAGGTTCCACCAGTCCCGCCGAGGAGCTCGAGGTCGGACCAGAAAAGGCCGGGAGGCAATGATTCTTGGAAGTGTTTATCGGATTTACCAGGAAGAGGTTTTGAAACTTGTGGGAACCGCAAAAGGTTCGGTAATGGGTGGCGATCCTGGAGCTTTAAAAGGACGATTTTCCGCATGGGTGAAACGATGGAAATCGGCGGGGTCTTCGCGGCGCAAAAAAAGCATTTTTGGAGCGATTTGGACATTCAAGGCTGAGCCCGCTCACGTTGCAAGCGACCGGGTGATGGGAGAGCGGGGGATCAGGAAGGTGATGAGAACAAAAGACCGAGTTTTGAGAAATGTCCTGAGAAGAAAAGTGAAGGCAGAGCTCAAAAAGGCCGAGCGCAGAATCAACCGCTGACGATTGACGAGCCAGGTTCTCTGCATGGTGGTATCTGATCGGCTCTTGGTCGCCCTGGGCGAGTTTTTGAATCAAGACTTGTCGCTCGGGCTCACTCCCAGGCTTCGAGACTATGGCGGCACCAAAGCGGCCAAGACATTAATCATAGACGCGGAGGACCCTGTTGAGCACGAGGCACTCGACGGGGTTTATGAGCTCGACGGTGAGGTGATCCTAAAGTTTCGGAACCGCGACGTCGCGGACGCAACGCAAAGGAGCGAGCTGTCCCAGGTCAACGACGCGCTTCGAGCTCGGGCGATTGATTGGATAAACGACACAAACAACGCTCGCGGCCTGGGAAGTGATGAGCTCAAAGTTTTTGACCTTCGAACGACCGACGGGGCTTTCGAGCAGGAAGATAAGTTTCTCCTGGGCCGAGTGGGATTCTCGGCGGTCATTGTTGGAATGGATCCGGCCTAAAGGTTGACGCGATTGCGCGGGGTATGAGCGCAAAGATTTTTGGCACGGGTGTTTTTGGAATTACCGCGGAGGCTGGGATGTATGCCCAAGACCTCTCGGTCGATTACAGCATAGACGAAACTTTCCTCCCGGATGAATCCGGCGAAGACGTCGCGGGTGCTTTCACAAATGCCGGAGCTTCTATTTCAATGACCGGTTTCGTAAATACTGGAGGAAGTGCTTTTTCTTCGACCCTCGGGGCTTCTCTCGCAGTTGCTAACTCACTCGACGCCTCAAGCTTTGTGACCGGTGCCTCGGACGACGACGCTGGTGAAACTATCACAACGAGCGTAAAGCTTGGCTATGGGAACAAAGCCTTTAAATCGTTCGACGTCGGTGGCGTGTTTAAGCCCTTCCTTGGAGCGTCTCAGTAATTTTCTCACCGACAAATTGAGCGGTCGACCGGGGTTCTGTGTGTGTCTTTCATCTCCCGTCGGCCGCTTTTTTGTGGCCTGGTTGACAGGTTAAATCTTTTTGATGACAGAACAAAATTTGGAACGGGGCGGCCCCGTCGTCTCGATGGGCGGAAACAGCGACGAAGCGAACTTCGATACCAGGGACTCACTCCTTGCCGGGGCTTTAATGGCCCTGGGAATCGAACCAGTCGACGCGGAGCCTTGCCGGATTATCACTAGGGAGCATCTCAGTGGTTCGACATATCAATTCTATTTCAAGCCACTCTCAAACTGCGGGAAGTTTCGGACCCGCGAGCTCCTTGGATATTGGGCCCAGGGAAATGAATGGGTCGAGAAGAATCCCGACCATCCTTTTGCCTATGCCATCGCGGCCGTCAAAAATTACCGGGGGCTTCTGGATTTCATAAACAAAAAGGTTCCCTATGGATGGGTGAGTCGAGGCAAAAGTTTCGCAATGCTTCCCCTGGACGCATCAAGCGAAACTCAGGAAATTATTTTAGGAAGGATGTCAAAATGAGTAAGCAGAAAAACAAGAATCTAGTGCTAACGCTTTTCTCAAAACGTCCAAAAGTGGGTGATTATACTCTCTACCCTCTGACCGCGGGTCGAATCGCTCTCCTCGAGGATAAAGGGAATAAGCTTTTCGCGGGAACCTTAAAGGAAGGCGACTCGGTCGACTCGTTCGACGTCTTTGAGGCTTTCATGGTATCGACCTCGAGCGGGGAAGAGCTTGCGGAGCTCTCAATTCTGAGCGATCAAGAATGGAAGATTTCAACCAGGGCATTCGGGTTTGACCTCGAGGATCAAACATTGATGGATTTTTGGGACGTCGTCGAAGCAGAAAGAAAAGCCATCTCGGCCGCTCGAGCAGTGCCAAAAAAAAAGAGAGCCCGACGGGCTTCGAAAACCTAATCGACCCGCCAGGCGATGACGCGCCCTGGTGGGCAACCTATGTTTCCGCGCTGGTCCCGGTAACTGGTCGGGATGACGAGTTTGTTTTGTGGGAGCTTCCATACGCTCGCGGGCTTCGCTACCTTCACGCGGTCGCGGTCGCCAACGGAACGACAATGGAGCTCGAGGAAGGCGACCAGGAGAAAAGGGATTCTCTTTTCGATGGATTCCAAGACCTTCGAGCTCGGCACGGTCTCAAAGATTGACAAGAAGGGGCTACACTATGGCAGCGTTAACATTTAAAGTTGGAGGAGACACAAGCGGACTTTCTCGAGCGGTCTCGAGTGCAAAAGGAATGCTGCTCGGTCTTGGTAATGTTATTAAAGCGGGAGCCCTGGCGGGTGGTGCGCTTGCGATTGGAGCTCTCACGACTGCGGTGGTTGGATTGAAGAAAGCCCTCGAGCTCGGAGGTCGGTTGAGTGATGTCGCTGCAAACACTGGCCTCTTAGCGGGGGAGGCTATGATTCTCGAGCGAGCCCTCGAAGACGCCGGGATCGGAGGCGAAAAACTCCAGGCAACAATTCAAAAAATGCAGAAAAGCATCGTTGAGGCTGGAGATGATTTGTCGACTCCTAAGCTTGCCCTGGACGAGCTTA
>Ga0222717_10002585_pt1 | contig 13925 bp, 24 predicted proteins | sample C33_18DmetaG_FD_165053 | JGI IMG/M metagenome (GOLD analysis project Ga0222717, IMG submission 165053) | Estuarine water microbial communities from San Francisco Bay, California, United States - C33_18D | ecosystem: Environmental > Aquatic > Marine > Unclassified | place: USA: California...
ACATTACCCGATATGACAAAAATTTTGTATTTCTTACTGCTCTATATAAAAATATTTTTTTTTATTTTTTTTTATCTATAATACTCTTTATTTTTTGTCATTTTGTCATAAAGAGTAAAAATAGTAGTATAAAGTAGTAGTAATCAAGAAGTTAGAGCTATGACAAAAATTATTTTTTTTGTCATGGGTTTGTCATAAGATTTAAAGTTTGTCATAAAACAGAAAAAGCTACCCTGAGAAGGTAGCTCTTCTTATAAACACTAAAAACTAACTAACTAATATGAATTAATATATCAATTCATAAACCTTTCGAGCATCTTAGCTCGCTGAATACCTTCAGCAATCTGCTCACTATTTCTTTGAGCCTTAACCATCTTTCTAAGCTTTGCAGCTTTCTCAATTCCCATCATCCCATCAGGTCGGTCATTAATAAGTCTACCATCTTTGACGTATAGACCATCTACAAAATTATCTTTCATAATTAATATTTTATTACTATGCTTATGAGTCCTAGAAATATTGTAAGCTCTGACCAGTTATGTTCATCATCTTGACCATAATACTGAAAGCCTAAAGCAAACCCAATTGAAATTCTATTGTGTATCTCTAGTTCCCAAGGCATATACAAAGGTAATAAATTTTATTAGATGTTTATAGTGTTTGGGTAATATACGCGCGCACGACGACGGCCCCTCGCCGGAAAATGACTTTTTTTTGACCCCTGGGCCTGTTTTTTTGAGATTTTGTCCAGGAATTTTTGCCAAAAATCCTAGTGTTGGCGGGGCCTGGCGCCCCCTTGGTCCAGTGTCGCCTACGACACCCGGAACAGGTTCAGCCCTTATGCGCAAAGGCCTTTCCCTTTGTTTGCCCTTGTAAACTATGGACCAAAAGAAAAGAAAACACCTGGAAACCAAAGTTTCTAACGTTCTAACTTTCAGCGCTATTACTGGGCTGCAAGTCACTGAACGTGATTTTTATAAATAAACTTAGTTTATAAACGATATTTGAACTATATTTAATCATAACCGGGGGCAATAGTGCAGCCGGTCAACTTAAACTAAATAATATGAAAATTGATTATAAATATTTAATTACATACTTAAGTGACCCAACAAACGTTGAAGATATATTAACATACTACTTTGAAGAGGATGTTCAAAACCTATCAAAGAGTGAACGCGATAATATCGCGGATGATATAACTACAGCGGCTGAAAACGTTGGAAATTTAATTGAATACAACAAATACAAGAATAACCTTTAAAAATTAGAAACTATGCAAATACACGAAATAAACAATTATAGAAAATTCAATATAAAGTACCTAGGCCCAACAAACTATCGCGGGGCTAGGGTAAAAATAACTGAACCGGCTAGATATAATAATGATAAAACCAAATCAATAATATTATCATACGATTATAAAATCGGGGAAATAGGCCAACAAGCCTTAAACTACTTAATAGATAAAGGCTTTAAGCCGGTGGCTAGGTGTTCCGAATATGGTTTTTATACTATTCTTTGTGATAATTGGTCAAGTGATTTTATTGAATTAACATAACACAAAAAGCCCGGCGAATAATAGTACCCGGGCTGCTGTTCGGCAGTGTGTTGCTGCCGCTGATGATTACGAAAGTATGAAACAGCAATTTTAAATTAAATCAAATTAATATGAATTTTAATACAACCGAAACCAGGTTATTTCAGCAATTCCCGGAACTTAGGGAAGGGCTGCAAGTTCAAGAAATTGAGCGCCTGGAACGTGCTATTAGTACCGCTGATTTGAATAGACTAAAAAAGGCTATTCAGCTAGGCGAACTAATGCAGCAAACGTGTAATTGGTACGATTTACCAGACACACAAAACAAATTCGCTGAATTCGGGATTTCCTGGAGCCGCGAAGATATCGCACAAAAAGTTTATTTGTGTTCAAAGTCACAAATGTTTAAAAACATTAAGGCTTTTGAATTTAACACCGCTAATCCTAACAATTTAACCGAGTTTAATAACCAGGTTAAAAGGTTAAGAAGAGCCGGCGAAAAGGTTAACAAATCTTTAGAAAAATTTAATGCTTTTTCTAAGCAAATGTTAACAGCTGAAACACCGGAAATTGCGGCGCAAGTGTTAATACCTAACGTTGCGGAAATAACACCGGAAACGATAGCGCAAGACACTGAGCCACCGGGCGAAACAAATGTGCCGGAATATCAATTGGAATTGACTTTGAAAAATGGGGCGGTTAAATTTGATTTAAAGGTAACTACTGATATGCAATTTCACGTTGAATTCAACGAGGTTTTGCCTTTTGAGCCTAATTATAGGGCTATCGCAGTTAGTAATATTCAAGATGTTTGGAATTTACTAAATGAAAATAGAGATAACATAAATATTAACATACCTAACAATGAATAAAAATTCGATTACATACAAAGAAACCGGCGAAACGTATCGCGGTCAAAGAGTTGGTTACCATGGTAGCCCAAGACCAAGAAACTTTGCTTTAGTGCCTAAAAACGATATCAAGGATATCAATAAAAGGTATTACCAGGCGGCCGGCAAATACTATAAAACCAATTTTACTATTGGTTTTGAAATTGAGAAAATCAATTTACCAAGGTTCAAAGAATATGCAATATTCAAGGGCTACGAGTCGGATAGTTCTTTAAATGGTCGAAACACTGGGGAAGCAATTACCAACATTTTGCCGCTAGTTCCTAAGGGTCATTTAAGAAACCAAATGTTCGAACTTATGTACCAGGCAGAACGTGTTCTTAATTCCGAGGTAAATCGTTCTTGCGGGGGCCATATTACGATATGTGCAGCCGGGCTAGATAGCGACCAGTTAACAGCCAAATTAAGGAACTATTCGGGCTTAATATATGCGCTGTATCGAGGGCGCCTTAGAAATGGTTATTGCAGCAGTAATATTCGTATGGAAAACCAATCTTCCCGCGGTGTGATAACCTTGAAAGGCGGGGGCTGTGTCGAATTCCGACTGCCTTCGGGTGTGCCTTCGGTCACTGCCTTAATTCGTAGATACGAGATATTTTTCGAATTAATGGATTTTGCGGTCAATCGTAATCGAGTGAATTTTAATAAATTCCTGGATAAGTGCGCACCGATACTTTTGCGAATGTATGATTACAACAGCGAAAGGGTAGAACTGATTCTAGGCTTAGCCAAAGACTTTCAGCACTACATTAACACTGGGCGAATTAGGGAAAGCATAAGAGAATTTATGCCTAACTATGCGCTTAGAGATTAATCAATTAAATGCCGGGCCTAGCGGCCCGGTTATTTTAAATGCTGTATCGGAATGAATGTTCCGACTGATGATTCCAAAAGGATGAAACAGCAACGTTAAATTAAATTAAATACAATGATTGATAATAAAACAAAATGGGAAATACTCAATGCAGCTATTGAGGCCCAAGAACTTTTAACCGGTGTTGAAACCGAGTTTGAAGAAACTGAAAATGCTATTTATAAAGCACAAAAATTTATAGAGAAAATTCAAAAATTAATAACTAAAAATTAAACACAATGCAATTAAGTACAAAACAAATCAAAGTAATGGTTAGAGAACTAACCGGCGACAATTTTAAACACGACTACGTTAAAGGCGATATGGTCCTATTTGAGGCCACGAAATATCGAATTTATAATGGCTCATATTTATGCGAAACAAGAGTGGTTCGCGGGGTGGATAACACCGGGAGACCTATCGTTTATATGAGCGGAAAAAACCAGGCGATAGACCTGGAGGATATCGTTGACACTGGCAAGAAATTAAAAAGACTTGACAATCAATTTAGAATTCACTAACTTGCAATAAATTAACTAACTATGTTTGATAAAATCACAATTAAAAAAGGCGAAGCGGCGCTCAAAAAATTTGAGCGAACAGCTACGCGAAGAACACTGACCGAAAAAGAGAATATAAAATATTGTATACTCAAAGTAAATTTCGGTAAACCAACGTTTAAAGATTCAAATTACCTGATTCAAAAGAAACTGCAATATGGAACTTTAGACCTGAACGAAATTGACTTCCTTACCAGGTAGTTAATGTATTTGTCGTAATCAAACCGGCCTTAGCGCCGGTTTTTTTATGCCTTGACTTTACCGGGACAAGCAAGACGCGTCTTAGTGTGCAAAACTTTTACGTTAGGCCTATTATGCATAAGATTAGAGTTTTTTTAAAAAAACTGAGATGCTGCTGTGTTTTCAGTTTACAGAGGTGCAGAGTGTGCAGTTTGTGCAGTCTTTATTTGAGTGTCGTACACGACACTATGATAAGTAACTGACTATCAATAACTTAACCTAATATTTTGGCAATGTCGATAACTTGTCGTAAATTTGTCTATAATAACCGAGGGCTGCAACAAGGGTTGCACCTCATAAAACTAAATAACTATGTGTATTATAATCGTGAAGCAACACGAACAACAGCTACCGACAAGCAACTTAAAATTGTCGGCCCAAATAAATCGCCACGGGCTGGGGATTGTTTGGCTAGACACTTTCGAAGTGTCTTATCACAAATCGAAAGATTGGAAACTACTCAAAACAAATAGACCTTTCATTGCGCACTTTAGATATGCTACGATTGGAAAGATTGGCAGAGAAAACACACACCCATTTGTGTGTGGTAAAAACAAAGATGAACTACTAATGATGAATGGAACTATCCACGAGTTAGGAAACATACTTGAATGTGACACGAAGATTCTAGCCAAGCAACTAGGCAATGTGCCAAGACAAGATTGGAAAGAAAGGTTGTCGCAATATGACTGCCGCTTTGTATCTATTAATAAAAGAACGCGCACGTTTCAGATGTACAACAAAGACCTTTGGATTAAAGACCGCGGCACTTGGTACTCTAAAGACAACGTGCTGCAAGATACGTTGGTCGCTGTCTATGGAACATTAAAGAAAGGATTCGGCAACAACACTTTGCTTAGGGGTTCAACTTACGTAGGCAAAGGGGAAACCAAAAACAAATATCCAATGGTTGCAAGTGGGATTCCATACCTCATTGAGGAGGAGGGCAAAGGATTCAATGTTGATGTGGAATTGTATGCTGTTTCTAAGTCTACACTTGATAGCCTGGATTCCTTGGAGGGTCATCCGAACTGGTATCGTAGAAAAGAAATAGATATTGTTATCGGAAAGAAAACCAAGAGAGCCTGGATTTACTTTAACCTGGTTGAAAAGGTTAATGGTAGGCAGCTGCTCAAAACATATAGGAGGGCTGTGCCGCAACGATTTAGTTTTGCTGACACCGAGCCTTACATACCTTGGTATAGACAAGCAGAGTGGGATGAGGGACACGTTGAGTGTCCCGATTGTCACGAGCCTTTAAAGAAACGTAGCGCAATAGACTACGAGTGTGAAGATTGCCTTATCGTTTGGCCGGTCGAACAACTTAGACAAAAAGGAATACTAATTTAATTTGGAATTTAATTTAACATTGACTATCTTTACACAAGATATTGACAATCATCCGACATAAAATGTGATAGATTGAACCGCGAATAAAAGAGGAATTATGAACCTCAAGTCAATATCAAAACCAGGTTGGTTCTACCTGGTTTTTTAACTAATTTAAACTAACTATAATTATGAGTGCAATAAAAAAATTTGACAAGAAAAACATAGAGCAGCATTGGACAGAAAAAATATCCAAAGCGCTTGTTGGTAAAACAATTACCAAAGTAGAATATTTAAGCAAAAAAGAAATGGATGATTGGATGTGGTACAAAACACCAATCGCTATACAACTGGACAATAAAGAATGGTTGATACCTATGTCGGATGATGAGGGAAATGATGGAGGTTCAATCTCAACTACAATCAAAGGCTTGCCTTGCATACCAGTAATATAATGAGACCAACTTATTTATCTAAGTGCTGTGATGCGCTACCTTATAGTAACGAGATTGGATATGGTAGGTGTTCAATGTGCGGAGATAACTGCACCTTTTATACAATATAAAAAAAACAATTATGCCTAATCACGTTAACAATACTATAAGAACAAAAAAAGTGGCAACACTTGAACTGCTACACAAGAACTCTAAAGACTTAGAGGGCGGGTTAGCACAACTACTTATGCCTATGCCGGCTACTTTACACAGAGAGGGTTGGTATGAGTGGCGCACAAGTTCTCAAAACTGGGGGACTAAGTGGGGATTCTATGAGCAGCATTTTTCTACCAGTGCAGGAGAAGAGGGCAGGGAATATGCTCAAATAATATTTAACACTGCCTGGGATAAACCTTCTAGCAATTTAATTCATTGTATTCAAGAAAAGTTTCCCGATATGGAACACTGGTTTGAGTGCGAAAGCGGGTGGGGTGGCTATCGTAAGTACGAGGGTCACGAACTTGTGGACTATGATGATTACCAAGAGCCGGAATGGGAAGATGGAATTGAATTACCAGGCAATGGACCAATGACTCTTTACACTTATTTGTCTTCAACACACCGCGACCATCCGCAAGGATGGTATGAAGATTATTGTTTTTACAGCCCGGTAACTGACCGAGAAAAAATAAATAAATTAGACACGATAAAAATTTTAGCACGTTAGTTTTGTTATTAACAATAATTCAACTAACTTTGAACAATGAGTAATTTAACTTGCAATAAATGTCAAAGCGCTAATCAATCGTTGATTGAAAGTGAATACCAAGGAGACTGGTCTTTGAATGTTTATGTATGTTTAGATTGCGGACATAAAACAACTAACTATTATGATGCTATTTACTTTACCCAAGAACTCTTTCGTTCACAAAATGAGGCGAAAGAGCCAACACAAAAAGTTTATCTATCGTAGTATTGTAGAAACATACAATGCTGCTTTGCATAATTATGCTAAGGTTTCTTGCAACTCTAACTCTATCAAGGAGATAAGAAAGTCAGCAAAAAAACCATACGTAATTTGCAGAATGACACAAGAAGATTTACATTTACTTCAACAAGCAAAGAAAAAGGTTGCTTTGTGCAACAAGTTTGAAAGAAGGTTAAAACTTTTAAAATTTTAATATGGATGGACAAATACAAATGGCTATATATAGGATTGAAGCAATCCTTAACAGAGTGAAAGATGTAGTGGTTGAATTAGACAAACTTCAGTCTGCTCATAACCTTACTGACAAACAGAAGGAAGATTTAAAAAAAGAAATTAACTTATTAAAAGAGATACAATGAAGTATAAAATATTCAAAAAAATTATTGAGAACATATTGAACCATTTGGAGATTGAGTACGCCGAGATGTTTGATGAATCTAAAAATCCGGTAGGCGTTAGAGCAAGGCAACTGCTTTATTATTTATGTAACAAGCGTGGAATGGGCGTTGTTGAGATTCAAGGTTATATGAATAAAGAGGGACACGCTGTCAACAGCCACTCAACTATTGTTTATGGTATTGACCATATCAAGAGAGCGTTATCAGAAGATTCAGATTTAAACTTAATAACATTGCAACTCCAAGAAATTGAAGACTAATAGTTTGATAGAGATATTTAATGAAGCTATGGATGATTACGCCACTACACAAATAAATGACACCGGATACAAGGCGGGTATTTTGTTAGGTGTTAAAATAACCAAGGATGATTTGACAAATGAGGTAAAGATTTATGACCCCGAAAAAAGTATTAACTATTATGTAGAGATAGAAAAAAAATTATATGAATTGTTTTATAATAAAGGTTGGAAAGAGGCTGTAATTGAAATAACCTTAAAAAAATATAAAGAGAAACTTGAGCGAATCAAACAATCCATTTCTAGGGAAATGAATAACAATCAAAGCCCAAAGAGATTAAGGATATTAAAAGAATCGCGCGAGCAAATACTTAAAAAGTATTATAAACTAACACAAAAATTAATTTAAACACAATGACTAAAACAACTAAAACAAAAAACACGTTCAACAATTTATATCAGATAAACGTGAACGAACACACTGAGAAAAAGGGAGGGTTAACCTACCTATCTTGGTCGTGGGCCTGGGCAAAGGTCAAAGAGATTCATCCTACTGCAACTTATACTTACTATAAGCACCCGGAAACTAACTTACCTTTTTCTTTTCAAGAAAAGGTTGGTGCGTTTTGTCACACTTCGGTTACTATTAATGATGAAACACTTGAGATGTGGCTACCAGTTATGGGAAATAGAAATGAAGCAATACTAGAACCAACGTCAACGCAGATAAACAAAACATTAATGCGTTGCCTTGTTAAAAATATAGCAATGTTTGGTCTCGGCCTCTACATTTACGAGGGAGAGGACTTACCGGAGATTACCGAAGAGGTAATTAAGGAGTCAAACGAAACCCAGGAGGACAAGATTGATTACACTAAGCTTAACAAAAAAGATAAACAAGAGATTGTTACTGGTGGTAAAAAATTAATATTAGCAGGTACTTCCTGGAGACAAATCGAAAGCAGAATCTTAGATGCTTACAAGGTTGAAAGAGAAGATTTAGATAACATTAAAAAAGAAGTATATGCCAAATAAAGATATCATAGAAAAACTTCGTGATGATAATCACTACTATGGAGATTTTGGAAAACAATATATATCCAATTCAGATATTAAAATAATGAGATATGACCCCGAACAATTTCATGCGCCAAACAAAACAACTGTGGCTATGGAGCAAGGGAAATACTTTCATCAGTTAATGCTTGAACCTTCAAAAGCAAAGGACTTTCCAATATCAGATGTAACAAGAAGAGATGCTAAACATAAAGCTTTCTTGGAAGAAAAAGGATTGGATGAAGCTTTAAAAACCAGTGAGGCTAAAGAGATACAAGACATAGTTTCTTGGTTCAAGGATGAGAACAATCCAAAGACTCAAAAATACCTAGAAGATATTTATAGTCTTCAATCATCTTTTGAAGAGCCAATGGTTGGCAAGATAATGGGGTATGACTTTAAAGCAAAAGCAGATATTGTTAACGTAAAGAAAGGTTACATAATAGATTTAAAAACTTCTAGGGATGTGCCTAAGTTTTTATTAACAGCAAAAACGTGGGGCTACCATACCCAGGCGTTTATATACCAAAGTTTATTTGGGATGCCACTGACATTTATAGCAATTGGTAAAACACCAAAGCAAAGAGCAGATGGCACTACATATTATGATGTAGGAGAATTTACACCTAAGCAATCCACCTTACAAGAGGCAAAGCTTGATATCGAACACGCGATTCGACATTATGAAGATTGGTTAAGTAAGACCGCCGATAAAAATATAGAAGAGTTTGTATTTAAAGGACAATTTTAAAAATATATATTATGGATAGAAAAATTATATCAACTACAAGTTTTAGCTTAGACTTAGATAAGATACCCGAGTCAGCAATCAAAGAGTTCCCTCGTCAAGATGGAACAACTGGCAAGTCAGTTAACTTAACTGCACTTAACTTCAACACCGAAGATAAGTATGGCAAGTCTGCTGCAGTTAAATTATCAGACACAAAAGCCGATAGAGATGCGGGCAAGGAGTCAGTATTTTTAGGAAATGGATGGCACAATCCAACTAAGGCCACTGCAGATGATGCACCTTTTTAATTATTAAAATTTAGTTTAACGCGGGAGTGAGGAGATTTTTTCTTTTTCATATTAATTGGTTTTCTCCTCCTCCCTTTTTTATTTATGAAGATTGAAAATAGAAGTAACCATTTTTAGAAACATAAGAGAAACCGAAACACCTTTTTTTAAAGATGTTTTATTTATACTTAAAAGAATCAAGGAAGGAAAATCAAAAGATTTAGTTAAAAGTATAAGGAATGAAAAAGATAAGACTCAACGTAATGAGTTAAAAAAAAACTTACCGGCTATATGTTTCTCCGGTCAATTCAATAAACGTTCCGACAATGCCTTAGTCCAACACAGCGGTTTGATATGTCTTGACTTTGATGGATACGAAAAGAAAAAAGATTTATTAGAGGACAAAGAAAGCTTTTCAAAAAACAAATATGTATTTTCAACTTTTATTTCTCCCTCCGGTAATGGATTAAAAGTATTAGTAAAAATACCTAGTGAGCAGGAGAATCACGTTAAGTATTTCAATTCACTTAAAAAAGAGTTCGACTCAAAATATTTTGACACAACTTCCAAGAATGTATCCAGGGTTTGTTATGAATCCTACGACCCTTTGGTGTTTGTAAATGAAACATCATCTGTTTGGGATAAGATAGAAGAGGAGCAGTACGAAGAGAAAAATACTTACACAGATGTACCGGTTCTAAAAATAAAAGATGAGAGTAAGGTTGTAGACATCCTGGTTAAGTGGTGGACAGCTAAATACCCAATGAGCGAGGGTCAGCGTAATCATCACGTTTATATTTTAGCTATGGCATTTAATGATTTTGGAATCAACAGAAGCATAGCTTCTTTTGTGTGCAATCAATATGCATCTAAAGATTTTACTATAAAAGAAATAGAAAAAACAATAGCATCAGCATACACCAGGACAGAAAATTTTGGAACAAAATATTACGAAGACACTGAAACTTTAAATGAAATAAAGCAGAGACTTAAAAGAGGAGATTCCAAACAAGACATAAGAAAAGATTTAAAGAACACAGAATTAGACACAGAAACTATTGAAGCTGTAATAGAAAAAGCAGAATCAGAAGAAGATTTTAGGTTCTGGTTTAAAAACGAAAAAGGAGTTATCAAGATAGTTCCGATTTTATTTAAACATTTTCTGGAGGACAATGGGTTCTATAAATATTGTCCAGAAGGGAGTAAGAATTATGTGTTTGTAAAGGTAACAAACAACTTAATAGACCACACAAGCGAGAAAGAAATAAAAGATTTTATACTTAACCACTTGTATCACTATGATGATGTGTCTATTTACAATTATTTTGCAGACCAGACTAGGTTATTTAGAGAGGAATTTCTTACTCTTTTAAGCACTATTGATATATATTTTATAGCAGACACTAAAGACACCTCATATCTTTATTACTTAAATTGTGCAGTACAAATAAAAAAGAACGAAGTAATAGCTATAGATTATGTAGACTTAGGGGGGTATGTTTGGAAAGACCACGTTATTAATAGAGTTTATAAAGATTGTGAAACTACAGAGTGTGACTACAAATCTTTTATAAAAAACATTTGCGCTACTAACGAACAAAGGATTACTTCAATGGAATCCACGATTGGATTCCTTATGCATGGACATAAGAACTTATCGTATTGCCCCGCTGTAATATTAAATGATGAGGTCATATCAGATAATCCAGAGGGAGGAACTGGAAAAGGAATATTTATGAATGCACTTAGCCACATGAAAAAGTTAGTGACAATAGATGGAAAAGCTTTTACGTTTGAAAGGTCTTTTGCTTATCAGTTAGTGTCAGCTGACACGCAGATACTTTGCTTTGATGATGTAAAAAAATATTTTGACTTTGAAAGATTGTTTAGTGTAGTAACAGAGGGACTAACACTCGAAAAGAAAAATAAAGATGCAATTAAGATACCTTTTAATAAGAGTCCAAAAATTGCCATCACCACAAATTATGCAATTAAAGGTAGTGGTAATTCATTTGCACGTAGGAAGTGGGAGTTAGAGCTTCATCAGCATTATAACAAAGAATACACCCCTCAAGATGAGTTTGGGAGATTGTTCTTTGGAGATTGGAATGATGATGAGTGGTGTGTGTTTGATAACTATATGATACAATGTCTCCAATTATATCTTAGAGAGGGATTAATACAAAGTGAGTTTGTAAACTTAAAGATAAGACAGCTATCAGCTGCAACTTCACACGATTTTATTGAATGGTGCGGATTACTTGAAGGTCAAGAAGACAATCAAAAATTATCAGAAGGAATTAAAATATATAGAAACGAAGTATACTTTGATTTCATTGGAGAGTATCCCGACTATGGGCCTAAGTCAAAAATGACAATTAGTAGGCAAAGGTTCTATAAATGGTTACACTCATATTGTTTATATAAAACTGGAAAGCAGCCAATTGAAGGTAGAGATATGACTGGAAGATGGATTACTTTAGGAGATGAAGAACCAACAGAAGAATACAACGTGCCATTTTGAAATTTAGAGATTACCAAATACAAATTATAGATAAGGCAACAGCTGTAATAACCAAACATAGATTTGTTTACTTGTCTATGCAGGTGCGAACTGGTAAAACTTTAACTTCTTTAGGTGTAGCGCAAAAACTTAACGTAAGCAGGGTATTATTTGTTACAAAAAAGAAAGCTATAAGCTCCATTGAAGAAGATTATCAGAAGCTAAAGCCCCAATATAATTTGACCTGCATAAACTACGAAAGTTTACACAAGGTTGAAGGAGAGTTTGATTTTCTTGTATTAGATGAGGCGCATACTTTAGGTGCTTACCCTAAGCCTAGTAAAAGAACTAAGTTAGTTAAAGAGCTTATAAAAAAAAATGACCCTTATGTTATTATAATGTCTGGTACACCAACACCAGAATCCTTTAGCCAGATGTACCATCAAGTGTATGGTTGTCCCCTAAATCCTTTTAAAGAATACAAAACCTTTTATAAGTTTGCCAAAGAGTACGTCAATGTGACGCAGCGAATTATTAATTCGTTTCATATAAATAATTATGATGATGGTAAGCCTGGAATATTAGAAGAGATGAAACCATTTATGATTAGTTACACTCAAAAAGAAGCGGGATTCAAATCAGAAATAAAAGAACACGTGTTGAAAGTAGAGATGAGTGAGTTGACTTACGACTGGGTAAAAAAAATGAGGGAAGATAAATTAATAGAAGGAAAGAAAACGGATGAAGTAATTCTAGGAGATACGGAAGTTAAGAAAATGTCCAAGATACATCAGCTATTCTCTGGAACAGTTAAAATGGAGAGTGGAAAATCAATGGTAACAGACTTATCAAAAGCTAAGTTTATACGCACTGAATTTAAAGATAACAAGATAGGTATATTTTATAAATTTAAAGCCGAGTATGACGCATTAAAACAAGTCTACGGAGATGATTTGACTACAGAATTAAATGATTTTAATAATACAAATAAAAGTATAGCACTACAGATAGTAAGTGGGCGTGAAGGTATCAGTTTAAAGGAGGCTGATTGTCTTGTATATTACAACATAGATTTCTCTGCTTTGAGTTACTGGCAATCTCGTGACAGAATGACTACCAAAGACTCAAAGGTTAGTGATGTGTATTGGATATTTGCAGAGAGAGGAATAGAAACTAAAATATATAAAGCTGTAACTAAGAAAAAGGATTACACGCTCAGACATTTCAAAAAAGATTTACTAAGTTTATAATTATGAAAGAACAAAAATTAATAGAGATGATGAACAAGCTAGATAAGCTTGACAACATCATGCAAGAAGTCATCAAAGAGATGATGAACATCAGAAGCTTATCGGTTGGAACACTTGAAGCTCTCAAGAGAATGAAAGGGTACGACAAAGCTATCGACCAGTTAAAAAAGGACGCAGCTAAAGACAAAGAGAAAACTGAAAATGAAGGACAGAAAAACTAATTTCGATTACGATTTAATTATTGGTCAACAAGGGGAAAAATTGGTTGACCATATTTTTAAAGATTCAGCCGTTGAAGTTAAAAGAGATTTCTGGACAGGAACGACAGGTAATATAGCTGTTGAGTTTGAAAGTAGAGGCAAGCCTTCTGGAATTTCTAAAACTAAATCAGATTATTACGCATTTGTTTTAGCTGAACAATTTAGAGATGAGGTGATAATTATAATTAAAACAAGTAGATTAAAACAGATTGCTAGAGAGTATTATTTAAAAGGATGTGTTAAGGAAATGGGGGACGACAAAACATCTCTATCGGTTTTAATACCAATAAAAGATTTAAGTAACTTTGCATATAATGACAGAGCAACAGATACAAACTAAAAAGATT
>Ga0222717_10002590_pt1 | contig 13910 bp, 20 predicted proteins | sample C33_18DmetaG_FD_165053 | JGI IMG/M metagenome (GOLD analysis project Ga0222717, IMG submission 165053) | Estuarine water microbial communities from San Francisco Bay, California, United States - C33_18D | ecosystem: Environmental > Aquatic > Marine > Unclassified | place: USA: California...
CCATCTGCGCCACCCTCTGCGGCCATTTACTGATAACTGCGAGATTCCCCGCGCTCTACACTCGCGATCTGCCCAATCTAACAGCCAACAAGTATCCTCTTTAGTATAAACGCCCGCAACATGGCTTACCTCTGCCCCATCAGGACCAGCCCACCATAGAGAAGCGCTCATGCGGCCACTGACGCCCATACTTGCTTCGCCTGATCTCAACCACCTGATTACATCTATCGCATTGTATGGGCTGCGTGATCTCTCTAGCGCTGTTTCTATGTCATCGCTCCAGGTTGTCATTCAGGATCTACATTCTGTTGAGCAATGGCAATCCTGTTCTTTTCTATTTCCTCTGCGTAGATCTTCAATACGCGCTCTATGTCCTGGAATTGCCTAATAGACCAAACATGCTCTGGCAATCTTGCTGCCGTTGAAACTGGCGGGGATGCAATAAATGGCCTTACCATTGCCCTTGCTCCCTGTATTCTAAGTCAAAGCTACCAAGCCGCCATTGATGGATCCCATCACTTTCAACAAGCATGGTAATGTATCTTCCACTTATAAAAGTATCTATGGGCTGATTGCTGCCAATCACAAAATCAATAGCTGGCGTTAATGTCGTTGGGCCCTCTGCCACTTCCTGCCCGCCAAGTCTGAATTGTACACGATCTCCAGGCGCTCCCTTGATCTTTGGCCATATACGACTGACCAGCTTGCGGCTTTGAGGATTGCCAAACGCCATGCCCACTTTTTCCAAATAGACGCGCCTGGTTGATTCGGATCCGCCTAGCAATGCAAAGCCATCCTCCAAGCCCAATAAAACATCCTCAACCGTTGTTGATCTTATGTCTCCATTCCATGTTCTGGCTATTGTATTCCAGGAATCAACTTGGCCATCCCACTCATTAGTATTTCCAAGATCATTTAGGAAGCGACCGGTAGCCAGGCATGTTACGTTATCCGCATCCCTAAAGCTAATCGCTCCACTGTCAAAGTCATAATACAACATCTGATCCGCATAAGCGCTTCCAGCTGATGGATATGCCACTATTCCCAGCTTCTCCCGCATCAAAGTGGTAACACCGTATAAGGATCCCGCTGCGCCATCAAAGTCTTGATAAAATGATCGCTGCGCCCTGCCTGATAAAATGCTTGAAAAGCTAATGCCGTCTGTAATGGCAATATCGCCCGCACTTGTTACTAGAATATGTTCATCATTTGGCCCCCTGCCGACCGCATTAGTAGACGCGCAGCCATATTCCGCAAACATCTGCCGGACAGAAAACACCTCATTGCCACCAACAAGATCCAGAGACCAAGTGCTGTCATTTTTATATGCTATGAATGAATCGCGCATAGTTAAGCCGTCTATTATCGGATCCGACAACGGGGCAAGATCAACAAAGCCCGCCAGGTTGCTTGGCTTTGGCTCCCACTCACTGGGAAGTTCACCAGCTGGTGCAGCATCACTCCAACGTAGACGCTGCCCGCCCTCACTTATAAAGCCCACCGCCATTAGGAAGTTCTTATGATTCCGCATTGATAAGCATCTGCCACCAGTTGGCCAATCAGGTAACGGTAAACAGATCTGACCCAATAAGCCATTCCAGTAAACAGGATCTTTGCTGGAACTGTTAATAACCACAAAGCCATTTATAACGCATGCCGTAAATACCGCATTTCCTTCTTGACCGTCCGCCCATCCTGTCGGCGTTATATCGCTTTCCGTTGTTCCATCTGTCGTGTAAATGCCGGTCTTATTTGCATACACCCAATAGTTTTGCTCATTTGGCTCTGTGTAAATAACGACTAGAGGATTTATGCTTGCAAACGCAAACTCTGGCTTGTCATTGCTGCTTGCTACTGTCTCACCATTTCTAAAAACTACGTTCTGCGCTTGGTTCCATACGTCTGCCGGTGCATCCTGCGGAATTAAATCAGGTGCGCAGCTGCTTAACGATATGGAAACCCGTTCAGCCATTTAGCAAACCTCTGCAATAAAGTAAAGAAACGCCAACAAAGCCACCAGGCTCCACCCACCAGCTGCCGCAGACCATGCAATCAAGCCCAATACCTTGCCCTTACTGCCCTCACCGCGTGACGGCCATATAGGACGCTCTGCGGGCTTCTCATTGCTATGAAGGATCTCCATTGCTTCCGCATTGGAAAGCGTCAAAGCTGGCTTCCAAATAACATTGCAAGAACTATCTACATTCCAAACAGTAATGCTTCCAGATGGATAAACACCATCACGGAATAAGGTTTGCTCTGCTTGTCTGCGTGGTATTATTTCCGCTGGACTTTTCCAGTTCATAATTTGCTTGGAGGCGTTTACACGGTCGCCATTGTTTAAGGTCTTTACCCATGTAGCTGATGAAATGGCACCCGTGTTGTAATGAAACGATACCGCAGCATCAAACTCTGCCTGGCTTACTGTTATTGTAATGGCGCGATCGACCGCAGCCTCATAAGTCGCAAGATCCCGCTTGAATACTGTAAAAACACATTCAAGCTCGTTATTAATATTGGCAGGCATCCCTTTGGGAAGATCTGCAGGAATAGGACTGCCCGCAGCGCTTGTATGGCCTATGCCATACGTCATAATCCCCACGCTGTCTTTATACGGTCCAGGAACAATGCCTTCATGCAGCATTAAAGCGCATATGCCCTTATCACTGGTCTGCATTTCCGCCTCCAGTAATTGGATCTGATGGCTTAACAGGCATTAGCGCTGTTGCCACACCACCCTCAGTAATGTCCCGTAGTGCCTGACGATAAGCCTTATGCTCATCACCCATCGTGACGTCAGAGGATGCCCACCAATCAGTCTCAGTTAGTAGACGGTTACGCTCCGCTCGTAAGGCGACCATAGGTGCTTCAGCCTTTAGCTTTGCTGTCTCAGCTACTACCTCACCCCAAGTAACACCAAAGTCCTTTGGGTCGTGCGACACGATACCAGTACCGTTATCATCGACACCCGTTACCTTACCAAAGCATTCCGCAAAGGTTTCTTCGTTAGCCGGCTCACCCTTTAAAACCCACTCTTGGATACCAAGCGAGGACAGGGCCGTAGATGTAGTAATTTCATCTACCTTGAGAACACTACTCATTGTGCTATCTCCCATACTGTCATTGTAGAATAAAAGTCGTTACTATTTACTGTAACGTCTACAGCACTGGACAGTGCCTTAACTTGAAATAAGAAAGTCTTAGCAGTCCCCGAAACCACTGAAGTCTGGCACTCATTCATCTTTACATGCCTAACACGATAATCAACCGCAGTTGAGCCACCCGTTACACTAATGTAAGTTTCAAATGCATTAATTTCAGGCTGCAAAGCCGAACCGCTACTTTCTATTATCTGAATAGCAGCACCCGCCTGATAGCCTGATGCCTGACACCTTAAAATCGTATTACACTCGACAAAAAGCTTACTGCCACTGAACTTAGGTGTTATTGTTATACTGGAATCGGTTACTGAACCCCAAGCAGCAGAACTGTTGTACAGTGCTTCATCGTTCCATTCGTGAAATAGCATCTGAACAACCTTGCCAGCCCCATCAACGTGACCGCCACCCATGCTGGAGATGCTATCTACTTGTAAGCCATTTCTGTTAATGCTGGCAATTAAGTTAGTGTCTGCCGTTGCATCTCCTTTGGAAACCTCAAACTGAAAACCTGAAAAAGTACCTATTGAATCAGTCGCGGATGTGATTAAATTTTGCTCCAAGGATTTACTTGGTCTTGATTGCTTGGCTGTCAAGACAGAATCAAAGCTACCGCCAAAGCCGCTACTTATAACTGTTAAATCATTATTAACAGTTACCGTGTCAGCTGTAATGTTATCTACGGTAAGATCTCCATCTACGGTAAGATCTGCGCTTATTGTACCTCCCTCAGATTTGCCTAGTGCATCATTGACGATTACATTCTTAATTAACCTTAGCTGATCATCTCCCTGGCTTACTGGATCCGTACCCAATGGCCAAAGCGGATTAAGGTCGCTGATCTTATCACCGTTCTCAATGCCCATGTTAAGCTCCTATTTTCGCAGATGGGGCTGGCGTATCTTCCAGGCTTTTACGCATCTGGTAATCCGCTGCCGCGTTCTCAAACATATTTTGTGACCGGTCCATGCCCATATCATCCATTGCAAGCTCTGATAGATAGCATAAGCCCGCTTGCAGCATTATCTGAGGCTGCAAAGACATAATGTCGCCTATTGTTATATCTGTTGCCATCATCCGGTTGATGGTCTTACTTGCCGCATAGTCATAAACCTGGGGCATATCAGCATCCAGATCCGCCCGGTGCATGTATCGCTGCCATTGTTCATATAGTTCTTCCTGCGTCATTAAAGACCCCCAAAGGTTCGTTCAACACTGCCACCGTAGATGTGGCAATCGGATGTGCATTTAGGCATACTAGGCCAAGGTAAAGGCTCACATGCTGCCATGCTTAGAATAATAAGGGCGATTAGCGGCCTCATTTCTTCTTGCTCACTGTTTTGAGCTTTGTTGCCGGTAATCTGTTGGTGGCAATGGCTGCACCCGATCGGGGCTGCACTCTTGCAGTGGCGTTTCTTGGTATTAACATCAATTTTGCCATCATCTAATCCTCATAGCTCTGCCCTCAGAACTAACCGCCCAGGCTTTCCAATTTGCCAGGCGTTGAACGGGGTCTGCATCAAATAGCTGCGGATGTGTTGTTTTTAGCTGCGCGTATTCGTTTGGTGTAAAGCTGAATCCCTCATTAAACGGGCTTGCAAGATCCTTCCCGCCGCCCATCGCTCTTAATGTATCTCTGTGTTTATTACCTTGCATCTTTTTCTCCTGTAACCTGGCTCATATTACATGCGCGTATTACAAGCCAGGATAAGCGCGGGGTGAGCAATCCCCGCGCCCATTCTTAAAGCGTTACTGCCGCCGTTGGATCAATATCAAGCAACACCCGGTGCGCATCTGGCTCCAGGCATTTCAAGGTCCAATCTACGGACATTAAGCGCTTGTCTGATAAGCCTGATTTAGCTAATGGCTGCGTTGTGTATCCCTTTAGATAGCAAAGCCGCACATAAGCCGGATCCATGACAAACACTGCAGCCGCTTGCGCACTGCCGCTGTCTGTATATGTTTGCTGCAATCTGTTAGGCACAAAGTCCATTGTTACGCCAAAGTCTGTCAGGAATACGTTGACAGATCCCATGGCCGTTGCCGGTCCCTGGTTGTTAGTCTCACCCGTAAGCGTTGCAATGCGGCTTGAACTGGTGAACATATATTCAGACAATCCACGCAACACGCTAGGGACTGACATAAGTTTACCGGGATTGCCGCCATCTTCCCATGCCGCCTGACACGCATCTCGCACCATTGTTTCAGTAAGCGCTACACCAGCGCCGGCTGTTACACCGGTCCATGATCCATTGGCAAAGGATCCGGCTGTCGCACCTGATCCAGTAGGGAATGACGTACACATAGACGCAAAGCCCGCTGGGATGCCTGGCGTGGCGTCTCCATTATCTTCCTGGCTTCCCTGATTGCCAAGCGCATTTGCCTCAACATCGCGCTTAAGCTCACGCTGCCGCATCATCACCTGATAGGATAGTTCATTGCTGTAGCCTATTGTGTCAGACGCAACAGCCCGTTCAGTAACTTGAACTTCTTTGTTCAAAATGCCGCAATGGTTGCCTATGCGCTTGCCGGTTGCGCTGTCGTTTTGATTGCTGTCTGCACCATCAACAACCCACCCGCCTAGTGCGGGATCCGCCAGCTTGTCAGTTGTCCAACTAGTGTAACTATTGCCCGTTGTATCGCTGCCGACCATGTCAGTGAATGGCAATGGAATAGCTGAAATGTCCCAGATCTGGTTCATTACATCTTCTTTAATCAGACCTTGATAATCTACTGCCTTTAAGTCTGCGCTTGATAAGTAGTCCTTGGTAGCCATCTTTTAGCCCTTCATAATGCGAGATATAGCGGCCACTTTTTCGGCCTCTGATCCCTTTGCGGCTGCTGCGTTCGCTCTTGTTGAGCTATCTATATTCGCAATCTTGCCGCTTGTTGATGTATTACCAGGTGGCTTGGATTTCGGCTTATACGTTCCCAGATCCTTCAACCGTTTCCGCATTTTCATCATATCGCGCATCATTAAGATCTGCCTATGATCGCTTATCTGCATTTCTGCCGGTGTGTAGCCATACATCTTCAACAATGTAACTGCGTCATCCCTAAATGCTGTAAACGTCTGCGGATTGGAAAGCTCTGGCGCTGTTTGTGCCAACAAATCCCGCTCCCTGGCGTCTGTTTGCTGCCGCTGCGCTTGCATCTCTGCTTGCTGATTTGGTGTAAGCATATGGCCAAATCGGGCTGCTAAGTCTGCCACAAATGTCCGGTTTGCAATGTCGGCAGTCTCCTGCGCATCTCGCCGGGCTGCGGCCTCTGCGTTCTCACGCTTTTCCTCTTGGCGTTGGCTAAAGTAATCTTTCATCTCTGAAAGAGTGGCTTTTTCACCATCTGCCGTTGTAATCTCCATACCATATATTGAATCAATGTCCAAGCCCGAATTATCTGCTAGATCTTTTAGGCTCTTAATTTTCTTCAATGGGGCTGGTGCCGGTGCGGCTTCAACCTGGTCATCAGTATCATTTAGAACATCATCAACCATGCTTGCCGGCTCAGCTTGCGGCTGTTCTTCCTGCGCGGCTGGCTCTGCGCTTCCGTTTAATAGATCCGCTACTGCCCGCGCCTGGTCATTGTCGTTCTGAGGCATTGGCAATGAGTGTGTAGACAGTGTCGAGGCTTGTGATCCTGCGCGTTGCTGCGATACAGGCGCTCCACTCTCCGTCTGTTCCCCCGGTGTTGACGCTTTGCTCAAACTCTTTGAAGGCTTCTTTTCTGACATGCTCAATGATCTCCTTGATTGCTGGTAAGGCTGCGCTTAATGCTGCCCTATTGTGGTCGGTTAGTTTCATTATTATGCATCCTTTGCTCTGTTATTGTATCTACTCTCTTTCCCTCATTAACCATGCGCTGCTTTTCAAGCTCAATAGTTCCCTGGCCGGCTATTTTGGCTTCTTCTAACGCTGCATTAAGTTCTGATTCAGCATATTTAAACGCCAGATCACCATCATGCTGCCGCGCATCTTCTGCCAGCTTTGCTTGCTCAAGCTGCGCTTGCATCTGCACCATCTGCGCTTGCATTTGCTCCATCTTGGCTTGTTGCTCTTGTTGCTGTTGTTCCTGGCTTTGCTGCATTTGCAATGCTGTCTCACTGTTTGGATCTATTGCCAAGCGCTCCGGATTATCAACGCCTGACATGCGCAGCCAGTCCATGCTTGTTCTGAACAATGTCTCCGGGCTTGCAAGGATCCCGTTTAAGCCTGATTGCATGGCTTGAGCTTGATAGTTCAAATGCTTTTCAAGCGCGTTTTGCAAATGGCCGCGCTCTCCTGGCGTCATGCCAGTTTTAATGTTTAAGCGCTCCCGCTTTTGCCAAGTGCTGGGGTCTGTCTCAACATAAGCGCCATTTATCCGAACTGTGAAAGTCTCATTGGCATATCTGCGCATGTATTCGTGGGTTATTTGATATATTCCCCTTATCATGCTTTCTGATAAGTTAAGCGCCATCATGCTTGCCATAGCTTCTCGGCTTCCATATTGGCGCTCAATTCCATGCGCAGTTTCACCTACCAGCTGCGGCTCTGCGCCCATTAGGTCCAGGCTTGCACCACCTCTTTCACTGCGCACTTTATCCTCGTAATTAATCGCCGCCAGGATCCCGCTTGTCACATCAGGAACAGGAACCACTTGAACAGATCCACCAGGATTACGGGCGCGAATACCGCCGCCAGCTTTGGGTGACATAATATCAGCCTCAGTTGTTTGGCCTGGGTCATAGATGTATCTACCGTTGTTTATAATGCTTACATTATCAATTAACTGCCTACGGTATGCTGTCTTCACATCTTGCGTGGCTTTTAAATGGTCGAACAGGCTTTCGCCTGTTAATCTATGAGGATTAAGGAACGGGCTGCCGATCGCGTACGGTATAAGATCAATTAACTCATACTTGAGAACAATGCCGGTAGATCCGCCAGCCAATAGCACCTTGTATCTTTCTGATATACCATCACCATCCAGATCAATGCGCTGGTATGCTTCATAGCAATCTATGTTATCCTGATCATTAGACCATGCTGCCTCTGGCTGCGCTTGATCCCGGCTTAATGCGACCGCGTTTTGGTCCTGGTCATTGCTTGGTAGTTCATCAACAACCGATCGACTGCACCCCATCTGCACCAGATCGCTGCGCGTGTAGTTAATGCGCTCTGCAAAGAAGCGGATTGCCTGGAAGCGTCCAACGTATCCACTCTGGTAGCTGATATTCTCAATCGGCGCAGCATGAGTTCTAAATTGCTTGTCGATCGTAACCAACTGCATTTTATCACGATCTAAGTAAGTATTAGATGGAAGCTGGCTTTCAAAAAAGGCTAGTTCTTCAGCTGTTGCGCCGCCAAGCTCTACTGGCTCAACGGTTTCATCCTCACGAATAGTCAGCTTCATGCAGCCATTCTTTAATAGCAGCGCATCTTTAACAGCTTCCTGGATCTCCATGAAGCCATAGTTGCGCTCGATAATGATCTCATTAAGAACCTGGCTTTCCGCGCTTGCTTGATCTTCATCATCCTCACCGATCGGCTCAAACTCAACGATCGCATCAGTGGATAGCATAGGGACAAGCATGGCCAGGGCTGCGTTGATCATATCAGCAACATCAGTTGATATAACCTTGCTGCGCCCGCTTACTTCATCACCACGCTCCTTGGCGTGGTAGTAGTCCAGCGCTTCCTGTCTGTTTGCTTGCACTTCATCATTCTCGCCACACTCAGCATTAGCCAGCTCATTAGCTACCACTGCCGCCAGCTTTTCTTTCATTTTCTTTTCTGATAGTGCCATTACTCTCTCCTACGCATATATTCCAAAATTGCCACGCGGTTGCTCTGCCCACATCATGTCCTCTTGCCGCCCGGTTGCATAATATCTTGCACTGTCTGCCAGGTGGCTACTCCAATCGTGCAAAGGCTTCATGCTATGCACTCCCTTTACTTCATCATAGCTTGACCTATAGCTCAATAGCGCTTCAATCAATGGCGCTGCACCTGTAGCATCAAACGCGGCGCTCTTTAAGATCTGCCGCACTTGCTCTATGCCCTCATGCACCGGCTGTCTTGGTGCTACAACTGTCTTGCATCCCATGCTGTGGAATACCTCTTGCCTGGTCAAGCCGGTGCCAAGCTCATGCACATTAGCGTCATGCGGGAGAATAACCGTATCAATCGGGAATGGCATTGCTTTCCAATCTTGGACAATCTCCGGGATTGCTGTCGCGTGGTATTCTTTCGCCATAATGCACCGGTGCTGCGTACCTACTTTCTGCCAGAATGTGCAAGCCATACCATCAGACCAGCCAAGATCCACTGCAACTTGAACAGGCCATGCATCATCATAATCTATCTGGATAATTCTGTTCTCACGCTCTGCCCTCTCCATTAACTTCGCATAGTAAGCGCCGCGCATTGCCGCAGACCAGGAACAAAGCATTTCTTGGTTGAACTCTGCTTCATCTAGCTGTCTCTTTAAGCGCTTTATTTCAACATCATCAACCATGCCAGCTTCATAAACATCTAGCACATCCGTAGACCATTCAGGATCATTAGCGGTCTGCGCATAGTGATGCATTTCATGCAGTAAGTTATGGCGTCCGTTTGGTGTGCCGGTAAATGTGCAGCGACCTTTGCGATCTGCTAAAGCCGGCGATACGACTTGCGTCCATGCTGGGGATGGGATGTGCGCACATTCATCAAAAACTGCATCATCAATCCAACGTCCCCGGATTGTGTCGTATTGCTCACCACCTAATAGCTGCAATCTGGCCCCATTAGGGAAATTCACTGATAGCTCTTGAATATTAAATTCAACGCCAGGCAATCCAGCAAGCCAGGCTGTCAAGTAGGACCATGTTATGCCTTTGGCCTGGACTCTTGTTGGTGCAATGTAATAAGCACGCCAATCCTTAACAGGTGCCTGGATGCATCGCGCTACTTGCCTGGCAATCGTATAGAATGTTTTTCCGGATCTTCTAGCCCACACTCTCACCTCAAAGCGCGTCTCACTTTCATACGCTTTCAGCTGGTGCGGCTTTAGCTTAAAATTGATGCTGGCTTTAGCCACCGATCGTCACCGATAGCACCGGCTGCAATGCATCGCCCTTGCTGTTAATCGGCCCTTGCGTACCATGCGCATATGGTAACAGCTTAAATGCCATGCCCACTTTTAGGTCTCTATTTTCTTCTGCGATGAACTCTTTAATCAAGTAACCCAGTACATCAACGCCTGACGCTCTTAATCTTGCGTTTGCCTGGCTACGCTTTGCTCCGGCCATAATACGTTTATTCCCTTTACTGCTTTCATTTGCTTAGAAGGTATAACAGATTTGCAATCAAAAAAAAAGGCCCTAGTGGGGAGACACTAGAGCCTAGTTAAGGAAGGAGAAACAAATGTGCAATCAGATTACACTAAGATCCGGTGGCTGGCAATACTGATTCACTCTATAACGTCATATTCTCCGCTGAAATCAAAGTGGCTGGTGTAGACCTCAAAAAACCTTTTTGCTGTCTTGTCATTTGGTTGCCCCTTCTTCGTAGCCTTTAGCCATCCCATACACGCAAACCGCTGCCAGCGTGGGATCTCTGCACTGCCAAACCGGTCCAGTAAGATCTTGGCGTAATAGCGCCCTGTTTCTATCTGATCTTCTGTCATGTTCATGGTAAAATTATCCCAATACAAAGCGCATTGCATGCTTGGTTGTATGTGGCTTCGCCCCTTGCCCCATATAGTAAGGCTGACTCCATTTTTGCAAACCTGTCAAGGTGTAAAGTTGCAAAGTCTGTTTGCAAAGTTGCAAAGTCCCTGATTTCATTAGAATAAATTTAACTGCTCTGGCGCTCTATATATTTCCAATGTCCTTGGGTGCTCAATATCAGTAAACTCTATGTCGCAGAAGTTTCCACAATCCGGCATTACTATCTTTGCTTCCCGACCAGAACTCATATCTAGTTCATCAAGAAAAACGCCTTTTATACACGTTCTATTTACCTCTCTTTCTAGCGTTGCCATCTTCTCAAAGTGGTCTGGGAAGTCTTTTCTTATTTTGTTCCAGTATCCCTTTCCGCCCTTAACGCATCCAATGCAGTTTTTGTTAGAGTAGCCTAATGAATACATTTTGGGCCGGCATATTCCCTCGCTTTCCAAATAGTGCAAGCACTCTGGTTTTGTCATTTTGCTGTTAATCAAAGGGAATTGTGGAAGGGCTGCTGGGTATTGCTCTTTAAAGCGTAAGGCTCTGTTGATTTCTTTTTTAGTATATTCAAAGCCAAAAACCTGACCTGAGTATTCATTTTCTTTTTCTATCTTCTGCCTTAACTCTTTCTTCAGAACTATTGTGCATCTAGCGCCGGCTGCTCCATTAACGTACTTATATTTTTTTATAACATCGAACTGATCTTTGGCCTTGGCTGATTGTATCACCTTAATTTTTTTACCGTACCAATCTTCGCACTGTTCTATAAACCTGGCGTTGTCTGTATGAGCGCTATCAATCTTAAAATATATTGGTACTACGTTATCTCTCCCATATTTTTGAATGGCTATTTTAGTAGCTACGGTACTGGTAACACCTGCACTCCACCATGATATTATCATTAAATCCTCCTTATCGTGGCCCAGGTTTAAAGCCTGGGCCCTTCAGTTTAGAATGGTATTTCATCATTAAGATCTGCCGGTGTTGCCGGTGCTGCCGCGCCATCCATAGGCTTATCTAGCTTGATCCTGTAAGTGGGTTGCTTGTTTTCTGGTGTTGCGTTTCTGTTTAGCCAGGCTACTACGCGCTCCCCATTAACCTCACCAGTAAAGTAAGTATCTCCTGCCTTAGTCTTACGCGCCCATAGTGCGCCACGGTCGCCACTGTTATCATATTGCTCAGCCATTATCTTGCTCCTTTGCTGCTGCTGTATAGTTTAAATCATCTTGCCCTTCGCGCTCCAATAACGCAAACCATAGGCGCTTCATATTCGTTTCACTGAATGTTTGCTTGCGCAGCCAATCCTTGGCCACATTAAGACCCTCCTTATCGCTAATCTTTCCAATACGCTCTACCATAGCTTCCACTTTAGCTTGCTCAGTAGGTGGCGGGCTTGCTGCGGCTGCATTACCATCATCATCATCATCTGCCGTTGGAACACCGCTCAGTAGCTCTAAGCCCGCTTTCCTGGCGTATGTCACCGCAGAACGATAACCTTGCGCATCTGGTCTGCCCACTTGCAATGGCACCTTGCATTGTAGCTGCTCAGATCCTTTGATAAATTGCGTGATAACATGCTCACCATCTATCACTGCATTGTAGAATATACCGTTGGCATTTAGCTTTGGCACTACTGCCGCGTGTATGCTGGCAAACGTGCTGTAGTTACTCTTGAACTGCGGATTCTTCGCATCTTTCTTTGCTGCGCTCATTTCTTGCTGCGCCTTCACAAGCGCTTCATAAATTGTATTGCTCATTTCTAACTCCATAAATCCATGTCTGCATAAATTTGAACACCGGTGATATTATCATTAGCATAATACTTGCTGACAGTTAATCTTGCTATCTGCGCATCATCTTGCCACATAATGGTATTAAGCGCATCCATTACCAGCTTAGCCAGATTATCAACATCAGGCTTGCTTGTCTTTGCAGTGCCAGCACATTCCCGCTTCTTTGCCGCAGACCAGCTTAAAGGGATTGGCATATGAAACGCCAGGCTTAGATCTACGGGATCTATCATGGGTGACATAACGCCCATGTAGCGAATCCCTTCAAGCTGTACCGTTGATTTCCACTCCGCTACTCTTGGGTTTGGTATAATGCCGCCACGCTTGGCAACCCTTGGCCTTTGGTCGGGCATAGGATCTCCCGCCACAAACATATCAATCAACATTGTTAACTCCCTTCGCGCCTGTATTCCGATCTATGCTGCATGTTGTGCAGCGCTCAAAGATCCTAATGCCTCTATGATCCACATAAATCACCGTTCCAGTGTCTTTACATGCTATGCATCCATGCAAGGTCATTTGTGTTCCCTCCCGTTGATCAAATCATGCAACATCACCGCCAGAAAAATTAAACCATACCAAAGCGCCACAATTGCAATAAACATAACTAATAGCTCAAACATCATCACGCTCCCTTAAATATGCTTTCAATTCTTCCTCTAGCCATCTGGTGGAATAGCCCACCTTAATAGGATCCGGTATTTTACCGGTCCTGGCATAACGCCAAACAGAGGCAACAGAGATGCTTAACAACTCCGCAACCTCTCGATCTCTTAATAATTTAATTTCCACTTTGCTCTCCTTTGCATGTAATAGCGCCTATATGACATTACATGACAGGAGAAGTCAAGTGCTAGTCACCCATCAGACCGGCGCCAACTATACCGGCGCCAACTGCGCTTGCTACTGGCCCGCTTGCAGCGCCGGCAATAAGACGCTGCGCTGTTCCGCTGCTTGGCGTGATCTTCTCATTAAGATTCTGCAATGTTTCCAGGTTTCTGTTAAATGCCTCAGATCCTTTGGATGTGCGGCCATATTGATTGTTTCCGCTGCGCTGCCATGCATTGATGAAGCTGCGGATATTTAGCTTGCCGCCGCCGCCGGTGGTTGCTGTCGATCGCTGTACTGATTTCAATACGCGGTATTTGTGACGCGCATCTGTTAGCGCTTCCAATGTTTCACCGTCCAGGTTTCTTTCCATCGCACTATCTAACACATCACGCAGATCCGATAAGCTGCCCGCCCTTGCTGCCTGGCCATTCTTAGACGCTGAAA
>Ga0222717_10002592_pt1 | contig 13909 bp, 9 predicted proteins | sample C33_18DmetaG_FD_165053 | JGI IMG/M metagenome (GOLD analysis project Ga0222717, IMG submission 165053) | Estuarine water microbial communities from San Francisco Bay, California, United States - C33_18D | ecosystem: Environmental > Aquatic > Marine > Unclassified | place: USA: California...
AACAAGCCTTCTTCGCCGGGTGAATTCATTTCAGCGAGTGACATTTCAGCCCTTGCTGGTTCATTGGTGGTATAATTTCCAGGCTCGGTTTGAGCAGTTTTCCTGTAATTATCATCAACAATATGGAGGAACAATGAGAAGTTATCGTGAGGAGGAGCGATGTCTCGGTCGAGTTCCAATAAGGCGTCAAATGCGATGATGCGGCCGTTTTCACCTGGAGTCATGTTGCCTTCCCAGGTCTGGCCCTGTTCAAGATACTCGTCCCAAGATATGTCAATGGTTTCAGTAACCCAGACAACTTTGAACGTACGTGTTGTGATGTTCAATTCAAAGGACTCCATCGCAAACGCTCCATCGTTGTCATCGATTCGAAGAACGCCATGAATCATGCCGGAAGTTGTTGTGGCGAAGAGAACTTCTGGCGTTAAGGCGTCCAGATCATTGAGTGGGTCGCCGTCTCCATTGGAGTCAACCTTGATGTCGAAGTCCCAAGAAAAAGCCATTTGCCCGCCTTCTGGGTCGTAAGATTCCGAGGCATCGAACAAAGCCGAATCTCCAGCACGAACCGATGTGGGCATGCTGATGTTGATGACCGGTGCTCCGTTAACCAGGATGGTGGCAACTGCATCGTCGGTTCCGCCTTGGTCGTTGGTAACGGTCAAACGAACGGTATATTGCCCGTGATTTGGGAAAGCGTGTGAGGTGAACCCGACTACGGTGTCGGCGGTTGAACCGTCACCAAAGTCCCAACTGTAGCCGGTGATGATCCCCTCAACAGCAGATGAATCTCGAGCGTCCAAGGTGACCATTTCGCCTTCTTGGATGAGTGTCGGGTAGGCTTCCAATGTGGCCCGAGGAGAAACCGTTGTGTCCAAGGCTTGCAAGCAGCCGGATAACAGCGACATGAGAACAAAGCCAACGGCAAAGACGGTAGACGCCTTTGTTCGCTTTACGGATTGCTTCATGTTAGAAACGACCGTCCCATCCTTTCTAACTGTTCGGTTGAAGTGATTAAACAGAAGGCTTGTTTTCATCCCCGTCAAAGACGACGGTTTCTGATATATCGCCTTCAATGAAAGCGTGTTCATAGGGGTCTTCAACCTCTGACACATCGTGAATTTCAACCTCATCTTGATGGGTAAAGGACGGCGATGCTTCTTCACTGAGCAAGTCTTCAATTTGAGCTTGGCTGGCATCATAAGGTGCGGGGACACTGTTTGCTAGAGGTTCCATGGCCGGGTCGTCTTCTTCAAACAGGGCAAGTGCTTCAGTCGCCCGAGTTTCTTGAGTATGGAGAAAGGTAGTCATGTCTTCTTCCAACACCGTAGGCTCTACAGCAGGCGTATTTTCAACAACTCCGCTTCTGCCTAAGACTTGAGTCAACCAACTTCGAAGCCCCATATTCGGTCCAAAGGCTCATCGGGTTTGAGAGTGATGTTCAAAGAGGAGCAGTTGCGGTGAATTCTCATGGGACAGGACCTTTTCCAAGGCGAAAAAGTTCTGGCCTTTGACCTCGAGACCACCGGAGTGTCTACGCAAGAGGACAAGATCGTCCAACTCGCTTTGATCGGTAGCGCTATCGATGGAACAGCGGTTAACTACGAGCGCTTGGTTAACCCAAAACGTTCTATTCCTTATGATGCAAGTCGAATCCACGGGATTTACGACAGAGACGTACGCAGCCTACAAGGGTTTGAAGCCGTGGCTGACGAGGTCGCTGAATTGATAGAAGGTGCTATTTTAGTAGGCCACAATGTCCGTAAATTTGATTTCGCCATGCTTGAGAAAGAGTTCCTTCGGCTCGGCAGGCTTTGTCCGCAACCTAAAGCGATAATGGATACACTTGAGGTGGTACGGCGACTCAAAATCCCAAGACCCCACAATCTTGGCTCGCTTTGCAGCCGACATGGTATTCGTTTGGAAGCCGCGCATACTGCTGCTGCGGATGCTGCTGCGACGCTGTTGCTGTTTTGGCGACTCTCCGTTGAACATTCTCCATCGTTCCGAAGGTCAATCCCGGAACTTGAACGGTGGATCGTTCATGGAGAAGGAAACACGGACGCTTCAGAATTGGGCAGAGGATTGAATGATTTGGAACCGGTTGATTCCTTGGGGAAAATTCGTCGTGATGGTGCCCATTACGTTGTCTCTTTTGGCCGTCACAGAGGAAAACATCTTTCTGAAATTCAATCAATAGACCCCGGATATGTTGGATGGCTGCTTTCCCCGAAGGGAATTGAATGTGAAGAAACACAGCAACTGTTGCGCGACCATCTACGCTGAAGAGGGCTCGTACGGTTCGCCGTCCGGCAAGGGATTCCACGGCAGAACATCACACCACGGACCAACTCGCCAGGAACGTCGAGCCGTCATGATCGACCCGAGGAACAGTGGTCCTTGATAGCCCTGAGTTCGTAATTCTTCGAGGGCATCCTTTCCACGACCGTCGAATTTTGCTGAAACGCGATTGCCTGTTGGAATCGCACGTCCGGTCTCATCCAATGGTTCGCAAAGTTCTACTACGCCGACGCCACTGACATCGTCATATTGATGCAAAAGGACCACAGCATCACTGAAATCATCTTTGTGGAGGGTGCCGGACTCTTTGCGCCAGGTCCACCAGTGCGGGCACCACGCCTTCCAATCGCAAAACCCTCCGCAACTGTCAGGCCCGGGAGTTGGATCCATAGGAATGGGGGTGGCTTGGGTTGCTTCCCAAGCGGCATATGCGTCTTCAAGCACGCTTGGCCCTACAGCGGCCCACTTGCTTGCCGTTTTGGTGTACCATCCTTCGGTACGGACCGGGGGCGCACTTGGATTGTTAGCGAGAATGATGTCGCGGTACATTCGGAGTTGCCGATTTACTTCGGTTTTCAATTCCTTTGTTGGTGCATTACCGGTTTTTAGATCTGCAACCAGCCAGCCTTTCATCGTCCCGTCCTCAGCCATATCTGCAAACAATAAATCCAAGCGGCCCATCAGACGGCCGTCACTGGTTTTGAGTTCACCCTCGACAGCAATGGTGAGTTGTTGCAATCGCTTCCAAAGTGCAACCGTGACGTCGTCTTGAGGAAGTTCACGCGCCCCAAGGTGGTCAAGCAGGAGAATAACGCCGCCTCGTTGTTGTTTGAGCGCTTCCTTCCATTTGTCTTCCTTCCAATTGGGACGTCTGGGCGTAGCCATGAACGCCGCCTTCTCTTCTTCCCAACGTACCTTCAGAATCCGCTCTGCCTCACGAGGCAACCAACCTGCTTCCTTATCGCTACGACCTGAAAGGTCCAAATTGAGTAAATCTTCAATCGAAGCGTGGACTGCAGTACCAAGCGAGGCCGCCATTCCGGCTTTTCGCGGAAGACGTTGCCGACTGAGCCAATACATCCTCGGACATGTCTCGTAGCGATTCCATGCGGAGGGAGAGAGGCTGTGTGGGCGTGGCGAAGGAGTTTCATCAGCGCTCATGGCCGTTCGTGAACCTTGTCAATGATGAAGCCTTTGATGTCATGGAGCCAAAGCGTTGAAGGCGCACGGTCCATTAGGCGGACTCATGGATGGCCCAAGTCTTAGAATCAATACCATTATTGAACAAGAGAATACCATGGTTATTGCTTGCTTCCCAAGTGTTGGAATGGTTTCCAGTATCGTTGCTCACTACCTCATCGACCATTTGGAATTGGAGTTTGTTGGCGGCCTTGTTGATGACCGTCTGCCTACCCTCTCATTGATTCAAGAAGGCGTTCCCTTGCCCCCTATTCGGGCCTATGCTGGAAAGCCTCAGTGCAGCATTGATGGTTGCGACCAGGTGATTCTACTCATGAGTGAAATGGTCGTCCCCGAGCCCCTTGTTCACAAAATCGTGTGGGCGTTGTTTGAATGGTCCAAAGAGCACCAAGTTTTGGCTGGTATCGTTATTGATGCATTCGCTAAGGCCGGTATGAAGAGCAACATGGACGGGGTTGAACCTGTTGTTGAATACGAAGACACAGAGGGCATCGATGTTGTCGGCATTGGATGCAACGAGACCGTTCGAGATATGCTCAAAGAAATGGACATCCCCTTGCTCCAACAAGGAGTCATCCGTGGGATGAATGCTGGTATTCTCAGCGAAGCAACCCGCCGGGGCCTCGGCACCATGTCCATCATGGTTGAAGCCGACCCTCGCTGGCCCGATGCTCGTGCTGCAGCAGTTCTCATTGAGAAACTCAATGCCCTTCTCCCAAGTATTGACCTTCCAAACCAACCACTGATCGAAGAGGCTGAGAAACTTGAAGCGCAACTCAAAGCGCTCATGGACAGTGCTGGAAAAAGTGAAGACAGTTCTCCCAGTACCAACGCAATGCTTTACGGTTGAATGCATCAGAAGTCAAAAAGCGAAGGTTGGCCGCCCTTTCCTTTCTCGGATGATGGAAGGGGTTGTGCTGGTGCTTTTGAATCGAGTTCGGCCAAAAGGTCGGCTTCACTCCACACTGTGATGCCCAAGGATTCTGCTTTTGCTTTCTTTGACCCTGCTTGTTCGCCGGCAACGAGAACGCCTAGTTTAGCGGAAACACTTCCCACTACCTTGCCGCCTGCATCTTGTATGATTTTCTGGACCTCTTTTCGGGGCATACTCAGCGTTCCTGTCACACAAAAGGTTCGCCCTTCAAAAGGACCGCCAGCCGCTAAAAGAGGTTGGGGTTGGACGTCAATAAGAGACAGTAAATCCTCAAGCATTTCTTTGCGTTGGTGCAAGCCATCTCTAAGATGCAGAACAACCACTGAACCAACGCCGTCAATGTCCATGAGACTTCGCAGTGCCTGATTGTGGGTGAATGGTTTTCCATTTTCTCCAGCAGGTGGGCCAAAACTGGCATCACCAAAACTAGCATGAGCTGCTTCCAACCATGCCATCAGCCCCGGTGCATCCAGAAGCTTCTGAGCCATTGCTGTTGCAAGTTCCGGCCCGATTCCCGGCAGTCCTAACGCATGAAGGAACCGTCCGAGTGTCATCGATTTGGATTTGGAAATCTCGTTGAGAACATTGTTCGCCGATTTTTCTCCGATTCGCTCGAGGTCCATGAGTTCATTGAAGGTCAAACGATAGAGGTCTGCAACCGTTGTGATAACTTGTTCATCAAGAAGTTGCTCAACCAATTTTTCGCCGATGCCATCCATTTCAAGCGAACGGCACCAGTAAAGAATGGCTCTGCTTGTTCTGGCTTCGCAAAACAACTCAGGACACTTGAGGAATGCTCCCTCACTCTCAATGCCCCCTCCGCACGCAGGGCAGGTTTCTGGGGGCGAAATAGCGGCTTCATCCGGCAGTGATGCTTCATAACGCTCACCGGACGCGTGGGTGCGCCCGACAAGGTCGGCTTCACTTGCTCTTCCAAGCCCCTTTTCGATCTTCGGAATCACATCTCCCCGGCGCACGATGAGAATCTTATCGCCAATGTTAACGTCCAATCGTTGAACTTCCCCCAAATTGTGTAACGTCGTATTTTCAACCGTTACGCCCCCAACTCTTTGTGGTGCGATTCGGGCCACTGGGGTGATGTTTCCGGTTCTTCCCGTCTGCCATTCAACGCCCATGAGAACCGATGTCGCTTCTTCGGGAGGGAACTTCCAAGCCAAGGCCCAACGTGGATGATGTGCAGTCATTCCCAGCGTTTCGCGCTGAGCTAAATCGTCAAGTTTGAAGACCACTCCATCAATTTCAAACCGATAGGCACTCCGCTGACTCAGCCAATCTTGGGATTGGTCAAAGAGGAGGGCTCCTGTCGTTGCAGGCGATTCACCATCATGGAGTGCCCATTTTGCTGGCTGAATTCCGAGGGACTCTTCCATCCAAGCGAGGATTTCAGTATCGTACCTAAAGGATGGAACCTCCATGCTGTCGGGGTGGCAATCTTCACCCCGAGGAAATTGAGCGTCGTAAGCCTGGAAGACCAAATCGGAAGCATCAGCCTTACCGTCATCGTGCTTTTGTCGTAAAGCCCCTGCAGCCAGGTTACGCGGGTTCGGAGACACCTCCCTGTAGGTTGATTCGAAAACTGAAAGCGGCATGACTACTTCCCCGCGGACATGAATGTCGACCGGGAGGGGGAGCGTTTCTGGAACATTCGCAATTTTACGGGCGTTACGTGTTACGTCTTCTCCTCGCTCACCGCTTCCTCGCGTGGCTGCCCTTACCAGTCGTCCAACGCGATACTCCAACGACAGAGCAGACCCGTCCAACTTCGGTTGGGAGAGAAAGCGTTTCGAACCTTGTGTGGTGGAGTTGACGAAATGAAGGAGTTCTTCCTTTTTATTCGCCTTGTCAAGACTTCGCATGGGAAATAAATGTTCAACCTTAACACTACCAGGGGCGACGTCAGCACCCACTCGTCTCAATTGTGGATGATTGGAGTCAAGTTGCTGGAGTTCATCCCACAGTCGGTCAAAATCTGCGTCGGAAAGTTCGGGTGCTGCGAGGTTATAGTAGAGGTGCGAATGGTGGGCAATTTGTTCGGCGAGCCAGTCAACTCGCTGCGGCGAATCGTTCGGATTTGGAACCTCGCCGCTCATGGTGTTACTCGCATGCGACAGGATAAGAAGCATCGCTTTTGAACGCCTCAATCAAACCTCAGAGCAACAAATTCGCTGTTCTCCAACGGGCAACGCGTCATGATGGCTGCCGTGAGCAAACGAAGATGCAATTCAACCACGACGTGAACCGTTGCTTCAAACATATGACCCGCATGAGGCGTGAGATCATCGTCTGAAAAGGTGGCATGCAAATGGGTGAAGGCGTCTCCATTCTCACGCCGTGCTAGGTTGCCTTGGAGCGTTACAAGTTCGCTGCCGCCCGTAATGGTTCGCCGATGGTAATGATGGTCGTCGTCCATGTAGCCGTAAGTACTGTTTCGGGTTCGTCCAATACCGCTGGTAATGGCTGCAGCATCAAATCCGATATCGTCGGCTAACGCTTGCAATGAGGCATGAATTTCCTCACCTGGGTCAAGTCGTAAAAAAACATCATCGCCGCTTCGTGTCCATTCCATAACGCTGCCAGGCCTCGGCACTCCAAGAGAATAACGCTTCATTCTTCTTGGTCGCCAACGAAACGTTTCGGAGAACGCGCCTGCTCCATGGCCAAAATGTATTCTTTGGCCGTCCCCAACGAGGTAGGGTCGCCACCAAGCGGAAGAGGGCCAAACGGACCCCACCCATTTCGAAGCAGCATGATTCTACGTTTTGGTTGACGCTTAGCAAGTCGGAGTCGCTCCCACGGATAGCTTTGACCGTCTGCAAAAAGATGAGTCGAAGTGATCGCATATCGCTTAGGAACGGTCAAAGAAATGAGATGCAGGCAAAGAAGAACGTCCCATACAATTGCGTAGATGATGGGCGTGTTGCTCGCCTCAAGCAAGCCCCATGGAAGAACCATCATCGCCGCCATCGAGCCAAGATTGCCCCATTGCCGAATCAATTCATGACTCCCCTCGCTTTTCCAAGCAAAGCCTCCGTTAGCAAGCATCCCCAATTCAGGAATATCTCTGCGTTGTCGAGTCAGCCAAAAAGCATCCCAAGCGAGTATGACAGCGAGAATACTTACCGCAGCGAACGCCATTTGTTCGGGCGTTGGGAGAAAAGAAGTCAACCGCTCCACTCCTCAAAGGTGGGTTTCGTCAATGGATGCAAATTCGCCTGGACCGCCTTTTCGGAGTCGGGCGATGAACAACAATACTGCAACGAAAAACAATGTAACAACGACCATGATGGCGTTGATGTTATCGTTGCCTGAATCTGTTTCAACCCCTTCAAGGCTGTCAGGAATACCATCGCCATCATCGTCCATATCAACGGTCAGCCAAGTGCTTACTCCCTCGGGGCAATTGAGGTCATCAGGCTGGGTATCTCCATCGGTATCCAAATAAGCACATACATCCAACGGGAAAGCATCCTTCACATCGGTAAATCCATCGTTATCGTCATCCAAATCGTAAATATCTGGGCCGCAGGTCCGCCCTAGTGTTGAGTCAAACCAGGTATCGGACTGACATGTGCTCAACCAATCTCGGTCGGTATCAAGCAGCGTGTATTCAATATCCACAGAATCCGAGGACGACAGCCCATAGGAGTCGGTGGCGGTAACTTCAATCACGTAGAATCCAGCTGTTAGGTCGGTGATATTGAACATCAGTTCGTTCCCGCTTTGAAGGACTGCGTTGCCTGAAACATCGTAGACTTTCCATGAAATGATGATGTTTTCTGCGCTATCGATGTCATCTCCAACCTGAACTGCGGCTTGAATGGAATAACCTTCCATCACCCGTTCACCGGCCATTGGTTCCGTAAGTTCAGCGGTTGGTGCTTGATTGATAAGAAGTGAAATCACAACATTAGGGGCTGCAGTTGCAAGTGATTCAACAGAGATTGAGGCTGATGGAGAACCTGGAGACATGGCGGTAAATTCTGCTGCTGATGCAGTGGAGTCGGATGATTCCGTGATCATTTGGACGATGATTTCAGCATCTATGGTCGTCCCCATAAGGTTCATTTCTGGCAGGGTTGAGTTCGGGAATTGGACGGTAAACTCAGCATATACTGGAACACCATTACGCTGGGCATCAAGGACAAAGGTGCGGTAAGCGTTGAAACTGCCACCTTCCGAGACCTCAATGTTTTGATGGCTTCCATCCACTTGGTCTACTTGAGCACCATAATTTTCAACAAGGCCGAGAAGGTTCGTATCTTCAAAGCGAACATCGTAACCTTCTGTCGCCAGTGAGGTGCTGGCGGTGATGGAACTGGATCGAACGATGAGTGGTGTTGCCTGTTCCCCAGCGTCAAGATGCAAACCTAGCCCTACCGCGAATTGCTCAATGGTCACGTCGGTAAGGTACAGGGTGTCCAAAGAACGACCGTGATGGAATACTACGGCTGTTCCTGAACCGTCGCCCGAAAGATGGACATTCGTGATCGTTCCAGCACTTCGGTCAATGTCGATGCCAGGCGCCCCGGTGAGGTTGATATCGTTGAGATTGAGGGCTTTGTTTTCTGAACCAATGATTCCTCCAAGACCTCCTGTCACCCCATTGACGTCAGAGAGTGCAAAGATTCCATCGATTGAGTTGAGCGAAATCAGGGACCCTGTTCCGTTGAATGCATGTGCACTGACTCCGTCAACCTGACCCGTAACACCGGTCAAGTCCAAGCCTTGCTCAACCCCGTCGCCCAGAGTGATTCCTGATATGGAGAGAGAGGCTTGACGCGCCCACAATCCCGGTCCACCGCAATCAGAAAGCGTCACGTTGGACATCGAGAAGATACCGTTTGACTGGAACACTCTGAGGCAGCCGTTTCCTGCGTCTTGAAGGTGGGAATCTCTCAATTGAACCTCGGCATTGCTACCTGTTTCAACGGTGATGAGGCTCTCTGCTGCAGAGCGAGCGAAGAATACACCGTTAGCGCTGAAAGAGCCATCACCGTTGATGCGTACGGCAGGAGCGGCTTCAACCAGTGTTGTACCAGCGAGGTCGATTGAGGCCCCTGCAGAATCTCCGAGAATAAGGCCGCCCCAACGTGCACCTGAGCCGGTTGACCCAAGCGTTGCTTCATCCACATCCATTGTACCGTTGACGGTTATGGTGGCGTCATTAGATACGCGCAGGGACACGCCATCTTGGACGGTCATGGTCGCATCTTTTGACAGTACGAGGGATGATGAGAGTGTGTATGGACTCCACTGCTTTTCGAGAACCAGCCAATCGTCAACGGTTCCAGAAGGTAGGGTTGAGGCCATGAAGGTGTGCTCAAACGATACGTTCGTATCCCAAGAGATGAAATCCTGAAGGCCGTTTGCAGAAATGGCTAACATCACTGTTCCGTACCAACTTTCACCTGAACTGTCAACGACAAGCGATGGGTGGGACAAGAAGCCGTACCCGAAACTGTCGGTTTGAGTCGTTGCTCCTGCGACGGAAATCAACGCCCCTTCAACGGGAGTTCCTTTGTCAAGAACCGTCACATAAGCCTGTGAAAAGGATTCGAATTTTGCGTCGTTAAGAACCGACACTTGCGCAGGAATTCGTCCTTCGTTTTGGCGAACCTCGCAATATGGCTGTAGTGCTAGGCTGCCATCAAAATGGATTCCATTTACCTGTTTTTGAACGGCACAATTCCATGATACATCGCTGTTAATTGTCAAGAATAAGTCTTCATCAACGACGCTTGATAATGCTCCAAGGCGCCCTTGAGGGGATACGGAGAGAGACGGTGCTTCAATGGTACTTCCTTCGCCCTCCAACACACCGGTGCCGAGGAGAGAAACAGATTCTGATGCTGGTACGATGAGCACGGTATTCATGAGCGTCAGTTGAGCTCCATCTGAAACCGTAAGGCTGCCCGTAAGTTGGTGGGAAGCTCCGTCGGGGCGAGGCCCTAAGATGACCACTTTGTTGGAAGGAATGGTCCAATCCCCAGTAGGGATAATTGGAACTTGGACGGATTGACCAATGTAGCCGCCTGTCAAAACAACACGAACACCGGCGCCTTGGTACGTGGCATCAATGACGGACCCTGAAGAGGAAAGAGGGAGCGTTAGTGCGCCATTTACATTCGCTACGAATTCAAATCCATGGACTACCACATTCGCTTCAATGGGTTGGCCGTCTAGATCAGTGAACGTTACCGGTGTTTCTTCCAAGAAGTAAGACTCGGCGATGTTGATTGTTGGAGAACTCTCGCTTCCATAGTAGAGCAACCCCTGTCCCGAGGCATCTCCTGCCCCCGGTGCCGTATTGATTGGTTCAAAGAATCGGACGGTAGCGGTAGAGTCATCAATCTGAAGGGCTACATCATGAAGGGTCCCTGTGAGGTTGATGGCTTGAAGATGCGACTGTTCGAGCAAGTGGACCCCATAAGTTTGCGCAAGTGTTGAGATGTCCTCTGCAGTAACATCACTGTTGATGAGATGCAGGCCTGCTGTTGACCCTTGGTGAGCATTCAACGAGTCAATCGTTGCAACGCTTCGTTCCATTCGCATTCCGGTGGAGGTGTTCTCGGTATTGATTTCACCAAGGTCAAGTTCAGCATACCACGCATTCACTCCAACGGAAGAAGAATCTCCCGATTGGAAGGATTTGTGAATGGAAATACCGTCCCAGTCGTGTTCACCACCCAATACATCAATTCCGGTAGATTGAGCACCACCCAAACTGACATCGACCGAGGAAAGGTGAGAGGTTGGCGTTTGAATGTTAATCCCGACGCCATTGGTAACGGTGTTGGAGTTGATGATATCCACATGTCCTGAACCAGATGCGAAGATTGCTTGTTGGCTGGCTGTGATATGGCTGTTTGTCAGTTCATGAGTGCCGCTTCCTGAAAGCGACATGCCTCGTGATGCATTGAGAAGGTTCAATCCATCATACATGCATTGTCCCGAACATTTCATGTCCACCACGTATCGGGTGTCCTGATGGGTTGCATCGAATTCAACATTGTGAAGTTCAAGTCCTGAAACTGAGGTGCCCAGCAGCATTCGCTGTCCAGAGAGAACGGCTTCGTGGATTTTGAGATTGTCTGAATTCGCCGCATCAATGGCGATGGAAAGGTTGGCTCCTGCGACATTTGAGATGTTAATGGCGGCTCCTGGATTAGCAGCGATACCCACCGCAACATCATCAAGTTCAAGGCCGTCCACATGAAGTGATCCTGCGTGCGCCCGAACGCCAATACCGGTATGAGAAACATCAATTCCAGTAACAATTGCAGTCCCTGACGAATCAAGTCCAACCGCTGTATCGGTCATTTCAGCGTTGCTCAAGGTCAGTGACCCTGAATCAAGGTAGACGGCTTCATAATCCATACCTCGGGCAGTTAAGTCATCAACAACAGCAGTCCCACCGTGTACTGCAATACCACGATATGCATCGTTTAGGATGAGGTCGTTAGCAGTCAATGTCCCTTCAACGCGAAGTGCCGCTGAAGCATTTGAAATCGAAACGTCATCCAGTGTTGCGGTTCCAGTAGGGGAGATCACAAGACCAATCCACAATCCCTGGCCGTGTGAGCCTTGGGTGAGCGGGGCTGTTGATGAGAAAAAGGAGGTTTGGTCCGCATCCAATGTTCCCTCAACGGTTATCGAGTATGTTTTGGCGTCAACCGTTGTTCCAGGTTCAAGCGTCAATGTAGCGCCTTGGTCGACGGTGACGTTTCCCTCAAGGATAACGTTTCCAGACCAGGTTGTGTTAACGGCGACCGTACTGTCTGCAGCCGGGACCATCGGAACCCAGGCCATGGTGACCATCAGAGAGATGAGGAAGAAGGCGGGTAGGCTTCGCATGATTCTGCGTTAACTCTCCGCCATATCAAACCAAAGGCTTCGCGTCATTGAATGCAGGTCATTCAAGGGATGGGCCCGCCCGGATTTGAACCGGGGTCTGACGGCCCCCAGCCGCCAAGTATAGGCCAAGCTAACCCACGGGCCCGCTGTGATCTCAGTTTCGAGCTGCACTGAACGGTATGATCTCTTGGATGAGGTCAAGGTGACCTACATACATGCGTCGGCAGCAGTAACGGGTGAGGCCCACTTCATCGAGGGCTTCAGCGTCAGTTTTGCCTTCGCTTAGCAATATTTTGAATTCTTCCCATTTGTGGGCGACTACGGCGCCACAGCTGAAACATCGTACTGGAATAATCATGATATCACTTCATCGGTAGGACTTCTGCTTCTTGCGGCGAGCACCACGGCCGAGTTGATGTTTGGGTTCCTTACGACGTGGGTCATTCACGAGAAGACTGCGGTCAAAGCGCAGGTATTCGTCACGAAGTTCTTCGTCGATGCCTTCTGCTCCGCCGTTGTAGTGGACAAGTCCACGGGCGATGGCGGTTCGGATAGCGTCGGTTTGTCCCATGATTCCTCCACCGTTGGTGGTAATGGTAATGTCGACCTTGCTCAAACGGTTCATGGCGTCAGCGATAACCAACGGCTCCATGGACTTGCGACGAGCAAGTGAAGGTTGAAGGATTTCAATAGGCTCTGAGTTAACGCGAACTCGGCCTTTTCCGGCCTTTACCGATGCACGAGCAACGGCTGTCTTGCGCTTACCTGAGGATTCAACTGATTTTTTCTTTCGTGCTGCCATCATTGTTCACCTCCGGTCCATCGATGCGTTGGGGCACCCAAGTCTGCGCTGATGTCGCCCAGACGGATGAAACGCTCAGGAAGGTCTCGTCGGAATTTGCTGTCGTCGCCGTGTTGGTGGCCTTCAGGTAGGTCGCCCGCCAAGTGGCTTGGGCATCCAATCTCAACCCGAAGGTTGCGAAGGGCACGACGGCCGCTGCTCTTCTTTTGGTACGGTAACATACCTCGGACAGAGCGCTTGAGAATCATGTCGGGCATACGTGGGTAGAACGGACCCTTTCGGGCGTGGTTCAATGCATACTTTGCATGATAGTTGTCAAGAACAGATCGTGGCCGGCCGGAAACGATTGCTTTCTCTGCGTTGATGATGATAACTTTGTCATCACGGTGCTCTCGTGCTGCTTTGAGCAAGAGTTCCGCAGAGGCAGAAGCCAGACGACCCAAGATGAGTCCGTCGGCGTCGAATACGTAGGTCGTTTCATCCAAGGATAACGACCCCCGTGCCTGTTGGATTTTCGTTCATCAGCTCGCTGTAGGTCATAAAACGACCTCCGGCGGCTTCTATTTTCTCACGTGCGCCGTTGCTGACACTGTAGGCGGCGATGGTGTGACCATTGGTCAACTCACCTGAGCCGAGCAGCTTGCCTGGTACGAGGATGGTTGCACCCTCGGGGGCGTAGCGGCTCACACGGCTAAGGTTAGGTTGGGCCCAATTCTTACGGCTCTTTGAGAGTCGCAAGGCCACATCTCGCCAAACAGCTACTCCGGTGTCGCGAGACTGGGCTTTCAACTGGCCAATCA
>Ga0222717_10002595_pt1 | contig 13894 bp, 11 predicted proteins | sample C33_18DmetaG_FD_165053 | JGI IMG/M metagenome (GOLD analysis project Ga0222717, IMG submission 165053) | Estuarine water microbial communities from San Francisco Bay, California, United States - C33_18D | ecosystem: Environmental > Aquatic > Marine > Unclassified | place: USA: California...
GATTACACCAACAAGGGAGCATGCCGCCTGGACTGGAAAAGAGACAGTAGAATGGAGTAAGGAAGTCATTGAGAGCTACGATGCCATTACCATTGCCACCCATCACAAAGCATTTGACTTAAATAAACTCGTTGATTGGGCTGACCTGATCGTTGATACTCGGAACGCTCTCGTAAAATCGGGAGTCAATGGAAAGCCTAACCAAGTGTTCAAGGCTTAGAGTAAATTAGGAAATTTGAAATTTGGAAAGCTGAAATTAAGAAAAGAAATATGAAAATCGGAGTTATAGGAGCAGGAAACTGGGGGAAAAACTTGGTTCGGAATTTGGCAGATATGGGGGTCTTGGCTGGTGTTGCTGATGCGGTTCCTCAGAATCGGGAAAATGCGCAGGAAATACAACCTGGTGTTCCCGTCTACGAAGGACATAAAGAATTGTTAGCGGATAAGTTCGATGCCGTCGCCATTGCTACCCCCGCACATACCCACTTTGCCATTGCCAAGGACGCCATGGAGGCTGGATGCGATGTGTTTATCGAGAAACCGATGACGCTCGACCCTGCGGAAGCCGAGGCATTAGTTAAGTTAGGAGAAGAAAACGACAAGATCGTGATGGTGGGTCACCTCCTGCTCTACCAACCAGCCATCGCTTACATCAAAGAGTCACTTCAGCGAGGTGATATCGGGAAGGTTTACACGCTGCACCAGCGACGTTCAAAACAAGGCCGCGCCCGCGCCGTCGAAAACGTTCTCTGGAGCTTTGGCGTGCATGATGTGGCAGTCCTTATTTATCTTGCCGACCAGGCACCTACAGACGTGCAAGTAAGCGGTCACTGTGGACTTCAAGCTGGCGTAGAAGACGACACCTATCTGCACCTGACATTTCCAGACGGATCAAAAGCACACCTACACAATTCCTGGTTATGGCCCATTGTGGAGCGAGGTCTAATTATTGTGGGCGAAAAGGGCATGCTCGTTTACGATGAGATTAATCAAAATGTCAAACTTGTCAAAAAAACAATCGATAGCGACCTGCAAAATGTCGATGAAGGCGAAGAAATCGTTTTCGAAGGAAGCGGCCAACCACTACGCATCGAACTTGATCATTTCATGTCTTGTTGCAAGACAAGAAACAAACCCAACTCCTGCGGCCAGAACGGGTATGACGTCGTCAAGGTGATCGCACAGGCTGAGGCACTGTTGAGAAAATAGGAAAGGTACTGAGTAAATTTAAAATCTGAAATTATGAAATCTGAAATCGAAGAATGGAAAATGGTATTTAACCGACCGTGGGTCTCATTCATTTTATGATTTCAGATTTTCTTCCAGCTTTCAGTTCAATTTCCGATTTATCAATTTCCAATTTCCAATTTACTAAATGTCTTTTTTCAAACACGAAAGCGCCTACGTAGACGATGGCGTCAGCATCGGTGACGGCACCAAGATATGGCATTTTGCCCACATCTGTCCCGGAGCTGAAATTGGCGATCGGTGCATCTTCGGCCAGAACACCATGGTCGCCAACGACGTGAAAATTGGCTCCAACGTCAAGGTGCAGAACAACGTCGCCATCTACACAGGCACTACCATTGAAGATGATGTTTTTCTCGGGCCATCATGTGTGCTGACGAACGTCACCAACCCCCGTTCCCAGGTCAAACGTCATAGCCTCTACGAGGAAACACTCATTCGTAGAGGCACCACCGTAGGGGCCAATGCGACCATTGTCTGCGGAATTACCCTCGGCCGATACAGCTTCATCGCAGCAGGAGCCGTCGTTGCAAAAGACGTGCCCGATTACGCCTTTATGATGGGAGTTCCCGCCCGCCAGCACGGCTGGATGAGCAGGCACGGCCACATTCTCAAGAACCCAGACGCCGAGGGCATCTTCACTTGCCCTGAAAGCAAATTTCGATACCAGGAAAACACCGAGAGTCAACTCCACTGCCTCGACCTCGATGAGGAAGCCCCACTACCGGCCGACCTCGCAATAGGCGAAGCAACCTACGACGACTTGAAGTAAATTTGAAAATCAAAAATTGCGAAATCTGAAATAATACATACCCGACCGTAGATCGCATTTCATTTTAAATCTCAAATTTACGCATCACCTTTCCGAATCTCAAATTTCCCAATTTCCCATTTCAAATTTACTCCATGTCGTCTCGACTAAATGATGAATTCCGCACGCGAACCAAATCTTTTGCTGCGTTGGTTATTCGTCTTTACGTGAAGCTTCCGAAAGTTCGTGAAGAGGTTAGAGTTTGTGGTAAACAACTTCTCCGATCAGGAACATCTGTTGCAGCGCATGTGCGTGAGGCGTCTCGTGCCCGATCAGATGCGGAATTCGCTTCTAAACTCGGGGGAGCACTCCAAGAAGCTGATGAATCTCAACTCTGGCTTGAACTTCTCCACGAGGACTGTGAAATAGCCACTGAAGATATTAAACCCATTCACCAAGAAGCCGGCGAACTCATCGCCATCATGACGACTATCGTCCGGAGGACGAAGGAGTAAAGTTGAAAGCTGAAATACGGAAATCTGAAATAATACACACCCGCCCATAGGGCGCATTTCATTTTAAATCTCGAATTTCCCAATTTTAAATTTACTCATCACCTTTCTCTGCTTTCAGCTTTCCTCCTAATTTCCCAATCTCAAATCTCCTAATTTCAAATCTCCTAATTTCAAATTTACAAAAACATGGACTTCATCGACTTAAAATCACAACAGGCGCTTATCCGCGAGAAACTCGACAAACGTATCTCGGCAGTTCTCGATCACGGACGCTATGTCATGGGCCCTGAGGTGGGCGAGCTGGAAGAAAAACTCGCTGACTACGTCGGGGTTAAGCACTGTATCGGTGCGTCATCAGGAACAGATACCCTGCTGATCGCCCTGATGGCCTTAGGTATCGGATCTGGGGACGAGGTGATCACGGTGCCCTACACCTGGATTTCTACCGCAGAAATGATTGCGCTCATCGGAGCGAAGCCGGTATTCGTGGATGTGGAAGAAACGACATACAACATGAACCCGGCCCTCGTCGAGGCAGCGATCACTGATAAGACCAAGGCGATCATGCCGGTTGGGATTTATGGTCAGACTGCGGATATGACAGCCATCAATGCCATCGCTGAAAAACATGGACTCCCTGTCATTGAAGATGCAGCCCAGTCATTTGGGGCGACGCACGGCGGCAAGAAGTCATGCTCACTGTCGACCATCGGCAGCACCTCGTTTTTCCCGTCCAAACCCCTCGGTGCCTACGGCGATGGTGGAGCTCTCTTTACAGACGACGATGACCTTGCAGCGACGATGTGCCAGATCCGTTCCCACGGCCAGTCGAAGAAACATCATCACCCGATTCTCGGATTGAATGGTCGTCTCGATACCATCCAGGCGGCAGTCGTTCTGACCAAGCTTGAAATTTTTGATGATGAAGTGAAGAAGCGCAAGGCTGTGGCTGATGTATACAACGAGCAAATCTTTCAGAAAACAGATAAGGTCGTGTTGCCGAGGTTAGCCGATTCGCATACCTCGGTCTATGCGCAGTATACTGTGCTGACGAAAAATCCATCTGAAGTGCAGGCTTGCCTTGCATCCAGAAACGTGCCCTCGGTGAGCTACTATGCGGTTCCGCTGCACCTACAGCCTGTGTTCGACGATCTCGGGTATAAGAACGGTGATTTTCCAGTGACGGAAAAAATTTCCTCTCAGTGCCTCAGTCTGCCGATGAACCCCTATCTAACAAATAAAGAGATCGAACAGGTTTGTGAGGCATTTGAAGGGGTTTAGTAGATACCCTGAACAATACAGGTATTCTAAATTGATGACATGGATCACTGTGTTAGTTTGGTGGCGTTAGCAGTGGGACAGACTCAAAGGTGGAGTTTCTGATAATGGAACAACGAACGAAGGTGTTGCAGTCTAATACGGTGAAAGTTGCTGTCTTGGCTGGCAGTCGTCTGGCAAATTCTCTCGTGGGTTTGGCCTTTGCTATTGTTTTAGCGAGAATTTTCACCAAGGAAGATTATGGAACATATAGACAAACTCTGCTAGTATTCTTGACAATAAGCCCTTTGTTTGTTTTAGGGTTTCCCCAAACGTTGTTATACTTTCTTTCGAAGAATCAAGTTGCGAGAAAAAATACACTGGCCTCGAATCTTGTTATTGTTGGAATATTAGGGTTGATTGCTATGGTTTTAATAGCAACTCTTGGGCGGGCATATATCCCTTCATTATTCAACAATCCAGCACTTGAAAAAACGTTGTACGTACTGGGACCGTATGCATTTTTTATGCTCATTCTGACTTCTTTTAGTCCGTGTATGTTAGCTTATGGTCGGATATTGACGGCTGGGGTATTTGAATTGTCCAGTAAGGTTTTAATGTTATGTATGGGCCTCATTGGAGCCATGGTTCTCGGGACGCCTGCAGCCGTTGTTGGGGGAAGTGCAGTAGCTATGGGGATAGCGGTTGTAGTTGCCTTGTGGTTAATGTTTAGGTACTCCCCCACTGGTCGAATAAGGATTCAAAAATCGATGATTAAGATGCAGGTTCTGTATGCATTACCGGTTGCTGGAGCTGTTATTTTTGATCGGTTAAATCTAGATATGGATAAGATTGTGGTATCGGTTGTAGCAGACGATATAGAGCAGTATGCCATATATGTAAACGGAGCGATTGAGATCCCGATTGTGGGCGCAATTGCCTATGCCACTACTGGTGTATTAATTCCGGCTCTCACTAAGCTGCATGATGCAGGGGATTTTAGAAAGGCTGGTAAGTTGTGGGCAAGCTCTAGCCAGAAGTGTTTTGCTATATTATTCCCAATGGCAATTTTTTGCTTGATCATGGCAGAGGAAATAATGACCGTGTTATTTTCTGAGGAGTATGCGGAAAGTAAGGTGCCCTTTCGGTGGTACGTACTCATATTGCCGATGAGGGCTTTCAATTTTGGAGCAGGTTTTTTGTCACTAGGTTTGGGGCGGTTGTTGGTGAAAAGAGCTATGATTGGTCTTATTTTGAACATCATTATGACATATATGATGGTGAATGCTATGGGTCCTGTTGGAGCAGCCATATCTACGGTGATTATTTTCTATTTCTGGCTTAGCCCATATTCATTTTTAGTGCTTTCTAAATATTGGAAACACTCGTTATCCGAGTTGTTGGTCTTTAAGCGACTGTTGACGATTGGTCTGTGTGGCCTAGGTGCGGGGACAGTTTTTTTACTTGTCCCTGTATTTGATGAGTTTCCCACGTTTGTAAGACTGTGTATTTTTGGTAGTTTGTATGGTGTAGTATTAGCAACCCTGTATTATTATACGGGACTTATTAAGTTCCTAGGGCCGAATCAATTATTAACGTCTCTAAAAATAAAATCATGAAAGATAATCAACCTAATATTGTAGCAATTGGAAATGCCCCAAGTTCAGGAAGCACTTTTCTGGCAGACCTGTTAGATTCTTCATCTGAAGCCGTATGTGGCCCTGAGTTGAACCTATTTTCGAACCAGTCAATATATGCTTATGATACTTACCGAGGAGCTCCGTTAAAGAGTTCGAGAACAAAATCGGTTTACATGATGACGGATAAACTATATTTGAAGCATTTGGTGAAATATGGATTTTCAGGTGAAGAGTTTGCCCAAATGGCTAGGCAATGTGATTCATTACGCGAATTAATAAATACCTTTGGTCTTAAGTACCTTGCTTTGCGAGGGAAAACATTAAATGGAACGGTGTTTGAAAAAACCCCTCAGAATATTGGCTGTGCGAGTTCATTTTTAGATGTTTTTAATAAAGGCTATTTTATACATGTACTAAGGAACCCTGTATACGTGTATAGCTCTCTTCGTAAACGAGGAATTCCCCGTTATATTGCTTTAGCGACATGGCTAATCGATCTGGCTTCAATTGAAGATTTAAGATCGCACCCTAGGATGATAGAAATTAGATACGAAGATTTGGTAGAAGATCCCTTTAACATTAGTTCAGATATTATTTACCGGGTAGGTGGTAAGAGGGTTGACCCCGAGGCTTTAAAAAAAGCCTATGAAACAAATTCATATAGGAAATTTCATTCTACAAAAATTGATTCGTGGAGTAGCAACGTGCACGGGAAAATTGGAAACGCAAACAAGCGTCGTATTTCAAACGAGGAATTACAGGACATCGTATTACTGAAAAAATACAAGGTGTCGCGGGAATATTCAAAGGCGTTTGGTGTTCCTGAATACTCATTTGCGGAGCTTCTTGAACGAACAGGCTATGACAAAGAGCTAGAAGAGTTGTTATCATCCCTGCCCGAGGCAATATCGGAAAAAAAAATAAGGCCTTGCACCAAGGCAAACATGCATCTTGTCCGGAAATTTCTTCGAGATTTTAAACATCGAGACGTTTCTTGGGCAAACGCGCGGGGCTATTTTACTCCCTTGGAAAGGGTATGATTATACTTAGCAATTAAACTTTAAAGAAATACAAAAAAAGTATGTGTGGATTTGTAGGAATATGGAATAAGAATGGTAAACCTGTTGACCTTGAACAACTTGCGTTGGCCAATTCTACTATCAGGCATCGAGGGCCAGATGATGAAGGCTATTTGCTGATAAATTCAAATACAGGGAGGGTGGTTTCGTGCGGTGGCAACGATACAATGCCGGGTCTTTCGTTACCTGATATAAACGAACTTCGTGGAGATGAGTTTAACATTGGTTTTGGTTTTCGTCGGTTAGCAATTCAAGATTTATCGATTGCTGGACACCAGCCTATGCAATGTCATAATTCGAATCGGTGGTTACTCTTCAATGGAGAAATCTACAACTACATAGAAATACGTGAGGAACTAAAATCCTTTGGATACAAGTTTACTTCAAATTCTGATAGTGAGGTAGTATTGGCATCATATGATAAGTGGGGATCAAAGTGTCTTGATAAATTCAATGGAATGTGGGCTTTTGTAATCATTGAGATTGAGCACAATGCCCCGCCCAGACTTTTTGTTTCAAGAGACCGATTTGGGATTAAACCACTGTTTTACTCGCAATGTGGCGACGGCTATTATTTTGCCTCAGAACCCAAGGCCCTCATTCGCAGCGAGCTTGTTAATTGGGATGTTAATCATGAATCGGCGTATCATTACTTCGTGCATGGTAATTTACCAACCTCTTTTTCGGGGGATACGATGTATGCAAACATAGATAGGCTGCCCCCTGCCTCAACGATGACAATCACACGTGAAAAATGTGAAACTTGTCAGTACTGGGAACTACCTGAATTTGATGGAATTGAAAGAAACGATAAAGATCTCCTTGAGGAGTTAGATGACTTGCTGGTGAGTGCCGTAGACTTGCGGATGCGGAGTGACGTGCCGGTAGGTAGTTGTTTGAGTGGAGGCCTTGATTCCTCCTTAATCGTTTCTCTAATAAATAGTTCTCTAATAGGAGGTTCTGAGAGCAGGCAAAAAACTTTTAGTGCAGTATATGACATAGAGGGTTCGTTTAACGAAAGTGAACACATCGCTAAAGTAGTAAACGATATGAGTATTGACGACCATTACACAATACCCACGAGCGAAGGCCTGGTAGAGAAACTAAATCATCTTATTTGGACGCAAGATGAACCATTCCAAGGTACGAGTATTTATGCTCAGTATTGTGTGATGGAATCTGTAAAAACATCAGGGGTGAAGGTTCTTCTTGATGGACAAGGAGCAGATGAACTTTTTGGTGGTTACATGCCTTTCATTGTATTTTTACGGTCACTCGGACGTAAAAAAGGTCAAATGGAGGCGTGGAGGCAAACTCGTAAGTGTTTCCACATACCAAAAACGAAAGCCATGGCACAATACATGTTTTCGTTAGGTATGAATTGTTTGCCTTCCGGGTTGGATGGCAGAGTTTTTGGCCTCATGCAAAATGCGCGCCAAACACGAAAGGTGAGAGAATCTTGTATGCAGATGGATTTTCAGAACACGTTTGAGAGTAACGCTAGAGCAAGTTTAAACTCAACGGCTGGGGCAGTTCAATACGCCGGGGATGATCTGAACGAACATCTTGGGAAGATAACCCACGGGGTTGGGTTGGAATTATTGCTACGTCACGAGGACAGAAATTCAATGGCATTCAGTGTTGAGTCTAGGGTTCCATTCCTAGATTATAGATTGGTAGACTTTGCGTTTAGAAAATGCCAAGATGGTATCAAGATTAAGGACGGCTGGAGTAAGTGGGCACTCCGAAAGGTTGCAAATGAACGACTACCCAAAGCGATTGCCTGGCGTAAGGATAAGGTTGGATTTGCTACGCCAGAATCAATCTTCATTAAGGCTGCCATAAGCAGCCAAAGAGATATGCTAAGCTCAAACAATCTTAGTAGTTCATATCTAGACTGGGATAGAATCAATAAAACCTTACATGAAAAGCCCGATACCGGGGAGAGTATGGAGATGTGGCGTAGACGATGGCGGTGGGTAAATTTTGAGATGTGGATGAGAAACTTGAAAGCTAATACTGGTGTCCTGAAAGATTAGTTCGCTAAATATCTCTATTATGCATAGCCAAGAACATGAAGTGAGGGCTAAAAGTTGTAGTTACCAATGTCAGTGAGGAAGAAACATTCAAACATAGGAACGCAACCAAACGAAGAACGGCAACACAGGCGGTGAAATCATCAAATTACTGTGGGAGTTCGGCCTCAAATGAGCGGTGTAGTTTATTGCGCAGCGTTGGGTTGAATACCCCGCCGCTTGCGGCGATCTAATCAAACAAGGAAGAAGCGATACCCCTTCTTTGCGTAGCAAAGTCCGAGCGGATGAGCGCGGAGGCTTGCCACGGGGAGGGTCATTCATCAAAGTGATCATCGCTCTCACGACTACACCACTCCTTGGTTGCGAGGTTGTGTTATCCGTAGCAAAGGCTGCTTGATTACGAGTCTGTGGCAGAAATGCTCTCCTTCGTGTAATCAGTGTCATTTTCTTATGAAATTTCAAAAATGAAAGTAGCCCTGATAATTGTTAGCTTCTCAATCGGTGGAGCAGAAAAGAGGTATTATAACCTTATTCGATTTCTTTCGGATAATTTTGATTGGCAGTTCACCTTGTATATAAACAGTTCATTACATAAGGCTCTTGAGGAGCGACTTGGGCCATTGCCTGATCGCTGTGAAGTGATTCCTGTGTATGAGGGTTTGGGAGCTAAATGGTTTGATTATCTTGATGCAAGAATTCATGGAGCTTGGTGGAATAAACTAGTGCCTGATTGGTCACGCCGTTATATTCACTTTGGACTGTGGAAGGCGAGAGGTGTCTTGCTCGGTTTATTTGGTAAATCTCAGTGGCCTGACGAGCCTTCTGGTTTTGATGTTTGTCACTGGGTTTTTCTAGCACCTCCAGGAGCAAAAATGAAGATGGGTCCAAGTGTGATATTTACTGTATTTTCAACTGGGATCAGGAAAATTGCAACGCGCAATACCATTTTTCAGAAAGCTGCCGCAAATGCAGTTTATTTTGACATTCTTAGCGAGGATCTAAGGTTGGGACTTATTGAGGCGGTAGGGGATGAAGCAGCGACACGCATGATTACAGCACCGTGCAGTTTCATCGATTATTCGAATACAAGAATAGGAAAAAAGCGAAAAATTGTAGCTTTCTCTGGCAGATTCCACCGTATAAAAAACCCTCTTCTTTTTGTAGAAATGGCTTCTTTGGTACTGGAGCAAGATCCTGAAGTGGAGTTTTTCATGATGGGGAATGGACCACTGGAAACCGAGATTTCTAAAGAGGTGGATGCTAGGGGGATTTCTGACCGTGTTACGATTGGGCATCAGAAGAACCCGGGTGAAATACTCTCGTCAGCACTCGTATTTGTGAGTATTCAGAATTTGAACAATTACCCTAGTCAGGCACTTATTGAAGCAATGGCATGTGGTTGCGCAACGGTGGCTTCTGACGAGGGTGAAACTTTTAAACTCGTAAATGATGAAACGGGTAAGAGGGTGCCGCTAGTGGCAGAAGATATTGCTAATGCGGTAATAAAGTTCATTAAGGATCCCGATCTAGCCATGACCTGTGGAGAGAAAGCACGAGAGAAAGTGATTTCACAGCACACCGTTTCGAAATATGCCGAACATCTAAGGAAATTGTATGAATTGGCTAGAAACGAATAAACTATATCGCGGAGTCTGAGCGCAAACCTCAGAAGGTCATATGACGTAAGTATACCTCGATGTAGGGCCACACTCATCATTGGATAATGAAAGGACTCCGTTTAAGATATTGTGTGTGTGGTTCATGTGGCCCATGAAAAGGAAGGGTGTCCAAAGTGAGCTTACGGAATTTTATAGAACACAGTTGTATTTTTCTGATTGTGTCTTAACAACAAATTATTAATAGATGAAACATTATATTGTAACAGGAGGAGCTGGGTTTATTGGCAGTCATTTGATAGATAGGCTTCTTGCAGAGGGAGCTAAAGTAACGTGCGTGGACAATTTTGATTCCTTCTATTCTAGGGAGACAAAATGCGAGAATCTTACGAAAGCACGTAATTCTCAAAACTTTGTTATGCTTGAGGGAGATATATGTGATTTAAGGCTATGGGAATCGATAGAGCATACTCATTTTGATCAAATTGTCCATTTGGCTGCGAAAGCAGGTGTCAGACCGTCGATTGAGGATCCCGTGGGGTATTATCAAACGAATGTCCAGGGAACACTCAATGTAGTGGAGTTTGCTAGGAAATCAGGTATTAAAAAAATAGTGTTTGCATCGTCCTCGAGCGTTTACGGTAATTGTAAGTCTGTGCCATTTACTGAGGACTCCTTAGATTTGGTGCCAATCAGCCCGTATGCCTCTACTAAACTTGCTGGAGAACATATTGGGTCTGTGTACTCACATCTCCACGGAATTGATTTTATAGGCCTCAGATTTTTTACCGTTTATGGCCCGCGGCAGCGCCCTGACCTAGCAATTCACAAATTTGCCAAAATGATTAAAGCTGGGGATGAAATTCCATTTTTTGGCGATGGTACCACTAGCCGCGACTATACATATATAGATGATATTATTGATGGGATCACTCGTGCGATGAATTATGACGGGGAATCTTATGCAATATTTAATCTGGGAAATGATAGATCTGTTTCTTTAGATGTTCTTTTAAGAACAATCGAGAAAGAGTTAGGATGTGATGCAAGGTTGAATCGACTTCCAATGCAACCAGGTGACGTTACTTTAACGCGTGCGTGTGTTAAAAAATCAGGTGAAAGCCTAGGCTATGCACCCCTAACTTCGTTTGACGAGGGAATTGCTAAGTTTGTAGCGTGGTTGCGAAACAAAACGTAGATTTTGATGGTGTGAAAGTAATACAAATAATAAACAGATACCTCAATTTCGGAGGAGAAGAAAATTCGGCTAACCGAATGGCTAAGCACATCCAAGAAGGAGGTGCCGAGTTGAAACGGTTTGTTAGATCTTCTGAAGAATGGATGATAGATGGCGCACCGCCAAAGTGGAAACAACCATTCCTGCTGGGTTATAACACGGCTGTGCTAAGTGAACTGGCTGAGCAACACAAGGCCTTCAAGGCTGACGTATGGATTTTGCATAATGTATTGCCCGTAGTCTCTATAGGTGTTTACAAGCTCGCAAGAGAACTTGATGTTCCAGTAGTGCAATGGCTCCACAATTACCGACCACTTAGCTTGACTGGCCACCTAAGCATTCCAGGAACATTGCTGAAGACAACAGATTCAAATATTCACTTGAGGGAGATGATTGCAGGGGCTTGGAATGGTCGTGCGAGAACCGCAGCCTTAGCGTTCTGGTATGCGTGGGCTCGTCATGCAGGTTGGTTTAGATCTGTTACAAAGTGGGTAGCAGTAAGTGAGAAAATGCGACAGAACTTTGAGGATGCAAATTGGTTTCCTGATCGGCTCGAAGCTTTACATCATTCCTGGGATTTGGGTGAACCAGTGACCGAGACAAGGAGCGCTAACAAGTTTCTTTTTCTTGGGCGTCTGATGGAGGAAAAAGGGATCCTAGAGCTCATAGAAGTTTTTTCAACGCCAAGTATGGAGGGGCTTGAACTTGTTATAGCGGGTGATGGTCCCTTAAAGGATTACATTGCCTCGCTGGAACAGAGAAATATTCGATATGTAGGTTGGGTATCTGGAACGGAGAAGAAGAAGTTGATCCGTCAGTGTTCAGCTGTAATTTTTCCCTCATTATGGGAAGAACCTCTGAGCACGATTGCATACGAGGCGTATGAACAGGAACGCCCTATTATTAGTAGTGATCGAGGTGGAATGGTAGAGGTGATAACTGACTGTATGACTGGGAGAGTACTACCCGTAGGGGATAGGGAAATCTGGAGGGGAGCCTTGTTGGAGCTAGCTAATAATGAGGAACTTGCAGATACTTGGGGTAGGAATGGGTGTGATTGGTTGAAAAATAATGTATCTCCTCAAATATGGTTTGGTAGATTTGAAGAGATTATAAATGATGCGATTACTCAGCATAAAACTTATTCGTAATTATGCGTGTCGCATGGTTGTTCCTATTGGGAAAAGCCATCATGATAGATAGCAAAAGATGACCGTAATATTAAACAATGGGTACGTTCGAGCTGGAGGGCTCATTCTGGCTTTCTTTATATCTGAGCTGCAATCTGTGGCGCAGGTAGTTGTGTTGTCATTAGGTGAGGATCCCCAGACTATTATCGATGCGGCTCCTGCTGGGACGGTTTATGAACTGCAATCTGGGTTACACCGTGGTTATGAAATTGTCTTAAAAATCGGCGATACCTTACAGGGCCAAGATGGGGCAATTTTATCAGGTGCTGAATTACTGATGGGCTGGCGTCATGAGGCACCCTACTGGGTACATGACGGCCCTCATTCGAAAGCTGTGCAAGAGTATTATGCAGGCACTCCAGTTTCCGAGGAGCGGGCGCGATATCCACATGATCTTTTTGTAGAGGAAAAGCCATTGACCCGTGTGCTGGGGCTGTCAGGTCTGATTGATGAAACCGATTGGTATTACGATTATTCTGCGGATAAAGTGTATGTCAAATTTGATCCTCTAGGAAAAAAAGTTGAATTGAGTGGATTGTGTCGATTTGGCATGCGCACCTCGGCAACTGATGTAACTCTACGTAATATCAGATTTGAGAAATATGCGACAACACATCAATTCGGTGCCGTGGAGGTAGGTGCACGTGCAACCGTTGAAAATTGCATAGTTTACGGGAGTCATGCGGTCGGATTTCGAGCGGGGAATAACAATGTTATTAGGGATTGTCATTTTTTATGGAATGGAAATGCGGGATTTCATAATGGAGGTGATTCCACGTTGATAGAGCGAAATGAGTTTGCTTACAATGGGTGGGCGGGATTTAAGGGGGATTGGAGTAGAGGGGGCTTGAAAGTGCCTTCTTTGACGAACTCGATAATACGAAGAAATTACTCGCATCACAATACAGGTCCCGGAATCTGGTTTGACATCAATGCTCATAATAATATTTGTGAAGAAAATCTTTGCGAATTTAATACGTGGGAAGGAATTCTTTTTGAAATGAGTTGTCATGGCGTTTTCCGTCACAATGTTTGTCGGAGTAATGGGTTGTTTCCAAGAGACGGGCTTCTTTGGGGCGCACCTTTTGTAATTCAAAATAGTAAGGACACGGATGTGTATGAAAACTATTTCGAAGCGGCGCAAAGCTCTGGTGCGCGCGCAGCGGGGTTGACGATTGTGAATCAGAATCGTATTGAGCATCTTGGCGGTGCTTGCGGGGCAAACCATGTTGCGGAAAGAAATCACATTCACGATAACGTGATGATTTTACCGGGAGGTGGTTCGCATGGCCTACAATATGGAACATTCGGATGGGAAACTCATG
>Ga0222717_10002596_pt1 | contig 13893 bp, 20 predicted proteins | sample C33_18DmetaG_FD_165053 | JGI IMG/M metagenome (GOLD analysis project Ga0222717, IMG submission 165053) | Estuarine water microbial communities from San Francisco Bay, California, United States - C33_18D | ecosystem: Environmental > Aquatic > Marine > Unclassified | place: USA: California...
GTATCTACACGAATTTCGGTCATAGGATTACGTGCCTTCCCCCAGCCGCAATAGTTAAAGTTACGCCGCTGGCAATAGTAAGCGGCCCAACTGTTAGAGCGCTTTCTGTGGCTCCTACTGTGGTGTCAGTGGTTAAAGTGCGGGAGGCCACGTTTACTGCGCTAAACCCCGCAGAAGAAGTTATTGTGCCGAATTGAAGAGTTCCGCTGCCATTAGTTTTTAAAACCTGATCTGCAGTACCATCAGATGTAGGTAGTGTAAATGTGTCCACAAAGGATTGAAGATTTGAGTCGTAGTTTTGTAATCTGACCCAACTACCAGCGTGTGCAAAGTACATTGCACCATCGCCGTGTACGTGAGTTATTCTACCGTGATTACTTGAAGCTGATGGTAGATCACTAGTAGAACTATAAACTTGAACAAACTGTAAATCATCTGCAGTAGGCGATATAAATACTTTTGCGCTACCAGATAAGTTAAGTAGACTTCCTGTAGAAGAGGAAGTAAGTGACCGTGTGAGAGTGCTTCCAGAGTTGGTAAAAACTCCAGTCCCAATCTCGAAAGCAGTTGCAGGAGATCCCCCATCTTCGATTACATATCTTAGAGTCTCTCCATCTAAAGAAGAAGGTACAACCACAAAACCAGTCTCCGCAGATCCTAGAGTGATTGTACCTGTTCCAGTAGTGCTTGTGCTTACTTTTACACGGTCAGCAAACTTTGCCATAAGTAGCCCTAACTATTTAGGTAAGACGAATAACAGCGTTTGTAGCATCGGCTGTTGGGAACTGTACAGTGAGTGTACCAGAGGTTGCACTAACAGTACCACCAAAGTCAAATACTGCAATAGCTTTGTTTGACTGAGAAGAGTTGTAAATAATACAACCATCTGCAGAAACTGTTACGTTGCTGAAAGCTTCATCAGCAAAGTCAACAAAAGCTGTAGTTCCAGAAAGTGAGATAGCAGGTGAATCTAAAGTTCCACCGCCAGCACTATAACCAGTACCAGAAGCTTCATCAGAGTTACCTGTAACGTCAGAGTAGTTAGTAGTTGTGGCATCGTAAGTGCCTGACGGACTGGCTTTGATTAAAGCTATTTTCAAAGTGTCCGTATCAAGATCGTGAACACCTCCAAGCAACTCTTGCTTGAAACTGCTGCACATTGCTGTAGTGATTGCCATAAGAGGTATCCTTTTTCAATGCAAGACTAAGAAAAAGAGTAGGCCACAGTTAAGCAGCCTACTCTCTAACTATTTAAGCAGCGTTGTATACTGCAGTTACCAGAGCCTCTGGACGTAGAATTTTACGCCCGTAAAGGTGCATACCGCGAACAATATCAGCGAATGAATCTGGGTCACGATAAGTCTCAACTTTGTTGAGTTGCTGTGCAGTTGCAACAGCGGAGTCGTGTCCAGCTACAATAACGCCATAGTTATCGTCCTGTGCAGTAGTACCTGTGGTTCCGGGGCCAGTTCCCTTCGCAGGAAGGTTGTTTGACTGGTAAATACGGAAACCGTGAAGATTGTTAAGTACCAGACCGTTTTGCAGTCCTGCACCACCGAAGTCTGCGTTCAATACGCGAGAATCTTCGTCTTTCAACATTTCCATAAATACGGCGTCAACACACAGCCAACGACCACGAGTATCAACATTAGCCTGATCCATAATGCGACCCATACGGGCTACAACTTGGAGAGGTGTTGCTGTGGCGGTTGATGCGGCTGTTGCACCACCGAAGCGAGGAGCCAACGGAATTGAGTCACCAGTTGTACCTGCAGAAGCAGAAGTGGTAATGTTTCCGAAGTCTGACATATCCAACTTGTTAGCAGTCAGAAGTTCACCCGTCAAGTCACCTGCAGTTTGGTGTGAAGCAGTACCGCTTACGGAACTAACTACAGCACCCGCAGTAGTGTAACCAGACATATATGACAATACGTCAGCATCCATAGCGTCAGCCATTTTATATGCTGCACGATCAGATGACAAGCGCATAAAGTCGTGATGGGCTTGCTGCTCTTCAATATCGTCAAGCTTGAAGGCAAAGTAGTTGGCTTTGTCGATAGTCAACTGAAAGTCATTGTCAACGAGGTCTTGCGCCGAAACGGTTGTACCACGTAGCAATGCATTTACAGTGATATCTGGCTCCTTAAGAATACGCACTGTATCCCCTTGGTTCGCAATCTCACCAAAATATTCTGAGTTAGTAATTGCATTTACAGTAGCAGCCTTGCGAAACGCAATCTGTGCCTGCTTTGAGTAGATAACGCTGGAGAATACTCCATTGTCAAGGTTGGTATAGCTATTAGCTTTTCCAAATGCAGCCATAATTAATCTCCTTATAGATATGACCGTTGAGTTTTACAGATCAATATCCACAACAGAGGCCAAAACTTATCTAGGTAGCTTATTATTAAGGTATGCCTACCGTATCTAATAAGGGCTAAACGTGTCTGGGTAGTCTTTTAGTGGCTAGAGTCTTAGTTTAAATACACATTTTAAGTGCATACTATACAAGTTATACTAAACTTGCAGCTATTGTCAATAGTTATTTTGACAAATCATAAATAAATTTACCAGATTTCTGAGCTTCGTGTATTTCTTCGTGATGTTTCTCAAACTCTTTGTCACTCATTTTAGCAACAGTTGATTCACGCCAGAAGTTTTTACTCTCATCATCGTTTACAGTTGTTCTACCCTTAGTTTTAACAGAAGAGGCAGCAGCCTTATCTGAACTACTAGTAGACTTAGCTTTAATACCCTTGTGTGACTTATAGAGGTCAATAGCTACTGCTACAGATTTAGCATCCTCTGAGTTTTCATACAAAGCATCTTGTACAACTTTAGGTTGTTTTTCTGCCCAGTTATGAAACTCGTCTGAGGAGCGAATCTCTTCAAAGTCAGGGTGTAAAGACATAAGCTCCGCTTCAGCTTTCTCTTTCTTAGCTTGAGTACGTAGCTCTTCTATTTCTTGGAGTCGCGTGTCCAAGGAAGAAGCTTTTTCAGCAGCTTTATTTTCTGCAATAGCTTCGACAATACCCGCAACATCAGGGTACTTAGCTGTCCAAGCTTCAATCTCTTCCTTAGATTTGGGAAGAACCAGTTCATTCTTAGAAGCTTTTTCAAGTTGTCCTTGTAGCTTTTCAAACTTTTCATTCCAATCTTTTTCCTTATTCTGTAAGAGCTTACGTATATCACCGTATCGCTTTTTAAAAGATTTCTCTTCAGCGCTTAGTCCATCTGTTCCTGAATCATCCGTTTCGGACTCTTGGGATTCCACTGACCGTGTTTCTTTTTGTTCCGTATTACTCTCATCTGAAACTTGGGTGTCCTCAACGCTTTCGCTATCGGGTTCCTGATTATCTTTTGCTTCTTCATCGCCCTGTTCACCTTTTAACAGTGCATCTAGTTCACGTTGCTCTTTTTCAAGAAGTTCTTTGTTACGCTCGTGTGCATAACTGTCAGCTTTAATAATAGTTTGTTCTGTCATAGACATATTGTAGTTCCTTTATGTTGGGGCCAGCATTACTGCCGGGTAGCCTTATTATTTCTTCTTTTTCTTCTTGTCTTTCTTGAGCATTAAACCACCTTCTGCTCTATTACCTCCTGCGTAAACAGACCCATTAGTTACACTTCCTTGGAAACCGCCAGACTGACCTTCTTCTTTAGTTTGTCTATCTAATCTATCTCTCATTGCATCAGCTGCACTGTAACTATCGTCGCTACCACCATCATTATTGCTACCGCTACCTACTGCAGGTTTTTCAACAGGTTTTCTTCGTTTACCAGAAATAGATGCATCTAAACCTAACTTATTACCGTCTTTATCTTTAGCTTGTATGCCGGGAGTTCCATCAAACCCAAGTAAATCTCCTAAGAATGTGTCAGCAAATCCGACTTGTTTATCTCCAGAAGTATCTTGTAAACCCTCAGTTAAAGTCCTCTGACCACCAAAGAACCTAGAACCTGTATCTTCTGTGTCTGCAGTTTTATCAAAAATCTTTCCTAACTGAGTTATTTGACTTTCCGTTAGATCTGTACCGTCAGCATTTTTACCACTCGATAACCTACTAGCAACCTCAGAGTTAACCTTTGCTGCTCTACCTTCTCTGGTCATCCTCATTATTTGAGTAAGAGCAGGCCCAGTACCATAACCAACTATTTCCTCAAGAGTACCCATAGTTGCAGCCTTGTCACCTATTTTTTCAAGCTCGTCTTCAGAGAGTTTACTTAAATCAACAGGCTCTGGTGCGTTACTAGGATCACCAAACTGTGGGTCACTGTCATCACCCCTTGGAGCTTCAAGAGCTTGCTCAGACCTAGCACCAACCTCAGTATACCCTGCAGGAATGGGTGACATAGGTTGACCATTAACGTAACGAATAGTAATAGTTAAACCTGCTTCGTTTTCAAAGGTCTTCCATTCCTGCGCTGGGCTACCAGAACCCATAAAGGAAGCAGGAAACTTTGCCTCTAAAGCCTCTCTGTCTAGAAAACCACCCTCGTTCATCTGTACAGGCTCTTCTTCTACTTGTAGTTCAGATACGTCAAACGGTAGAGAGTTTTCCTCTGGTACAGGTTGACCACCAATACGTCCATTAGCTTCCATATCTTCAAAGCCAGACTTAGCTTGTGTACGCAGATCCTCAAAGAACTTAACACCGTAGTACCGTACTACATCAGCGGGTACGACATACTCACCCTCACTAAGCCTTGCATCAATGTCATCACGTACCTCTTCTGGAAGAGATCCCGGTGGTACTTCATTACCTGATATGGGATCTACCTCTTCTACAGAGCCGCCCAGCGCAAAGGCCATTTGAGTTTGTTCTTCCATAGCCATTCCACCTTTATCAAAATTTGCTTTAACACCTGTAATTTTATTCTCAAACTCAAATCGAGGGTCATCAGGTGTTGTCTTTTTTGCCCTTTTAGCAAATACTAATGGGCCTACTTGCATTACTTGTTCAGCCGAAACAACAGGCATACCATCAGCTTTATCATAAAAGTAAGAAGCTCTATAAGGATTCATACCTACTTGTACCCATTCAGGATCGTCAAACAGATTCTCTACTGTCTTATAGACTTCTTCTGGGGCCATATTCTGCCACTCACCTTGCATTCTAGCAATAGTAGTTTTCGCTGAACCTGTGGCAATCTTTGAAGCTGCTAAGGGGTTAGAGGTGAAGTTTACATTATTAAGAACGGCAGACTGCCCATAACCTACAGTTTTACCGTCTTTTACAGAACCATCGTGTAGTGATACAACCCAAGTATCTGAATTATTATAAGCAGGTATATCTAGTCTAGAAGAAATAAGTGTACCATCTTCAATAGATTTATTTACACCTAAAACACCTTTCTTTGTTTTTCTTGGGTCTGTAGCGTGTAAAGACTTTACAACCTCTTCTTTTGTTGGAAACTTTGGCATCTCTGTAATAGGTTTAATGGGCTGTCTCTCATCTGACAGTTTTCTAAACTCTTCTGATGTTATCTTTCCCTCACGAAGATTAGTAGCTGCAGCCGCCATTTCATCGTCTGGTGGTATTCTAAACTTATCTTTTGCGTAGTTTACTTTTTTCCAATCAGCTAGATCTTTTTCGGAAAAACCTAAATCATCTACAGCGTCAGAGGTAGCATCTAAAGTAAGAGGTCTAGGCTTTGATGGTACATCTCCCGTACCCTTATATATAGTACCGTCTGGCATTTGTATATCTAGACTACTAGGATCTGCTTTAGGGCTAATTCTATAAGGCAGTTTAATATCTAGGGTAGCAAGGTTTTTTCTTAAATTAGCATTGGTTACATTACCCTTTGCCCATTCATCAATCATATTTTCCATTTTAAGAGTAAGGTCATAGTCATACTCTACATCAAAGGGAGATGCCTCTTTTTTAGGTACAGGTGGTATATTAGTAGTACCGTCTATCACAGTGTCAGTCTGTTTAACTAAGTCTGCACCCTTACGTATCATACTCTTTGCTACTGGGCCAAGTGCAGGTATACTTCCTAAAGCTTCAACACCTGCAAGCATACCAACCTTTAGATAATCAGGCTCTTCTTTTTGTAACTCTTTCTGTACTTCTACTACTGAGTCTACTGGTGTAGCTAAACTTACGGCTGTATCAGCAGCGGTGACTGACATAGGTTCCTCTGTCCTATCACCAAACACTTTAGAAAAGTTATCTGCAGAAGGAGCTACCTCTGCTCTTTCCTCTGGAGTCATATCAGATAAACGTTTACGATAGTCAACCATTCACTATCCCCTTAAGTAGCTTTAACCGCCTTAGCGTACTAATAGCACCCTGCGCTGAATAGACTTCTTGTACAGAACCCGCCTGTTCCATAGTCCTGTGCTGTGTAGCTATAAGTTCATCAATAAGTTCATTAAACTCATCCATAGCTTGCTTATTGTTTGCAAATTGTTTAAGCGACATTACCAGTAAACCCTTGTTCCCCCGGTGCTGGTGCTGTACCAATACCCATCTGTGAACCACCGCCACCTGACGTATCAGCTACTCCCTGTGGGCCTTGTCCTTGAGGATCCTGACCCTGTGGTGCTGGAACGCCTTCTGGCCCTGTAGGGGGCTGTTGTGGAGCTTGGAAGGTCTTTAAGATCTCAGCCTGTATAGCAGCATCTTGCATAGAATTTGTGACCTTATCAGGATCAAGATCCATAGACTTAGCAATCTCACGTATAATGTAGTCCATCTTAGCAAACGGTGCTAGTGTTGGATTCTGCGCTACCTGTAAGAACTGCATCAGACGCTGTGAGCGTACCTCATTAGCCATTAAGCTTTCTGTACCTGATGCGCGTACCTCTAGATCACCACGAATGTCTGAGTCAAAGTCAAACTGCATATTAAATGCAAAGAAAGATTTGCCTAGTGGACGTATAAGGTAATCATCCACGTTTTTAACAACATTTCGTATACTGCCATTAGCTGCAGACATAAGCATAGAGATGCCAGAAGCAGTTCGCCCCACTCCACTAACACCAGTCTGACCGTGTGCAAAGCTTGGGAAACCTGTGCTTTCATCTGCTAAAACTCTAGCCTTATCAAATAGTTGCATATTTTCTTGAGCTACATTGGGAAATTTGGTCCCAAAAATGCCTTGCCCCGGAGCGCCCCCCTGTCTTCGAAACACTTTCCCGGGATACACACTTAAGTCCTGCCCCGGAACTAAATTAGTTTCGTCAACTTCTATGATTAGATTACCAGATAATGCAGCATTGTCAATAGCCATACGCATAAACCCATTCATAAGAGTTTGCGTATCATCCATATTTTCCGCAATACCTACCCCAAAGAATGAGTAAGGGTTATGTTCGTATGGTGTTGCATAATAAGGTATAGTTGATGGCTTAAAAGGATTAAGCACAAAGCGAAGAACTTCACCATTACAAACCCAGATGTTACAGTTAAGCTCTTCTAAGTTCTTGTACTCACTAGGAATAGATACACCATTCTCTTGAAGTAGGTCTGTATCGACAAAACCCCAGAACTCTAGTACTTCCCAGCGCTCTGTAGAAGCCTCAGTGTCACTGTCTTCCATAGTTTGTTCCCAGTACTTCATATCGTAGTCTGGGCCTTTATCTACGGCAAGCTCTACAGCATCACTCATAAAGTAAGGACGGTGTTTTAAACTACGTAATTCAGTGCGAGACATCTTGTGACGCTCTACAACGTACTCTGCATCATCCATAGATGTAGCTTCTGGGTCAGGGTAAAAGTTCCACACACTAACGTGACTTGTAGATGGCACAGTCTTTACTAGTGGGTCATACTCACCCTCTTCGTTCCAATTAGGGTACTCTTTATCTACAGCAAACGGGCCTTTCATAACACCAGTGCCTAGAAGAGCCATTTCAAAAGCCATACTGCGCAGATGTTTATTAGCACCTGACTCTACAAGCTGATCGTGGATCTTCTTTTCCATCTTCTTAGCAGCAACCATAGCGGGATGAAATGTTACTGTAGTAGATGTAGTTCCCTCTCCCTCTACAACTTTCTCACTTACGGGTGCAAGCTTCTCAGTCAATGGGCCAAGACGTTTCTGTAAGTCTACAATAGTTTCACCCGGAAGTAGTTCTGTGTCTGGGCCAATAAGATAAGGCTTTGGGGCATCATCTCTAGTAACCGCTGTTAAAGCCTCTCCAGCCTGTGCTGCGTTAGGGTCTATGTTTATGTGAACTGACTCAGCTACACCATCTGGTAAAACAGAGGGGTCTATAGTTAGTGGAAACTTATTGTTACCAAACAACACATCAACAATCTGTCCGTAGGCTGCGAGAGTTTTTGTTTTAGTAACCTTTACAAATATACGAGACTTTTCAGTGTCAGTGAACTGAACATCCGTTCCATAAATACCGCGATAGTTTCTGTAAGCACGTAGCCAACGATCCTCATCACCACTACGAGAATCCTCTGCACGTTTAAATCGCTCATTTACAAAAGATACAACGCTTGATACAGACTCAAAGATGCTATCTTCTGCATCCTCTGCCGCTGTAACTTCATCTGTTTCAAACATAAGTTCGTCTTGTTCTGCCATATTCAATATCCAAAGCTAGGGTCAGAGGCTTGAAACCCTGATCGTTGAGTTGCAGGGTTGTAATCCCATATAGAACTTCTAGGTCTTGTCATTATACCATACCTTAGAGCGTCATACAAGTGATCTTCTGCATTTGTATCAACATCCTCTGGGTTTCTCTTATCAAGAGGTATTGAAGGTAGTTGGGCTACAGTGTTAGTGCAAGTAGAGAAGAAAACCATACGAGGCTCTTCTGTATACTCATCTACCTGTAACCTTCTATGCATCTCGTTCTTACCTGCTACACGAGATCCTCTAGACCTATCAGAAGGACGCCATCGGCAACCCTTCATATTCATTTGTTCAGCCAGTGACGGGCCAGTATCACCACGCTTGTGCCATAGAGAACTATCCAGAACACCATATCTAATTGTACCATCTTCTGCCTCTGCTTCCAGTACCATATCTGCTAGATCAGTAGCTGTAACCTTAGAACAATATAGCTCTCTGTAGACAACAAGCTGTTCAGAGGGTGATACAGCAATCCAGACAACGCCTGTGTAACTTCCGTAACCGTAGTCGCAAGCTCTAAACTTAGTCCAATTTGAGGGAATTTTAAAAGGCTCAACGATGTGTATGGCTCTGTTCCACTCAGGAAAGGCTGCACCTTCGTTAACATCCCAGTTTCCTTCTAGTAATTGCTTACGTTGATGCTCTGGTAGCGACAGAAGCATTGCCTCGTAGTCACCACTCTCTGCTAAGTAAGGGTTATCAAACAGACTAGCAGGTATGAACCTACGCTTAAACAAAGACTGTCCAGCCTTGGAGTGACCCGCTGGATATTTAATCTCTTCGCCTGTCTCAATATTAGTAGCCCAGAAAGGTTTATTGTAAGGCGCTGGGTCAATAAACATCTTTTTAACCCAAGAGTGACCGCTACCACCGGGGTTAGTAGTCGCTCTCATATAAAGACCTAGTTCCATCGAACTTGCAGATCTCAAGCGACTCCTCATATAATCCCAAGCGAAAGGTGAAGGCCATTGAGTAAGTTCATCGAACCCAATCCAGTTAAACGCCTGACCCTGATACCTCGTAACGTCCATATCCTTATCCAGATATGACATCCAGAGTCTACCACCTCTAGGTGATGTCCACTGAGACTTACGTTCAGACCACTTAATGCCGGGAATAGCACGAGGGTATAACTCCTGAGATTTCTGTATAAGTTCCCTTAGTTCTTCTGTAGTATGTCGTACTAACAACCCACTAAAGTTAGGATCGTTTAAACCGTGTAGTGGGTCAGCAAGCATCGCATAGCTCTTACCACCCCCAGCACTACCACCATACAAAACTTCACGCTCAGAGGCGCTTAGAAACTCTGTCTGAGGGCCGGGGTTTGGCTTGAACACTACAGACTGTGCTGCCTCGACATCAAACTCAGGAGCCTTAGCCTCTGCAGCAACAGTTTCAAGGGGAGTAGCGACTGTCTCTGTCTTGCTATTCTTCTTCTGAGTACGCCCCGACCCTGCCTTTTTCAAGCTTCTCGATTTCCGCGAGGGTTTCTTGGAGCCTTTTGGCAAGTCTGCGTTTAATAATAGCTGCTTTTTTACGTCTTTTGTCAATCTCAACCCGCCTTTTTAAACCCATATGAGATATACACCTATCTGTATGCTTTGTCAACCAAATAGCGACTTCTCTGTAACTATATTGATTTAGGTGTCTTTTTGCTAACTCTAGGGCTTCTAATTCGTGGGGTATGGGTAGTAATAGTTTATCATTTTCGGGGTCTACATCATACCCAAAAGGTATTGTTTGAGATACTTTAGCTACAGGGTGCCATTCTTTCTCTTTACCTTTCTTAGGCTTGGGCAATTCCCAGAAACCTAAGTCTCTCTTATAGTCAATTTGTGGCAAGGTCTACTCGTTCTTTCCTTCTTTGGGGGGTAAATAAAATATACCGCCTCCTCCTGAAGTGACATCAACCTTGTCTACCTTGCCTAGCCCAGCGCGATCAAGCAAATCCTTCGCTGCAGCCATCTTGTCACGAATACCTAACTCAGTAGGATCGTATAATGCTTGTGTCATTGCCATAGCTGCCTTTGGTGCAGTACGAGCAAACCAAGTACGTGTCTTCTCACCTATCTCATCTTTTAGAGACTCTACAATAACAGAAGTAGAACTGTTCTCCCCATAGCCAGCTAACTTCTTTGCTTGAACAACATCCCCATTAGCCTCATCAAAGAGAACCTCTAGGAACTTCTGTTGTTTTTCTGTTAAAGCTCTTGTCATCTTAAAGTCCTTAAATATACAAAACCAACAAGACTACCCGTAATAACTAGGAACAACACAAAGCCTGCTCCCCACTCTATTAACTTACGCTGCATCTCTATTCGTTTATGATCGTGTTCTTTCTTCTGCTTTCTTATATCAGCCTCAATACGTAAAAGCTCTTCCCAGTGCGAGGGGCCATACATTACACAGATGTAATCTTTTAACTCCTTACGCATAGACTCAGCTTTCTTCTTAGCTGCGAATATCTCCATTGCTTCTGCTTGAACGCCACCACCAAGGGTTTTATACCAAGGTGGTTTAGCGTTCTGTCTTTCAGCGAAATCTAAGTCACTTATAGCACCAGCCCACTGTGTTAGCTGGCTACCCATATCTTGTAAGTCTTTCCCAACTGCAATACCCTTCTTAAGAGTATTAAATGCAGTTGTTGCCAGACCGATAGCCGTTATAGGATCTATCACTGTAGCAACCCCCTCTTATAAGTCCACTACCTGTTTGTCTATCTGTATCCCCAGAGGACACACCAGCTATAACAGTTAAACTTAGTATAAGGGGTAACTCCTTACTTAACCTCACTGTTCGTTGCCGTATACACGATTATATATCTCTCCTCTTGATATACCTATATCGTGTAGTTCTTTATTAGACATATTCTTTAGAACCCAGTAGTCTGCTCTACGCTGCTGATGATTCTGAATACGTGTTAGTAAATTCTTAAACATTGCACTATCTCCTTTTATTACGTGCGGAGATAGTTATACATAATTTCTAGCGCTATAGTAGATATAAAATGTGCATACCCGTTACCCTATAGGCACAAAGGTTTCTGTTACTGTAAGTATTGTATCTATATGTCCAGATCCACTAGGAGTAACCCTAATCTCATCACCCGACTGTATCACCAAGTCTATTTCATTAAAGCTTACATAATCCCCAGCGTTAATAGACTTACCCTTAAGAAAATGAGATGTGTAAGTATCAGCCGATACATACCACTCTACCTCAATAGTATTAGTAGAACCACCACCATTAACTACGTGTATAAAGGTAATCTCAGCTACACAATTAGCAGGACAAGTGTAGACAGTCTCTGCAGTTGTACCTGTATTATGCCCATAAACAGACTTAATACGTGCTGGTTTACCTTGATTTACGAAAGACATTAGCTGGTCTTAACTTTTTTTGTACCTGCTTGAGAAGGCTTATTAGATGCACCACAGGCTAGACCACCGTGAGCATAGCCCATCTTTTTCTTAGCCATACCGCCACCCATATAGCCCATCTTCTTAGCTACTGCAGGAGCCTCTTTCTTAAGCGCTGCCATTCCAGCATTCATTTTCTTACCCATATCACCACCTTTTGCCATTCCTACTTTATGATAACCTGTACCCCCACAATGAGAGCAACCCTTGCCTTTACATTTTGGACACATCTTCTTTGCCATTACGCATTCCTCTTCTTACCTGATGCAGTCACTGACCACTTAACTTTCTTGGGGCCAGTCTTCTTAGCTGCCTCTTTCTTACTTATTCTACTAGCTACCGCTTTAGGTCTACAGGCAGGATAACCCCGCTTTTCACCAGAGGAACGACCACAAGGTTTACCAGTCTTAATATCAGTCCACTCTTCACCGAACCACTGTCCTAGTCCACCCTTAGCCATATCAAGCTACCTTATTAGATTTGCTACCAGAGTACTTACCACCCCTGCGCTTATACTCTTTAGTAAGCCAAGCACTAGCGTAAGCGCTGGGCCAGACTTTAAATTTCTTCTTAGCTGCGGCCTTAACTGAGGCATACAACTTCTTATTTGTTGGTGTAGGTGATTTACTCATATTATGCCACTACAAAATCTACTATTTGTCCATCGGGTTTACGTAACTTATTAGGATCAGGGTTGTATGCATACATCTGATTCACTATCTTAAGATCCTCTACAGGTGTGTCAGGAGTCACCTTGTTAGGCTGTTCTGGCTTAAACTCTTCATTATTTCTACTAGATCTGTCCTTATCAGCTTTCTCAAAGACTATATTATCGTGAGTCTGAAAAGGAAAACTAGGTAGAGGAAAGTGAGAAATAAGAGTCATTCTACTGTAGGCTCCTTAGTGCCAAACACTCTTTCATAAGTCATATCATTACTGTACTCTTCAGCCCACCTATTCTCAGTAAAGGTAGCAAACTCTATCAGAGCCTCTAGGTCAAGATCCATAGAGTTCATATAAGTCTTCATATCTACAACGTCTTGCTGTAGTACCTCAATAGTGTGGGCCTGTTTAGATACCCACCACACAGCAGCTGCAAGTTGTACAGCCATAGCTACAACTAAGGCAACAGGAAGTTTAAGATCAGTCATAGCTACCACGCCTTACAAGACCAGTATCTTGCACTAAATTTATCTGTTGCAGTATCGCAGTTATGTCTAGCTCTAAAGCTCTTACGACGATCAGGCTGGTCTTTCTTGATACTCATCTTAGGGTCACCAAAACGAACTACCTTAACCTCACTACCCTTCTTAGCTAGTACAGCACTCTTCTTAGCTGCACCCGGAGTACGCTTAGGTTTGTTGTACCCCGGATAAGTTTCACCCCGGTACTTTAGTCCACCACTAGGTAGACGTTCTACATCTTTAGTTGTAGCCATAGGATTACCTAACTTTTCTACCTGTTCTACGGGAACTAGAGTCTGTCATAGTCTTCTTAGCTGAATTTCTTTCAATTTGTTGCATCTTTGGTTCTGATATACCTTTAACAACAGAAGATTTAAAAGCAGGGTCAAGTTTTTTCATAGTTCTATTAAAAGCACCTTGAGTTATCTCACCATTTCCTAATTGCTTACGAAGCTTGGCTTTAAGAGTTCTTATATCTTTAAGTAACTGAGTCGCTTGTTTTTGATCACGATTCTTTGGTCTTGCTGTAGAATTATTTGCTGGCATTTTCTATATCCTTACTACTTCTTACCTGCTTTACTATTACGAGGGAAACTACGGTTCTTCTTTTTAGTCGTTACCCGTAGATTAGCTTTAGAGTTGTCGTGAGGGTTACCATTCTTATGGTCAACATCCTTACCGTCACCCTT
>Ga0222717_10002610_pt1 | contig 13830 bp, 14 predicted proteins | sample C33_18DmetaG_FD_165053 | JGI IMG/M metagenome (GOLD analysis project Ga0222717, IMG submission 165053) | Estuarine water microbial communities from San Francisco Bay, California, United States - C33_18D | ecosystem: Environmental > Aquatic > Marine > Unclassified | place: USA: California...
AGACGACTACACGTTTACCACAGACCCTCAAAAGATCAGGTTCTCTACAGCCCCAGCTAATAATGCCGTTGTTCTTCTAGTCAGGTCTACGTCTCAAACAGCCCGTCTTGTGGACTACCAGAGCGGTGCGGTTCTCAGTGAAGAGATCTTAGACAACGACAGCCTGCAAGCGTTCTATCTAACACAGGAAGTGTGGGACATTGCAGAGGAAGGATCTGTTGCTGTTGGAACCACAACAACAAGTGCAGCTGGTGGTAACGCTTCTGTTGTCAACGCTGGTACTTCTTCAAACGCTATTCTGAACTTCACAATACCTCGTGGGCCGTCGGGTCCAGCTGGTCCTACAGGTCCGCAAGGTCCATCAGGTGGTGTCGATGGTGCTGATGGCGCTGACGGTGCTGATGGTGCTGATGGTGCTGATGGTGCTGATGGTGCTCCTGGTGCTGCCGGAGCTGATGGTATCTTTTCAGCTATTGCCACACAAGCTGAAGCTGAGACAGGAACAAACAACACTAAAGGCATGACGCCTTTACGAGTTAAGCAAGCAGCCTTTCCTGCTGTGTCCACTAACGCCAACGGTTACATAGAGCTTGGTGGTGGAATTTTGATGCAGTGGGGATACAAGGCAGACACTGGCGCTACAATGGTAATAAACTATCCAATATCATTTACTAGTGCTGTGTATTCAATTCAATTCAGCATGGTAGACAACGGTATTAATTATCAAAACATAACGGTGGACACTGATTACGCCACTAGCTTGGATCACTTCGACATTCAGTGGGATTCGGCTGCCGCCGGAATCCTGTGGTTCGCAATAGGAGTTTAAGTATTGGCATATTCACGCGACACATACACAGCATCTGGATCTACAGATCTTTTTGACGTTACGTTTCCTTATTTGTCTCAAGACCATGTTAAGGTCTATGTAGACAATGTTCTGGATACAAGCGTGGTTTGGTTCTCAAGCTCACGAGTCCAATTGTCTGCGACACCATCTTCAGGTGCTAATGTTGTTATCGAACGTGAAACATCCCGAAACCAACGTCTTGTTGATTACCAATCAGGTGGTGTGCTTAGTGAAGAAGTTCTAGATGAAGATAGCCTTCAAGCTTTCTATCTAGCTCAGGAATCTTTAGACGTTTCGACACAAGAGACTCAAAAGTTCCTTGATCCAAAAGCCTCTGCACCATCTACAAGAGACGATGGTTCTACGTTGGTAATTGGTGACTTCTATTATAACACCACAGACACCACGACATATGTTTGGTCAGGATCTGCTTGGCAAAGTTCTATTGGTGCCACTGGTCCCACAGGCCCTGCGGGCGCTACTGGTCCTACTGGCCCGACTGGTCCTACAGGTGCCACGGGTGCTGCTGGTTCAAACGGATCTGATGGTGCAGCCGCTACAATAGCTGTAGGTTCTACAAGCACAGGCGCAGCAGGTACGTCAGCCACTGTGACAAACAGCGGCACGTCTTCCGCAGCTACTTTTAACTTTACGATTCCACAAGGTGCTACTGGGTCTACAGGACCAATTGGTGCTACAGGTCCACAAGGTTCACAAGGAACCACAGGCCTACAAGGACCGCAGGGCAACACAGGGGCTCAAGGTCCACAAGGGTCAACAGGACCAACCGGAGCTACAGGTTCTACAGGTGCTACCGGAGCTACAGGTGATGGGTTCACAGGTGGTAGTTACAACTCGTCTAACGGCGTTATTACGTTTACTTCTGATGACGGACTAGGTTTCACTACAAGTGACGTAAGAGGAGCCACAGGAGCTACTGGGTCAACAGGTCCAACAGGTTCTCAGGGTGCTACAGGTCCACAAGGTCCACAAGGTTCAACAGGAGCTGCAGGTGCGGATGGATCAGATGGTGCTGATGGTGCAGCGGCAACGATTGCTGCGGGTTCTACAACAACGGGTGCTGCGGGTTCTTCTGCTTCTGTAACGAACGCAGGTTCTTCCTCAGCAGCTACGTTTAACTTCACTATTCCAAGAGGTGACACAGGCGCTACAGGAGCAACTGGTTCTCAGGGTCCACAAGGAGATACCGGAGCTACAGGTGCAACCGGAGCAACTGGTCCACAAGGTCCAGCAGGATCAGGATCAGGCGATCTCTTAGCGTCTAACAACTTGTCTGACCTAGCGAACGCAGGTACAGCCAGAACTAACTTAGGCGTAGCCATTGGTTCAAACGTCCAAGCCTACGATGCCGATCTAACAGCTTTAGGTGGACTAGCTAAAACTAACGGGAACATCATAGTAGGTGACGGCTCAACGTGGGTTGCTGAGTCAGGAGCTACAGCTAGAACTTCTTTAGGTGTGGACGCTGCTGGAACTATCAACTACGTCCATCCAAACCACAGCGGTGAGGTAACATCTTCAGCAGACGGTGCTACAGTCGTAGCTGACAATGTTATTGACGAAGCTAATCTTAAGGTTAGCAACAGCCCGTCGAATGGCTATGTCCTAACAGCCCAGTCAGGAAATACTGGTGGACTGACGTGGGCTGCGGCTAGTGGCGGTGCTTCAGAAATTAACGACCTATCTGACGCATTGACCAATTCATCTGGGACTACAATTGCTCTTGGTACAGACGCTTTAAGCAATGACGATGGGTCAGCAAATCTAAACACTGCGTTGGGTTATAAAGCTGGTGAGGATGTTACAACTGGACCTAAGAATACGTTCATTGGTCACTCGGCAGGCAGTCACGTCACTGTGGGGTACGAGAATGTCGCTATTGGTTGGCAAGCCATGGGTGCTGGTAGTACAGCAATGCAGGGTGGGCAGAACACTGCACTTGGTATTCAGACTCTAAAAGTTGCTCAAGGCTCCGCATACTCAAACACGGCTGCTGGTGCTGGCGCATTAGATAGCTTGACCACAGGACACACGAACACCACTGTGGGCAACTACGCTGGACATTCAATCACCACTGGTATCCGAAATACCATCATTAGTGGGAGCTCCTGGGGGCCGACTACTGGCTCAAATAATACGATTATTGGCTATGGTGCAAACGAAAGCTCAGACACCGTAAGCAACGAAATTACTTTAGGTAACACTAGCGTAGACAAGTTCCGCATTCCAGGCATTAACTTCATTATCAAGGATTCCACTGCCACTGAAGATTATGTGCTAACGGTCGATGCAAGTGGCGAAGCCGGATGGGAAGCTGCTGGCGGTGGTGGCGCTTCAGCTATTGATGACCTATCTGATGCAGTAACTTGGAACAGTGGACAGCAAATAGGTTTAGGATCAGGGGCGCTTGATTCAAATACAAGCTCCAACGGAGCAAATACAGCGGTTGGTTACAATGCAGGAACCGCAGTCACTTCTGGACAGGCGTCAACATTTTTTGGGAATGCTGCCGGTTCTCAAATGACCACGGGGTCTTCCAATAATTTTATAGGCAAGTCCAGTGGTCATCATATAACTACGACTAACAATAACAATTTCATGGGTTCTTTTGCAGGCTACTCTGTAACCGGCGCAAATAATGTTGCAGTCGGCTCTAATGCTATGCTTGCCGGTTGGAGTGGCGGTTCAAGTATAGATAAGTCCGTTGCTATTGGCACCGATACTTTATCTGCCAATCAATCGTCAGCAGAGGACACTGTAGCTATTGGCTATCAGGCGCTTTACAGCGGCACGTCATCGGATGATTCGGTGGCTATTGGCGCAACGGCAGCCAGGGCAACAACGACAGGGACCAAGCTGGTTGCCATCGGTTTTGAAGCCCTCAAAGCAAACACTACTGCTGCTGACAACATAGCTGTTGGGTATCAAAGTCTAAAATCAAACACTACAGGAACAAACCACACAGCGGTAGGTAAAGGCGCTCTAAAAACCGTAAGCACGGCAAATAACAGCACAGCAGTCGGCCACTCAGCACTTGAATCAAATTCTAGTGGGGCGCAAAATACGGCGACAGGTGCGTTCGCGGGCAATGCGAATACTGTAGGAAGTTACAATAGTAGTTACGGTTATGGCGCTCTTATTGCAACAAATACTGGGAACTATAACACAGGTTTGGGCGGGAAGGCGGGCGACAATATACAAACAGGCAGCAACAATACTGTAATTGGTTACAATGCTGATGCATCTTCTTCTTCAGTTTCTAACGAAATTACTTTAGGCAATACGGATATTACTAAGTTTCGTGTCCCAGGGCTAAACTTCATTATTAAAGACAGCACTGCTACCGAAGATTATGTACTCACGGTCGATGCAAGTGGCGAAGCTGGGTGGGAAGCTGCTGCTGGTGGCGGTGCTTCAGAGCTTAACGACCTAAGTGACGCCAAAACAAATTCTAGCGGCGTAACGATAGGCCTTGGCACAGAAGCTCTCCACAACGACGATGGATCAGCCAACCAAAACACAGCGCTCGGCTATCAAGCCCTCAGAACAACCAACAGCAATTCTTATAATACCGCTGTAGGGTATCGGGCAGGGTATGCGCTAACTGGTACTGGCGATGTGATGTATGGAAGAGATTCTTCTTTGTTTGGGTACAATGCTGGTACGGCTTTAACAACAGGTAGAGGCAATACAGCCTTTGGAATGAGTGCATTAGACGGAGCTACAACACCCAATAACAATGCCGCATTTGGTAAAGAAGCAGGAGGTGCAGTTACCACAGGTGCCAGCAATGTATTTGTTGGCACAGACGCAGGCTACACAACGACAACAGGCAGTAACAATATACTTTTGGGGGGTTCTGCTGAAGCTAGTTCTGCAACAGTTTCTAACGAAATTACGCTAGGCAATTCATCTATTACTAAATTTAGAGTACCGGGTCTTAACTTTATTATTAAGGACTCTACTGCTACGGACAACTATGTGCTTACAGTAGACGCAAACGGAGAAGCAGGATGGGAGGCTGCTGGTGGAGGCGGTGCTTCGGACATCAATGGGCTTTCCGATGCCGTCACTAACTCATCCGGTGCCACTATCGGTCTCGGTACAGACGCCCTAGCTAATGATGATGGGTCAAACAATAATACTGCATTAGGTTATAAAGCTGGGGAAGATGTGACTTCCGGTGGCTACAATACTTTCGTAGGATATAGCGCAGGAAAAGGCTTCACGACTGGCAGTGCATCAGTTGCTATTGGTTATAGCACTCTTGGCAATGGTGTTAATACTGGCACAGGCAATATCGGTTTTGGAAGTTTCGCGGGACAGAGTTTAACTAGCGGGACATATAACTTTTTTGCTGGATTTGCATCGGGCTTAAGCTTTACAACAGGCCAAGGCAACTTCTTTGCGGGTCTCAACTCAGGCAGGAACGCGACTACCGCTAATCGCAACATCGCTATTGGGCATAATGCCATTGGCAATGGTGCTATGACTGGCTCTGAGAATATCGCCCTTGGTAACGCAGCCGGGCGTGATTTAACCAGCGGTGCCAACAACGTTTTTGCTGGCTATAATGCAGGCTATAACGCCACCACGGCTAATGGTCAAATTGCTATAGGGTACCAAGCAGGTTACAGCATCACTACAGGACAGCGCAACACGACCATAGGTGAAGCATCTGGTTATAATATGACCACAAACAGTGATGTTGTCGCGATTGGTTATCAAGCTGGTCGTGCATCAGGCGCTGAAAGCGTTTGGGTAGGTGCCTACGCAGGTAAACAAAACTCAGGTACTGTATCAACTTCTGCATCTGTAGGTGTTGGGGCCAATGTTCTAAATGCGGCGACAAGTTATGGTAACACAGCCGTTGGGCACGATGCAGGCAAATATATAAGCACTGGGCAAAACAACACTTTCTTGGGCCGGAGTTCTGGTGCTGCCGGATACAATTTGGCAACTGGTAGCAACAATACTATGATCGGCTTTAGTTCTGATGCCAGTTCAACTTCAGTATCCAATGAAATATCTCTGGGCAACTCATCTATTTCTTCACTGCGGTGCCAAGTCACCAGCATAACTGCTTTGTCAGATCGCAGAGACAAGAAAGACATCAAAGAACTTCCTATTGGCTTAGATTTTATTAACGCATTGAACCCAGTTCAGTTCACTTGGGACATGCGTGATGGTGCAAAGGTAGGCCAAAAAGAAGCTGGATTTATTGCACAGGAACTAGACGCAGCACAACAAGATGCTGGCGTTGAAGACTTAATGAATCTAGTTCTAAAAACTAACCCTGACAAACTTGAGGCGACCCCAGGGAAACTAATCCCTGTGTTGGTCAAGGCAATTCAAGAACTATCCTCTGAAATCCAAACTCTAAAAGGTAACTGCAAATGTCAGACGAACTAACACCTGAACAAATTGCTCAACACTATTCCGCAGCAATGGACTCAGTAAACTTAATTAACGCTGTCGTAGCCTCACCTGATGATTACGCAGACGACGAAACAATCTTAGAAAGAAACGTAGGACACCTCAAGATCGTAGTTGATTGGGACTTTTGGACTACTGAAGACATGACGCCGATCACTGATGCTATCACAGCAGGAGGCGGCTAACCTCAATACAAAGGATGTTTATCTATGGAAGGTGCGATTGATGTACGGCTAATTGTAACCTTGGGCGGCATACTCTTTAGTGTAGCGGGTGCAGCAGCCGTAGGTAAGATGCAAATTAAAGCTATCCTAGAAACACTAACTGACTTAGAAAAACGACTCAGAAACTTAGACAAACGACTAGACACTATGGAGACTAGGGTAGAAACCCAGCATCAAAGACTTTCTATTCTTTCAAGCATGATGGACCCTAATACAATGGAACGTCGCCACAGAGAAACAGCTACAATACAAGCTGACATAGCTAGTCTTAAGTCCCATGTAGACAAATTGTCTCACATGCACAATGGCAGACACCCTAGTGTTAGTAGTTAAAGGAATACAGTTATGGACTTAATGGCACTAAGTAAACTCTTGTTTGTTATAATCGTCACTCTACCTAATGGTTCTTATGACACAAACGCAACAGAAGTTACTGAGTGTCCCCCATACGAAATAGTTCATCAGCTAATGAACTACAAACTTGAGACAGGAGAGATCACTTCTTGGTACGCTGATTGCAACGAGTATCCTTTTTTTGAAACTAAGAAAACTCCTGCATAAACATGATCATTATCCTGCACGACGCACTCAATGAACAAGAGCTTCGTAAGTTCCCCAAGGGCGTAGGACCACGGGACTATGCGGAACCTGAGATCGTTAAACTTGTAGAACTAGTCAAAGATTATGCCGACGTGTCTACATTATACCCCGCATATTGTGTGGTCGAACAAAACCCAAAAGGTCATGAGTGGCACACGGACATAGGTAACCATCAGCACATGACATGGTGTACACACACAGCCACTATGTTGCTGTCAGATCCATCAGACTTTGAAGGGGGAGAGTTTTTCTTTTATGACGACCAACCAATTAAGAAAGCAGGAGACCTTTTAATATACAGTAGTGACGTTAAGCACAAAGTGAATCCACATACAGGAGACCGTCGTGTACTGCTTATGTTTTTTAAGGAAGGGGGGTGATCTATGTCTACTAGCGCAAAACTGCGTGATGCTTTAGGTAATCGTTTGTTGGCTATTGTGGCTACAGACGAAGAACTTCAACCCGCAATGGTCAGCGCTTGCGTTAACTTCTTGAAGGCCTTTCCGCCTCCTGATGATGCAAAAGATTTACCAATGGCTCGGCAGATTTCTGCTAGTCTTGAGAAGTATAAGACCATGATGCCTTTTGCTACGAGTGAAGATGCTTAAACCAGAGTTTGTTGACGGTGGTCCTCATTGGTTATCCACCATGCCCGAAGAGGTGCATCCTGCCTTTGAGGACTTCCGCAACTTCCTGTTCCTCGTGTGGTCCCACTTAGGGCTACCGGAGCCCACTAAGGCCCAATATGAGATCGGACACCGACTTCAGTACGGTGTAGATTCCTCCCAGAAAAAAAGGGCCACTGGACCACACGAGGATCTTTGGGACACTAAAGAGCCGAGAGAAGACATCATTAGGTGCTTCAGGTCTCTAGGTAAATCATACATCACTAGTGCTTATGCCATCTGGAGACTGATGAGGAACCCCAGGGACGAGAAGATCATGGTCGTCTCAGCTACAGGATCTAAAGCCAAAGAGTTCGTAGCGCAGACCAAAGGTATCCTAGAGTCCATGAAGATGGTCTCTTGGTTACTAGACGGCACTAGAGAATCTGGTGCTACACGACGTGACATGGCTGACCAGTTCGACGTAGCTGGTGGTTCTCTCTCACAGTCGTACTCAGTTGCAGCCAGAGGTATCACAGGTCAGATCACGGGTAGCCGTGCGACCCTGTTGATTGCTGACGACATTGAGGTCGAAAGGAACTCTATGACTGAGGACGCACGTCAGCGTATCGTCAGGGTTATCCAGAACGACTTTGTTCCTATCACGAAGACAGAGCACGGTAAGGGAGACATTATCTTCCTGGGGACACCTCAGACCGAGGAGAGTGTCTACAACGTCTTGGTGAAGGAGATGAACTTTAAGTGCTTTACGATACCAGTAAGGTATCCGAACAAAGAGAAACTAAAGAACTATGAGATGACCAACGTCAACTCTGGTGAGACCGTAGATATCCTGGCGAACTACCTGAAAGTGATGTTCGACAACGGAGAGATAGACCACGGTAAACCTACAGACACACGCTTTGGTGAAGATGAACTGTATGGCATTGAGTCCAAAGGTCGTTCGGCCTTCGCCCTACAGTACATGCTGGACACAAGTCTATCTGATGCCGAACGATACCCCCTCAAGCAACACGACTTGGTGGTTATGTCTACCAATGTCCTGAAGGGTCCACTAACTGTCCAGTGGGGACGTGACAACGACAAAGATAACTACATCACAGACATACCGAACCTTGGGTTCTCAGGGGACCATATGCTTAGGCCCTTGTTCATCGACAGTGACTGGGAACCATACGAGTCTAAAGTTCTATTTGTAGATCCAGCAGGCCGTGGGGCTGACGAAACGGCATGGGCCGTGGTGGCTGCACTGAACGGGGTGATGTATATTCTACACGTCGGTGGTCACTCTGGAGATCCAACAGAAGCTATGACTAAGATCGCTGTTGACGCCAAGAAGTACGACGTTAACTGCGTAGAGGTCGAACCAAACTATGGTCAGGGCATGTGGATCGCAGCTTTCGGGCCGATACTAAGTGACGTATGGCCGGGTGGTACTACGGTACAGGAAAGCGAATGGGCTAAAGGGCAAAAAGAAGCAAGGATCATAGACACCTTAGAGCCTGTGCTAACCCAACATCGCTTGGTTCTGGACGAGTCACTGGCTAGGTCGGAAGCTAGGTCTGAAGAACATAAGTACTCTCTGCTCTATCAGCTAACACACATCACAAGAGACCGTGGTTCCTTAAGACATGACGACAGGCTGGACGCACTGGCTGGTGCTGTGGCGTATTACATGAGGTCTATGGCACAGAACGTGGACGAAGCGGCCCAAGCGGTCCTTGAGACACGTTTGGACGAAGAGATCGAAGACTTCATGGAGTGGGCCGAAGGTGGGCTGGCCGTCAAAGGGCGTGGGAAACGCAGGGCTGGGTATCGTGTGGAGACACATAGAGTCGATCTGTAGAACGGCAGGGTCGTTGGTGGCCAAAAGGGCCAATTGAAAAATACCAAAAGATTACTATGGGCATATGTTTCCCGGCCAACCAAGCGGCGACCCCCCCATACCCCCCGAACCAAACACAGCGCGATGGGCTTCTGCCAATGTGTGGCCAAGCGGGCGCGATAGGGCGGGCGATAGGGCACAATTGGCGGGCGTTCATGGCCGCGTGTTGACTAGGCACACTTGGCCATGATGTATCGCTGGCGCTACCAGGCGGGCGCAATGGCGCTACCAGGCGGGCGCTTTGCGGGTCGATACGATGCGGGCGCGGGCGCTATCGTTTGCAATCGGGCGCGCGTTTTCAAACCCGTGCAACACTGTTTTTAGTTTTATTTAGGCCTTAAATGTCTGATATCATTGGATTCATAAATAAACTTGCTTTTGGCCACTTGATAAATTCACGGCCATGCCCAGATGATCTACCAGACCACAACGACAGATAGGACGATAGACCATGACCTTAGATCTAACTGCATTAGACGCCGCCACCCGCCAACAAATGGCCGCCTATATCGCCAAAAGCCGCAACCTTGTCGACAGTATTGTCACAATTGGCCAGGACGCCAAAACGTCCAAAGGTGAAAAACTTGGCATTAGAACCGCCGTCACGTATCTGGCACCGCATAAACTTAGTGGGCAGAATGTTTGCGCGATGGCCGATATCGCCAAATGTGCAGCGCCTTGCCTATTCACGGCGGGCCGTGGCGCTATGTCTAGCGTTATGCTGTCGCGACTACGCCGCACACTAGTGCTGCAGCAGCTACCAGAATTGTTCCTGGAACGCTTAGAGCGCGACCTAGTGCGCCACTGCAAATCTTGCCAGCGCGATGGCGTGACGCCCGCCTATCGCCCGAATGGCACCTCCGACATACGCTTCGAAAATTGGCCGGAATGGGTGGCAATGGTCGCCAAGCTCGTCGATCAATATGGCCTAAAAGTCTACGACTACACTAAAATTCCGAACCGCCGCGTTTTGTCCTGGTATGACCTCACTTATTCCTATAGTGGAACGCCGGGCTATGCGCCCTTCGTCGCCAAGGCTGTCGCCGCTGGCATGCGCCTTGCTGTAGTTTTCCGCGACTATGAGACTGTAGAACGCCTAATAGCTAACGGCGACACATTCCAGGGGCTGCCCATTGTCCATGGCGACGATACGGACGCCCGGTTCATAGAGCCGCAAGGGGTCGCGGTTGCTCTATATGCGAAGGGCGCGGCCAAGCGCGACGCTTCCGGGTTCGTGGTTGACGCGTAAAGCGTCGCCACGGCCTCACGATATCCAATAGAACCAAGGGAATTAAACCTATGACAAAACTTGCAACAAATGCATCAATCCGCCGGTTTATCTCATTCCAGCAACGCAAGCACCCGGAAGCGCCGCAGCTATTGTGGCAACGCTGGCGCTTGTTTATTGAAATTAATCGCGAACCTGTGACTTTCAACGAATGGCTGGAAAGGTAAGAAAATGATCGACCTTATCTCTTACATAATCGTCGCCCTATGGCTCGTAGGTGGCATAGCGTTCGCCGCTGCGTTCACGGCTGGAATGATAGGCCTAGACGATGCATTTGAACGCGCCAGACGCGGCGATCCTGATTGATCCTGATAGTGATCGAGGCGCTTGCTATTGACACGTTATATGCGAGCGCCTTATTAACTACCAGACCACAACAGACCCAAAGGACGACAGATGCAGATATATACCATTACGCGCGCAGAAATTGAGCGATACAAACGCGAAAACGAAAAACACGGCCTGCCAGACAATCTGGACCTGTTGGTTGCGGCTGTGGTATATGACCGCGACGTAGGTGAGCCAGAATGCGCAGCGACTGGCATTCGCTGGATCGATGCAGAACTATCTGACGCCCAAGACAGCGTCATCGACATGGCGGACGTGCCCAAGCGCACAATCTGCCGTCTAGTCACCGAGCATCGAGAAGTGCTCGAAATGAACAAAGCTTTTGAAAAACGCCGCGAAGCGCGCAAGCGCCGCATGGGGGCGCTGTGATGTATGTTCTCATAGCATGCGAGTACAGTGGCACGGTGCGTGAGGCATTCAGAGCCGCTGGCCACGACGCGATGTCCTGTGACCTGTTACCAACAGATGTTCCGGGGCCTCACTATCAGGGGCCGGTAGAGGACGTTATATGCGATGGATGGGACATGCTCTTAGCGTTCCCGCCATGCACTCACCTAGCAGTTTCAGGGGCCAGATGGTTCAAGGAGAAGCGGGCCGATGGCAGGCAACAGGCGGCGCTGTCCTTTGTTAGGATGCTGATGGATGCACCTATCGACCGCATAGCTATAGAAAATCCGGTTTCGATTATCTCCAGCCATATCCGCAAGCCAGATCAAACGGTTCAACCGTGGCAGTTCGGACACGGAGAGACCAAACGAACGTGCTTATGGCTAAAGAACTTGCCCAAGCTGGAGCCTACCAACATCGTAGAGGGCCGAGAGACCCGCGTTTGGAAAATGGGAGAAACCAAAGACCGCTGGCGCAAGCGGAGCAAGACTTATACCGGCATCGCACAGGCGATGGCAGACCAATGGGGAACACAATGAGTAAACATTTCGGATACGTCCACCACACGCGAGATGACGGCCTGCAAACCGTTTACCGCACGTTCAACCGCAAGGCCGCAGATCTATTGGTCCGACGGCTCAAAGGGTCCGAACGCATAACATCTGCACAAAGCTGGGCCATTTTGGCGAAGGGTGAGGGCAGCGTCATGTACCGCGACGTCGCACATGGTGACAAAATCCTAGAGAGGACAAAATAATGAGCGAACTCTTCAAAGACGGATATAGATACACGATCACCAGCAGCTCGTGGGACATCGGAGAACCGCTGACAATACTGACTGTTGAAGACGACTGCGGCGCGCGAATTGAATTCCCAATCTGGGCTGAGGACTGCTACGCGACTGCCGTCGCTAAATGTGCAGATATCATCAGAGCAATCGAAAGGGCGAACCAATGAGCCGGTACATTGTCCGCAACGTCGCGACAGGCCCACACACGTCAAAATTGCGGGGTCACGCCCAAGTGTTCAGGATCTCACAGGCTACCGGATTTGAGCATCTGTCTGAACATAAGGCGAGGATGGCCAAAAAGGCCTTGCGGAAATTGTTTGCATGGGGCCGAGACATTGGCAACAACAACAACAAACTGCATTTGAGCTACGTGGCTGTAGAACATACAGACGGACGGAAGGCCGAAATCTCTGACCTGATGGACCAGCTGAAAGCACAGAACGAGGTCGCAGGCCGAGAGTTCAGATGGTCATACGGCCCCGCGCACAAAGGTAAGCCTTCGACCATCTGGTCACTACGCTACACCAATGTGGACCACACGATAACAGGCACAGCGGTGTATGGACTATGAGCACCATATTTTACATACTGCTGTTCGTCATTCTGGTTCTGATCGCCGCTGGTCTGACGTGGTACGTCGTAGACCAGCTTGGACAAGCGAAAAAAGACTGAGACCTAACACCAAAGAAACGGAGAACTAAAACAATGTCTACTTTTTCTATCCACAGGGTCCAATCCATAAAACTGCGCGAAACTCGCGGCGAAACCACGTCGTGTGGCGAAGATTTGTATTGGCGAGACATGGTCGTAAAGTCGGAAGACGGCCATGTCTTTCTCTTTACGTTTTTTGGTGAAGACATCGACAACCTGAAACTCCAGCTGAAAGAGGTCTGATGAAGATTAAATTAATGCGTGGTGGCACACTGCCAACCAAAGCCACGTCAGGCGCTGCCTGCTGGGACGTTTACGCCCGTCAGGATCTCTGGATCTCGCCGGGCCACACGGCCCTTGTGCCCCTTGGGTTCAGCATCCAGCTGCCTGAAGATCGTGCGGCGCTAATCCTGCCTCGGTCCGGCATGGCCTACAAGCATCGTGTGACAGTGCTAAACGCACCCGGCGTCATCGACAGTGACTACCGTGGTGAGTGCAAGGCCTTGCTAATGAACCACAGCGACACAAGCCACACGATCACAGCCGGAGAACGCGTGGCACAGATGATGATCACGTCACTGACCAGCGTCGTGTTCGAGGTCGTCACGGAACTAGACGAAACCACACGAGCCGGTGGCGGCTTTGGGAGCACTGGACGATGAGCAACACGCACAAAGAGGCCCAAGAAGATTACATCAGGGCTAAGGACCGACTGTTTGCTCTG
>Ga0222717_10002618_pt1 | contig 13805 bp, 9 predicted proteins | sample C33_18DmetaG_FD_165053 | JGI IMG/M metagenome (GOLD analysis project Ga0222717, IMG submission 165053) | Estuarine water microbial communities from San Francisco Bay, California, United States - C33_18D | ecosystem: Environmental > Aquatic > Marine > Unclassified | place: USA: California...
AACTTCATCATACAAACCCTTGTTAAGCTTTTTAAGCAGTGTTGAACTACGAAAATTACCGCCACCTAAGTTAAATACAAATGAAGTCAGGGCATCATACTGCGACTGTGTTAAAGGCACGTTAACGTACTTCTTAACTATACTGCCGTGTTCTTCTAAATCATCTAAAAGGAACTGCTCAGATTGAGCCATAGTAACCTTCATACCTGATCTAACGCCCTTACAGTGGCCCCATGATATCGTCCACTTTCCTGCGGGGCAGCGATATGCGTGTACCATTCCATCGTCTTTTACTTTGTGTAGACCTTCAAACTTTTTAACAAGTTCTACACAATCTTTTGATACTGTAGTGGGATGCATTAAATTACCTCGTAACTGCAAAGGGAGAAGCAAATCCATCTGTTGGAGCGCCATCCGACATAGCAGGGCTGAGATTGCCCATCGAAATGTTTGCTCCCTGATAGGTGTCGAGTTGTGACAGATTATATAAGCTTCTGTTGATGTTAACTACTTGATCCCCCAAACGATTTCCTTGCAGGTCAAAACTGCGGAGCAATAGATTTCCGTTTTGATCTATAGCCCGTGAAATTGTTGTGCCGTTCTCGTTTACTGTGTTGGTTATTAGCTGGCCCTGATCATCAAAAGCGTTAGAAATTTGCTTAAATTCATTTCTAGATTGCTGATCAATATCAGTCTGTTCAGCCGCCACCGCTGCTATATTTTTAGTCTGTGCATCCAGCGTATTATTCTGTGAATTAAAGCTTTGATCAATATTGCTAAACGCATCTTGCTGGGCTGTATTAATAGAAGCAAAGCCTTGATTCATACTTGAGCCAAGTTGATCCAGAGTAGCCGTAGTAGTGTCGGCTAGAGAGTTTTGAAGCTGCATTTGGGCTTGAGAAGCCTGAGACATAGTATTCTGTATGTTAGTCTGGCTCTGGTCAATTAGCTGGCCTGTGCTGTCGAATTTGCTGGTTATTAGGTTGCCTTGCTGATCGATCTGGTTGGTAACTGTGTTGCCCAAGGCGTCTACAGTCGATCCAATTAAATTGCCCTGAATATCAAAAGCAGAGGACACGGTGGCGAAGTCGGATGTTACCGAAGCATCTAGGCCTGTGATTTGAGATCCTAGCATTAACAGATCACGGGCATTCGAGTTGAGAGTATTAGTATTCGCATCAAAGCCAGTAGCAAGTACGCTGTTAATATCAATGCCTTGGTCAGCCATAGTCTGTGACAGGGCAGTGTATTGTTGCTGGATGCTGGAGTCGAAGTTTGAACTTGCCGTATCCAGCCCTGCCATTAGGCCTTGCTGACCTGTAGATAGATCTGAACCAAGCTGATTTACCTGTCCAGACGCCGCTGTAAATCCTGTACCTATGTCTGAGCCAAGCTGATTTATTTGCCCCGCAGAGCCTGTAAATCCTGTTCCAACATCAGACGATAGCTGCCCAATCTGACCTGTTAGGGATGACTGATATGACTCAGCATTAGACAGCATCGTATTAACGTCCATCGACACGCTGCCGACTTGATTTCCCGCAGCGTCAAAAGAAGTTTCTATTATATTTCCCTGATCATCAAAACGGCGCTGTATTGTGTTGCCATTCTGATCAATACTATTGGCTATAAGCGTTCCATTTTCGTCAAAAGAACTAAACAGCTTGCGGTATTGTGCTTGTGTATTTGCATCTAAATTAGCAGAGCTGGAATCGATTAACTTGCTCACGTTACCTAGGCGAGTCGTTAGGTTAGCTGCCGCTTGTTGATCAGCCATGCTGGATTCAGAGAATCCTGTGCCAACCGCAGATCCAAGGGCGTCAAATCCAGCCGCAGTGCCTTCACCTAGCGTGCCGATTTGATTGGCTATAGCACCCTGACCAGTAGCCGCTGCTTGAGCAAAGCTGCCCAGATCTTCTCTTAGGCGGTCAGTCTGATTAGCTTGTGCAGTGGCTAAATCTGAGCGTGATTGCTGCGCTATCTCAGCGTCTTGGCTGTAACGATCCACATAAGTATCAAAGCTACTGACAAAATTATCTTGCCCAGTTTGCAGGGCGTCTTGGTTAGTCAGGCTCTGTGACGCATAAGCATCCGCAGTATCTGACATAACATCCAGGTTACTTTGGATGGCCCCCTGACCGCCCAGCACGTTTGCTTGTGTGTTGGTTAATTGCGTACCAATGGCCTCTGCATTGTTAGCCGCAGTAGTAGCCGCAGTTGATTGGCCTGTATCTAAAGCATCAAAGCGTGTACCTGCCTGATTAAAGCCTTCGTCTAAAGAGGTTTGTACAGTACCAACGTCAGTGCTTAAATCATTGACGCCAGTACCAACAGTATTCACGGCGCTCTGAACATCGCCTACGCTAGTATCTAGTGTATCAAACCTATTCTGACCCGCTGCAAAACCAGCATCTAACGAGGTTTGCAGACCCCCAGTATTGTTTTCCACAGAAGCCTTTAAATTATCGTAATACGTCTTTCTGCCAGCGTTGGCGGCATCCTGCTGGGCCGTGAGTGTGTTGTTTAAATTAGCAAATCCAGTATTGGTTGCAGTGATTGCACCAGCGGCATTAGCATTAGCCCCCGCAGCGTCTGCCCCGATAGTCGCCAGATTGGTATCAAACTGGTCATAACGCTTCGTAGCAGCGTCATCCGCAGAAGTAATTTGATCGCTGATGCCAACTTGATTATCAGCCAACGCCTGATACTGATCATCGCCCAAGCCCGTATTTGTAACTGTATCGCCGCCGCCGCCGCCCATTTTAGAACTCCTTTTTATGGATTTTGTCTGGCTCTTTAAAACGCCGCCAGTGGGCCTTTACTCTTTTGCCCAGTATTGTTTGTGAATGTTTCATCATGCCACGCATGACTTTTGTTGAATGACCAAACGGGGATATAAAATCTATTCCCCAAAGCTGGTACTGATCATCAACTACATCAGGGCGCTTCCATACTGCCTCATCGGGCATCCAGCGCTCTGCTAAAAATTCGTCTGCCTCTTCTGACGTAAGCCAAGCCCATGTCACAAATCCGACAGGTTGATCATCTGCATAAAAGAGATATGCTTTGTTGTGGATCAACGGAAATAGGCAGTAATGGTTAAATTCTACGAGGGTGTAGAGCCTGTGATCGTCAGATTTGTTAAAGAGAAAGAGGCAATCGAGAACAGTATTTCTGTTCTTCATAATGTGCCTTAGTTAAGTGATTTGAATGTAATCAGTATAGCACTTAGTTAAGTGTAATTGCAAGTGGTTTTATGGCTTAGTGGGCCAAGTTATACTGAAAGGAAAGCCTTCCTGTGCTGGGATATCTCGCAGCGCCTGTCTGTAGGAAGTCATTGCAGAGGACATAGTAACATCAGACGATGCCATCCAGTCAGTATCCGAAAGCAAACTTTCACGATGGGATCTGATGTTAATCTCTGCAACCACCTGTTCAAGATTTTCAACAGTGTGACTTACACCCCAAGCGTCACCGCTTTTGACGGGAGAGCCTGTTACAATCTGTTGGGTAAGCGGATCATACTCAGGAAGCGCCGATACAGTTACTGGATGACCATTGTAGGAAATATAAATTTCATCCGTAAGGTTTATTGGGAAAGACGTATTGGGGTTTTCGTTTCGCAAATCCTCTGGGGTATACGGAAACTTAGTTACTTTATCATCTGCAATTTTAGCGTACATTTCTAGTTTCCTTTACTGCGGCAGCGGCCCGTTATAAGACGCCGTGCTAGGGCATAGCTTATTGTTGGTAGTATTATTACCCGCTTGAGAGCTAGGTAGAGTAATAAGTACATCGGAGCCTACCTGAGTTGATCCTAGAAAACATTTTAGCCTCAATGTATTTCCGTTTATTGACCAATCCTCATAAATAAATACTACATGCCCCGCTGTACTTACCGTCACGCATACTATTTGAGGTATGCTGTAATAGTAATATCCAATAGTGGCGCTTGTGGTAATTCCAAATAAATCTGTAGTTGCAGGATTCCACACGCCTTGAAAGGGATCGTACATCCCAACTCTTAATTCCAATTGACCGCTGTGAAACCGCCTAAACAATCCGTACTGATGTGATCTTGTACCAGTACCCATTCCAAGCCCAGTATTATAAGCTTGTGGGCCGTACCTAGACAGATTATTTCCACCGTATGATAAGCTTTGAGGAGCAACCTCTTGCCGAGTATTAGTCGCCCTATCGATAGCAAACATTGTACTATCAAACAGGTAAAAAATACCCTTATCTTTATCTACTTGCGAGACATAGTTTCTTGAATAGTTTCCCGCCCCCGAAAGGTTTGCCTTTGTTCCCAACGTATTGCCGCTAAGTGAGGCATAGTATAAATTAGACGCATAACCAGAACTACCATCATGGCCTGACCACCAAATTGGGCTTTGGGCATTTGTTACTCCAGAAGTTCCATTATCAAAAAATGAAAGAGTACCGTGCGTTTGTGCGTAAGCCGTACTTCCAGCGGCTGTATAGTTTGTAGTGCTAGAACTACCAGTAGCCATATTGAATATCTGATAATAATTATTAGCTGGGTTCATCCTAAATAATTCTGTGGAGCTTATTGGAGTAAAGCCACCAAGCCCTATGTTAGCACTGACAGAGCCAGTGCTGACTGAATAGTTATTAGTTGTATCAATTTTTTTATAGCTGGTAGAGTCATACTTTGGGAATATATAAAAGTAGTCACCGTAACGATATGAGTACGGCCCCTTTAACCCGTTACTTCCCATACTAACTGAACCGTAAACAGTACCATCTGTACTGTCTATAAAATGCATATAAGAGGCAGAGGTTCCCTGCGTTCCAAACGGGATAATAGTACTAGCAAGTCCACTATTACCGCCACCGCCAGCGGTTCCCGAAGTAGCCATCTGCATATTGCGGGAAATACTCATCCCATTGCTGCTCCTGCCAGAAATCCGTAATAAGTTGTGCCGCCATCAACGGTGTAAAAACTATAGACGTTAGTCTCACCACTAGCAGGAGCATCTGGTGCAGAACCACCTGCCCAATCAACCCCTGAAGGCCATGTGACTGTAACAGTAGCGGATGGAGTAACTTTCAACGTGAATCCGTATGCAATGCCGCTTACTGGTGGATTGTTGAAGACATAGGTCACGTTAGAAGAGGGTGCGTGAGAAAAAACATTACCCGTATCAAAATCAAGTGTACTACCAGATATAGTTCCTACTGTTTCAGCGGCCTGTACTGCCCTATAAAACCCGTCCTGTAATGAAAGTAATACACTCATAATCTACTCCTAAGCTGCGGTAGAACCGTCCATGTCATCTTGATCCATAACCCAAGCATAACATTTATCCATAAACGTAGAGCCTGACTTAGCTTCTACATCTGTAAGGTTCGCACTGTAGCGTTTAAAGTCTACCTCACGGGTATCATCTTTGGGTGTTGCTGTTGCATATGCCGACAAGTCAATCATTACTGAAAACTTTGGATCAGTTCCACGTTGACGGCTGATGCTCGCTGTAACGATGCGGTAGTATGCCCCTGAGAACGAAATGCCGTAATCGGAATTTGCCTCAGATATGTTGTGTTGAATAGCCATTTTATATCCTCTTAGGCGTAAGTTACTTAGTTGTTTACTACTTCAGATGACATAATCTGTGCGCTCCACCAAACTTCTAAATTGGCTTCCCCTGTAACAGAAATTCTAAGTGAATTATGTGCATCATGTGCAGTCAGAGCCACCGTCCAACCTTCTGGATTGTATAACTCTGTAATAGAACTGGCAGGTAAGGTTGTTGTACCTGCGGCATTTTTTAGATGCCCTCTAATTTCCCAACCACCAGTTTTTGTACCATCAGGGCCACAGGCTACAATCGTTCCCGTGAAAGACATTGCAGAGTCATCCACCAGAAAAACTTGATCAGTAGACATTGTGCCGTTTGATCCATTTTCTGCACCCATAATTTTTGTTGTTGCGTCAGTAGTGCGGCAATTTAGAGTAAACCAACTGGTTTGCATTTCTCCGGCAGTACCTTGACCGCCTGATGAACGGGCAAACTGGCCTATTGTCCTTGCCTTTGCTTTTTCACCCGAAGCGAAACCTTTAGATTGGTCTACTTCGTTGTCGGTACCCATACATACAGCGCTACCTGCGTAGGCTAGATTATTACGGCCAATTGAAACAGAATTGTAATGAGTAGCGTAATTACCTGTACCGATTGCAGTAGCAAAACTATTTGTGGCTTGGTTTGAAGACCCAATTGCTACAGACTTACTACCTGTAGCTTTGTTTTGATACCCCATAGCAATACTATTAGCACCCTGTGCGCCATACGATGTACTATTCTCTGTTATAACAGCAGCAAAAGATGCTGCACCTCCTGCACGGCTTGTTCCTAAAGCAACAGAATCAGAACCAGTAACTGTGGCTTGACCCATAGCAAAGCTATCACTAGCTGAACTACCTGTAGTACCTCTACCTAGAGCAACAGAGTTTGTACCTGCTGCCTGTCCTCTACCAAACGAAGCAGCAAAGTTTCCTGTCGCCGTAGCACCAAAACCTATAGCTATGGTATCTACTGCTGATGCAACTGCACTATCGCCAATCGCAACAGCGTTTCCACCAGTAGCGCTTGGTTGAGCAGCAGGACTACTTTCATTAGCAGCATAAAGATCAGCACCAACTGAGGCGAATGAAAGTGCGCCAGAGCCATTCGTAACAAGAGCAGTTCCCGCAGCGCCATCAGCCGTAGGTAATGAGTATGCAGCGTTAATTTTTGCAGGGGTTAGGAATGAATATTTATGGATGTAATCGGAACCGGGGTGGGCTACGATCATCTGTGAGCCATCTGAGTTGAATGCCAGACCGCCTATCTCTGTATTATCCACGTTAAATCCACCACTACCCGCTGTATATACTGCGGTGGGCGAGCTAGAGTTTACTATTGAGGTTAAATCCCAAGCAGTTGATAAGTTAAACTGCTCAATCAATTTACCTGCGTTGGTGTCGGTGGTGAACAAGGATGTACCATCTGGCACAAACTCCATTGACCTATCACCATAGCTGAGATTTGACGTAGTTTGATCCCACGATGCCGAACTTAAATCCCACGCAGAACTCATAGTATGTCGGTAGATCTTTCCATTTGCTTGAATGAAAAAGGCAGACCCATCAGACTTAAAGTACATTCCAGTTGGGCTTGCTTGGACTTGCAAAGATACGTTGTCGTAAGAAGCCGTAGAGACATCCCATGCAGTAGTCAGGGTGTGCTGGAAGATAGACCTGTTTATTAAGCCAAGAATATAAAGCTTTGTTCCATCTGGCTTAAAATGCAATGCGTAAGGAATACTGTCTCTAGAAGAGGCATCTAAACTTTTATTATCGTAAGTAGCCGTACTAATATCATATGCAGTAGACAGAGAATATTGGAAAACATCCTCTGTACCATCACATATTACATAAAGTTTTGTACCATCTGTTTTGAAAAATACGTCTTTCGGGCCTGTGGCTTGTGTCGGATCATAAAAAGTATTTTGGTATACATTCTTAGATAGATCGTAATAAGCAGGAGTGCCTGAGAAGGAGACATCACCAGTAAACGTACCACCAGCTTTTGGCATCAAAGTAGCTGTGTCTACCGCTGCCCAATCATAGTCTGAGCCGTTCCATGATAAGAACTCTCCAGAGGCGGCGGTACTTGTATTCAGATGTGTATTTACAGACGTATCTGAGTAAGAAGCACCGTCGATATCTCTATTTAAAAGAAGCGTAGTTGCACTTAATGCTTTGCCAACAGGATACCCGTTATCTGTGGTTTGTACCGTACCTGATGAAGTGACGTAGTAGGTAGACCCCGTTGTCAGGCCCGATAGTCCAGTTGCAGTGCCGCCCAAAGTAGTAACAGTTCCAGCCCCGTCTTTTGCTATCCCTATAAATTTATCTGGGGTAGGGCCATTTACTGTAGCGGCTTCAATATGTTTAGCCTCAATAACATCATCAACACGGTCATTGTAGGTAAAAACAAAGTTATCAGCACCTATGTTTACCAGCCCGTGTTGTGAGGCACTACCAACACTATCGGCGTTGTTGTTTACTGCGGGGTCAAGATGACTACCTAGAGTTAAATTAGAGCCGCTTGCTGGTACGTTTATGGGATAGAGAATATGTCTACGCTGAAACTGCTCACCAGTTCCGTAGTCGCCCTCAATACCTGAATGCGTAGCCATAATAAGTTTGCCATTAGTACCTGCGGCCATTGCAGACCAATATTGAGGCATATCATTTTGTCTGTAACCCTGCCCGTTGGCAAAGGTTTGACCTGCCCCAAAGTGGTTCCAGCCAGTAACTTGATTGACCGCAAAAAGATTATGCATGGCTGTACGGGGTGCAGTTACATTACTTCCCGACACATCCAAAATTCGCATCAACGGGCGAAGGTTTAAATTGTTTGTTTGCCACAGATGTACATGACGATTAACCGAAGGAACATATACTAACGCTGCCCTACTATTGTTGGTTAATTGCTCTCCAGTTGCGTAGGATATGCTTCCACTACTGTCCACGGCATTATGAGTTGGCATATATATTGAGCCAAAGGTGATTGTTCTATTTCCAGTACCACTTAAAGTCGCAGTACGATATGCGGGCCAAGCATCGTTGTTGCCATTACCAATACCTTGAGCAAAAGCTATCAGGAACCTATTTGCCGTTGTGTCGTAAGTAATTCCGTGGGGGTTGGCGTTAGCATACGATGCCCCGCTAAAGTTGGTGTCCGTTACAACTACTGGCGTTCCAATAGTAAGAGGGTTGGAAGTATTGCTTGTATCAACAGTAACTGCAACCGCATACGTCTGGGCTTTATTGGAAGAAGAAGTATCAGAGTTGTAACTAGTGTATAAAAGAATACCAGCGTTATGGTCTGGTGACCATGCCAGTAGATTTGCTTTTCCTTGAGAATACTGAGGCCGCTGATTAGTTGAAGTAGGAGTTACGTTAAGACTATTCCCCAACTGGGTCATGTAGCCGCCAGTTCCAGAACCGTTACCTTTTAAAACTGCGAACTTAAAGGTTGAGCTAGAGCCTGTGCCATCAAACAAAGATACAAGAAAATGATCATTCCCAATGCTTACCATATTGTGTTCAGTAGAGTAGGCTAGGGTTGAATTTATATTACCTATAGTGGGGTTAAATGTACCTGTACCAAAAGTAATATTTGTACCCGATACTGTGGCAGAAGAGAATCTTAATACATTATTGGCATCACCAAACGCTACGACCAGCCTGTTACTGGTGCTGTCGAATGCATTCACAATATAGTGTTTATCTATGGCAGCGACTGTTTTTGGGGTCTGGCTTGTTAGGACTACATCAACTGCCCCAATCTTACCTGTCGTGCCATCTGAATGTAGGCCCATAGGATCACCAGCGGAAGCAGATCCAGTTAGAGATAGGGATGACTCTGATCCTGCGGGAACTTCTTCCCAATCATAATCTGAACCGTTCCATGATAGATACTCACCATTCGCTGCGGTACTTGTATTTAGATGTGCATCAACTCCAGCATTAAAACCTAAGTTAGTTCTGGCAGTAGTGGCATTATTGAGATCAGATAAGTTATTAGTTGCAAGTAACGCACCGGAAGTATCAAATGCTGCGGCATTCCACGCACTACCTGTCCATATAAATAAACTATTATTACTTGTGTTCCAATACAATGCTCCCGTAAGCAACGCATTACCGTCATTGTCTGTGCTAGGTGCTGAAGACTTAGCCCCTAAGTATCTGTCATCGAAACTGTCTAATGACGCCGCCGCCGCATTTTGGCTTACCAAAGCCGCCGCTGCCGAATTGGATGAGTTAGTTGCGGAAGTGCCAGCGTTGGTAGCACTTGTTGCAGCACTCGCAGCCGAAGTAGCGGCTGAAGTGGCGCTTCCTAAGATGCCGTCCACATAGCTTTTGTTGGTCAGGTCAATATTGGCGCTGGGCGTGTAGGTAGCTGTGACTTTGTTATTGCCCATCGTGATGCCACCCGTCATGCTTCCACCAGCTAATGGAAGTCGAGTATCACGTTGTGTATCAGTGTAGGCTTTAGTAGATGCATCTTGGTTGGCAGTAGGATCACCCAAGCCTGTAATCTTATTCGTACCCATCGCAATAGCACCACTCATAGTGCCGCCAGCTTTAGGTAACTTCAGAGCGTCTTGCGTATCAACATAGCCTTTACGGGTAAGTGTATCGTCTGTGGCAGGAGTGGCAGTCGAGGTTGCTTTATTTGCACCTAAGACAATATCACCTGTCATTGTGCCGCCAGCTAGGGGCAGCTTAGTAGCAATACTGTTTGTGATAGTAGTAGCAAAGTCGGGATCGTCACCCAATGCTGCAGCCAGTTCATTAAGTGTATCTAAAGTTCCAGGGGCGCTATCTACTAGGTTTGATACGGATGTGTCCACATAGCCTTTTGTGGCAGCGTCGGTTGATGCACTAGGCGCACCTAATCCACTGACAGTATTACTGCCCATAGCAATGTCGCCACTCATAGTGCCGCCAGCTAGGTTAAGCTTTGCAGCATTTACTGCGTCTACGTCAGCCTTTCGTGCAGCATCATTAGCGTTAGACGGGGCAGACAAATTCTCAATAGTCGCTGACGTTCCAGCGTTCATATTGAGGGTTCCGTTGACCGTCAGATTATTTACGCTGGATGTACCAGAGGCGGCGGTTATATTACCTGTGACATCACCGATTACAGCGCCCGTATGAGTACCCGCAGAGTTACCCGTGATGTTGCCCGTGACGTTGCCCACCAGATCACCAGCAAAATTTGTAGTGGCAGTTACTACCGTGCCTGTGACGGCTTGGGCTGATGAGCCGCCGACTACAGTGCCATCGATAGTACCACCATTAATATCGATGGTAGAACCTACCGTTATGGTTCCTGTGGTGGTCAGGCTGGTAGAGTTTAGCGCACCGCCGACAGTTACATTACCAACCGCAGAAATGCCGCCCTGTAGATACAGGTCTTGGAATCTTACGGAAGGCGTACCTAAGTCCACAGTATTATGGGTAGCGGGTGTAATCTGATTGTTAGAAATTACAGTGGTTAACTCACGCCAAACGGCTGCTCCAGTAGAACTACCTACGCATACATACACACGACCTGTAGTCGTATTTTCCCACATAGACCCTGGAGCGTAGCCCTGAGTATTGTCATTGCTGACCAACGGAGTAGATGTAGCAGCAAAATTGTTTTTACCGCCGTTGCCACCGTTTGCGGATGGTAGATAGCCCGATACGGAAGTTGCCAAGGGTATCTGAGGGGAGTCACCTACGCCGCCAGTATGCCCATGCCCTGTAGTGGCGTTAAAAGCAGCCGCCACTTGGTTAAACTCAGAGTTAAGCGGGGGCGCAGTAATGGGTGATCCGTTAATAATCTGCCCAGTAGACTGCCGTGTGTAACCTGCCATCTGTTATCTTCTCCCTGCCGAAGTAAATTCAAAGACCATGCCTTGAACCGAAAATGGTTCAGTCTGACCAACGGTCACAAAAGTAGCCTGTGCGGAAAAGCCTGATCCCTGAATATCACTGGTCATAATCGGCTTCGATGAGCCGCCGTATAATACGTTAGTTGTGTTATATTTTATGTTTCTGCCACCATAATTCGTAGGTGCGCCCGACGAAGATTGTGAGTACGTTGCTGGGGTTGAAATATCTCCATCCCCCCAATCATAAGTCATAGATAAAAGCATTTCCAACGGGCCTTCTGCCCGAATAAAAGTATTGATTTTACGCAGTACCTTGCGCTGCTCTGTCTCTCCGAAGTCTAAATACGGCGTAGAATAAATAGCTAGTATATCATCGCCGTTAAAATTTGTTCCCTGCTCTTGCTGATAAACTTTTCCATCAAAGTCACCATGAAGAACAAATTCTGTTGTGCCTATGTAACCGCTTTCGCAACAGGACGCCCGAATACCTAGTAACTCTCCAAATTCCCAGCTTATAGAACCCGCACTGTCTGTTAGACCGCCTATAATACCAATACTTTCGGGGGCAGACTTAGACCCATCACCAATGAAGTATCTGATCTGAGATTTAGATCTAATCACTACGCCGTTAAGTGTAGTCATATCTTCATTGGCGATAAGATCTACTAAAGTAGCCTGTATCGGCTTTGAGATTGTTTCAAGCTCCACATCCCCAATTCGGGAAGTTGAGGCGCAAGGTCTTAAACCATCGGGCGCTAAAAATACTAGATCACCACCGATTTCTAGGACGCTATCTCTTGATACGCAACCCACATTGGCAGTGACCTGATTAAGTACAAAGTTGTTGGATGCATCTACATTGATTTTCTTAATTGAGTTCGTGCCGAAAACAAAAAGATCGTCACGGAATGGTTTTATCTGTACTACGTCATAGCCAGCGGCTACCTGGCCCGCACCCGCCGCAGTAGTCCATGTATAACCATCATTAGGTGCGCTATGAGCTACTGCGGCTCTAGTTGCCTCATGCCCAGATAAGAAAACATGGTTCTCAAAAACATCGACTAGGGCAGGAGCGTTTAATGCCTGATTTCCCCCCGCCGTATTATTCGATGCGTGATAGCCCCCTGCGTGAGTGGATTTAATCTCTTTCCAATTTACCCCGTTAAATACGATGGCGGGGTTTACCCCATCCACAAAGATAATATGGTTACCCGTACCAAAATTAAACGTAGAGTGGCGCAACTTGTCTACAGTCAGGCCATTTAAAGTCATGGGCCTAGTAACGGAATGGTCTAATGTAAATTTACGCCAACCAATGTACGCAGTGTAATAATAGAAGCTATAGTTTGTGCCACCAGCATCTTGCCGTGCTGCGATAATTTTTGTGCTGTTAGTTGCATCGTCTTTGAAGATAGCAAGCCCTAAGATCTTACCTTGGCCCGTAGTCTGTCCATCTACTGTGACTTCACCATAATCGCTGTCGTAGTCATCATAGCCCTCAATACGACGATAGCCCCCGAAGAGGCTTGGTTCGTAGTTCACTAATCGTGTTGCTGCGCCAGGACTATTATCCGAAAGATCAAGATGATTTTCGTTTGAGTTAAGACCGCCGCTACAGATTAATTTAAAGGACTGTATCTGATCTGGCATTTAGAATTTAACCCGTGTGTCTCGTATCGAAACGTAGTTATTTATATAAAGGGTCTGAAGATCTTTGATGCCCTTCTCAAAGGCAATATATGCGGCTTGAGCCGCCTCTAGATTATCTTTGAACATGTACATCGTATAAAGCGCACCATCGATTAAAACGGTGTCAAAGCTTTCTGGAATGCGGGTGACATCAGTTGCATTTGTGATGTCAGAGTAATTTAGAAAATATCGGTATCTAATGGAGTACGTTTTATTTGGTGATGGGCTTACTCCATAACCGTTGCCGTGGGAAGGAAACACAAACTCAGGCATATCTCTGCCAGCATTACCCGCCGTATAATCATCATCACGATGCGTGGAGTACCACTCATCTTGGTCAATATATTTTAATGTAGAAAATCCAGCCCCCAAGCTACTATCTGCTTGGATCTGAAAGCTGTTCCAATCGGCTACTTTAAAATACTGAGGCCAAGTATATTCTGTTTGACCAACTACTAAAGTATCAGTCTGTTCAGCGGCGTTAAAAGGCCACCCGAACTCTGCCTGATTGATCTTAGCTACCGCTGATTTAACAGAGTCTTTCACAAGTGCCTGAACACCACGGACAGACAAAAAGTCAGCATCCGCAATCTCCACCTCATTTAAGCGGCGAAGGGTCTGGTTACAAAGATCGATATAAGTAGAGGGCATAATTTAAC
>Ga0222717_10002619_pt1 | contig 13802 bp, 15 predicted proteins | sample C33_18DmetaG_FD_165053 | JGI IMG/M metagenome (GOLD analysis project Ga0222717, IMG submission 165053) | Estuarine water microbial communities from San Francisco Bay, California, United States - C33_18D | ecosystem: Environmental > Aquatic > Marine > Unclassified | place: USA: California...
AAATTTAGAAAATATAATATTTATAAATATACACGCTTCATTATTACCTAAATGGAGGGGAGCAGCACCAATACAAAGAGCGATAATGAATTGTGATAAAGAAACAGGTATTTCAATAATGAAAATCGAGCCAGAGTTAGATACTGGGCCTATCTTAATGACCTCTAAAATTGAAATTACTAAAAATAATAATTATGAAGAATTAAGCAACAAAATGTCCAACCTTGGAGCAAAATTAATTTTAGATGCCCTAGATCTCATTAAAAATAAAGAAGCAAATTTTGTCCCCCAAGAGCATGAAAAAGCCACTTATGCAAAAAAGATAAAAAAAACAGAGTCTAAAATAAATTGGAACTTAGAGGCAAAAAATATAGTTGCTCAAGTAAATGCATTATACCCAAGCCCAGGTTCTTGGTTTTATCTTAAAGGGTCAAGAATTAAAATAACAAGAGCGAAAGAGATAAAAATAAATGGTTTTCCAGGTGAAATAATTAATAAAAATTTTACTATAGGTTGTTCAAAAAATGCAGTTCAAGTGTTAGAGCTGCAAAAAGAGGGAAAAAATAAGATATTAGCAGAAGAATTTATTAAAGGAAACAAATTAGAAGTTGGGTTCAATATTTCAACAGATGTTTAATTATCTTATCAAAATAGAATACAACGGAAGCAAATTTGTTGGATGGCAATATCAAAAAAATGGTATTTCAATTCAAGAAAAAATAGAAAAAGCGTTAAAAAAAATTTTTAATACAAAAATAAGAATAAATGGTGCTGGCAGAACTGATAAAGGAGTACACGCCTATAGTCAATTTGCTAATTTTTTAATTAAAAAAAAAATAGAAGATAAAAAAAAATTCTTAGACTCAATAAATTTTTTTTTAGGTAAAAATTTGATTTCAATAATCGAAGTAATGAAAAAAAATGAAGAATTTCACGCCAGACACCAAGCAAAAGAAAGAATATACGAATATCAAATTGTCAATAGGCATGGTTCTTTATCACTTGATAAACTAAAAGCATGGCATATAAAAAAAAAAATAGACTTAAATAAGCTAAAAAAGGGTGCAAAAATACTTGTCGGCAAGCATGATTTTTCTACTTTTAGAGCTTCTTCTTGCTCATCTAAATCACCTATAAAAAAAATGAATTCAGTAAAAATTAAAAAAAAGGGAGACAAAATTTATATTAAATTTAGCTCAAGATCATTTTTACAAAATCAAGTTAGATCAATGGTTGGATGTTTAAAATATTTGTCGACTGGTAAATGGAGTTTGGAGGACTTCAAAAAAGCATTTAAATTAAAAAAAAGAGCTAATTGTGCACCGCCTGCACCAGCGTGTGGTCTATACCTTGTTAATATAAAGTATTGATTTTAAAAAAAATTTTTACCACCATATTTTTTTATTGAATTTATAGAAATATTTATAATTGAGGTTAAATTATTAATAATACCTAGTTTATTAAAGTCTCTATTAATTTTCCAAATCCAAAAAATATTTTTTATATTACTGCTTTGCATAGAATTATGCCTAATTCTATACCTTGTTAAAAATTCATTTAAACAAAAAGCAAATTTTACTCTTTTCAAAAGTTTACATTTGAAATAGTAATCTTCGCAAATTTTAGAATTAGTAAATTTTATATTCTTCAATTCTTTTCTTTTAACCATCATCGTGCTCGTGCCAATTGATGTGTTATTAATAAAACTTTTATAATCAAATCTTAGCGGGGGTATTATAATTTTTCTTTTATCTCCAAAAGTTTCGTAATTTGTATAGGAAAATGAATAGTTATTTTTTTTCATAAAAATAATTTGTTTTTCTAACTTATTCTTTTTCCAAACATCATCAGAATCTATAAAAGCCACATAAGGAGATTTAGATTTTTTTATTCCATAATTTCTACAAAAACCTGCTCCATTGTTCTTTTTTAGCCAAAACATTTTTATTCTTTTATCTTTTGAATATTTTTTTAAAATATTTTTGGTTTTATCATCAGAGCAATCATCAATTATTATCAGTTTCCAATTTTTATATGTCTGCATGATTATACTATTAAGTGTTTGTTTTAAAAATTTAGAACTATTATAATTTGGCAATATAATATCTATATTATTTTTATTTTTTAACATTTGTTTTAATTTCTAATATTTCAAATTGTTTTTTTATATTTTTTTTTCTGATCAACCTGATTATAAATTTAAGTGTTAAACCTAAAATTGAAGCAGATCTAAATGGCAGAAATGAAAAATTTAAAATCATATTAGACCATAGTATTAATAACTTTTTAAGATTGTAATTGCTCTCACCAAATTTCCTCGCATGATGATCAACATTTATCATTCCAATATTTTTGGTATTATTTATTATTAAACCATCGATGTATACATCGGGATCTTTATAGCGAATAATTTTTAATTTTATTTTTTCAACCATGCCTCGATAAGAGGACATATAAATTTTTAATGGTTTATTAAGTATAAAACTAGAAATAATATTATTTAAATTACTCACAAATTTTTTCCACCCAATATGCTTTCTATTTTTATAATTAGTATAACAAACATCTTTGGTTTTTAATTCATTCAATATATCTGAAAAAAATTCTGGTGGATGTTGAAGATCATCGTCAATTGTAATTATATACTTTCCAATACAATTATTTAATCCAGCCATAATTGCGTTGTGTTGCCCAAAATTTTCAGAAAGATTAATTCCTTTAATAAAAGAAAATTTTTTAATTAACTTGATAATAGTTTCCCAGCTATCATCTTTGCTGGCATCATTTATAAGCAATAATTCATAATCATTATTTAAATTCATATTACTCATGGTTGCTTCTATTCTTTGCACCAATTCACTTAGCATTGGAGAACTATTATATACGGGTACAATAATTGAAACTTTCATTTTAAATATAGTATTTTTTTAATGATTTGATGAGATAATCCTTTTTTGAATAAATGTAATAATTGTTTTTTAGACTCCATTTTTTAATTTTATTGTTTTGAAGTTTATAAATTCCCTTTTTTTTTAAAATTTTTTCAAAATTATTTACAATTTGTAAAGGCGTGTTAAATTTCTTATTTAATAAATTAATTACTTTTTTATTTTTTCTATATGATCTAATTATTTTTATACAATTTTTAATTGCATCATCAATATCAAGTAGATTTCTTCGTGAGCTTTTAAAAACTGTGAATGACTCACCTTTTACTATTTTATTATAAAAAAAATTAGTAAGTGTATTTGGATTTTTATTTTTGCCTATTATTTCAGGCAAACGTATGATCATGTATTCTTTACTTTCTTGTTTTATAATTTTTTCAATTTTAATCTTATTTTTTACGTATAATTTTCTTCGGCGAGATTCGTCGTTGACTGAGCATGTGCTAATGTAAATTAATTTTTTCTTATTATTATGTATAAAATTTTTAATTTTTAAAACTTCTCTTTCAAGGTTTTTCTTATTCACTTCAAGTGAGTTTGAGATACCAGCCGCATATATTATAATTTTTTTTTTTTTTAGAAATTTATGGTATTTTTTAAACCTAGCGGCTATAAATCCTGATCCTATAATAAATCGCTCTCTTTTTTTTGACATATGTTAATTCATTTCATTAGCATAATTGTGTATATATTAACAAATAATTACAAATAAAAATTTATGTCTCAAAGAAAAAATCTAATATACAATTTTATTAATAATCCCTTGATTTATAAATTTATACAGAGTGTAATGTCAGGAACATCTTTAAGAACCAGTATAATAAAAAAAAATATTACAAAAAATAACCTCAAAATTCTAGATATTGGTTGTGGGCCCGCTCAAATCCTAGAACATATTCCTGAATGCGATTATTATGGTTATGATATAGACAGCAGATCAATTCAAAGCGCTAAGAAAAAATATCATAAAAAAAATCATCATTTTTTTTGTAGAAAATTCAATAAAGCAGAATTAAAAAAATTACCTAAATTTGATTTTGTAATATTTTTTGGAATATTGCACCATCTCAGCAATAAAGAGGCAGATAGAATGTTAAGTTTGTGCAAAACAATAATGAAAAAAAATTCTAAACTTCTTACCGAAGATCCAATTTTTGTAGAAAAACAGAATATGATTGCTAAATTTTTAATTGAAAAAGATAGAGGCATAAATGTAAGAAAAAAGCAGCAATATATAAATTTATTAAAAAAACATTTTAAAAAAATTAAGAATAAAGTTACACACCAATTCTTTATCCCTTATACTTGGTTTACAACTATTTGCAGCAAATAATTAAATTGGTATCTGGTAATAATATTTTGAAGATAAAGATAAAATAAAAAAATATAAAACAAAAAAGTAAACATTTTTTTTATTTTCAAATTTAAATTTAGAGTTAAAAAAAGAAAAAATTAGAATATAAAATAGTGGATCTAAATATTCTTGATAAAACGGAAAAGTAAAAATAGATAAAAATATAAAGTAAGTAATAATTAATAAATCGATTTTATTATCAAAAAATAAATAAGTGAAAATTAAGCTAAAGAAAAAGCTAACTAAAGTAAAAACCAGCCTTATGTTTGCATCTTCTATCAAGATCAACAACAGCTTATGAATAGCACCTTTGCCGTCAATTTTAAGGTTTTCAAAATCTCCAAAAGACACAACCAATAGAGAGTAAAATAAAAATAAAATTAAAATGTAAATAAATTTTTTATTTAAAATTTTATTTTTTAAATTATCTTCATTTTCATTATTTAAGAAAATAAAAGGAAATATTGTTAGCATTAATATCGTCAAACAATATCCAGGATGAAATAAATGTATTGAGGATCCTACTTCTCTAGCCACATTTGCGGAAGGTGGTATCAATGAGCCCCATAAATATATTAAGTAAAAATAAGGCAGTGAAAAGATAAAAAATAATATTATGGTGTAAATCTTAAATGTTATTTCTATTCTTAAATTTAACAGGAGTAATAAAATTAAAAAAGGTGCAAATACTAATTTTTGATCAAAGTAAACTATTAAGGAACTAAATAGACATAAAAAAAAAATAACGAATAATTTTTTATAGTTTGTAAAATTTTTTAAATTTTTTTCAAAATTTGCATGAATTAAGTAAGACAATAATAGAAAAATTATTCCATAATTTTCTCCTAAAGCCCAAAAAGATGTTGTTCTAAAATAGGGGCTTAATGTAACTGTTAATGATAGTAATACTAGTAAACTATTATCAAGTTTAGGATATCTTTCTTTTATTGAAAAAAATAATAAAAAAGGTATTGAAGATGAAATTAATAAATTACTTAATCTGAATACTTCTTCATTATAAATAAAAGGGTTAAACAGAACATGTATTATGTAAGATAAAGGAGTTCTACTATCAGTATAATTATTGTTATTTAAATTTACAATTATACCCTCTTTAAAAAGAGCTAAATTTTCCCAAATTAGTTTAAAGTCACCGATATAACCACCAGCGCCAGCCGTGTTTTCATTTGAAAAAAAACCATAAAAAAAATAAATTAAGATAATTAAAGATAATGAAAAAGCAAATGTATTTTGATTACCCTGTTCTATTATTTCTTTTTTATTCTCCACCTAGATCCTTCTCTAACTATATAACCACAACAATTTTTTGAACCACATTTACATGGAAATTGTTTATAATCTTCATCAAACCCAAAACCGTAATCATAAGAAAGTTCTTCTCCTTTTTTTATGTCTCTTAAGGAAAATATCCATAACTTTAATCCTTTTCCATCGACTTCACAATTTGGATTACAAGAGTGATTTATTAATCTAGCTGTATTATATTTAAAATCTCCATCAAGGTCATATCTACTATTAAGATTAAATAAGTAAATTGCCTTGTCATTATCGTACTTAGGATTTTTCTCTGTCTCTTTTTTTGTAATAATTTTTCCTTTATAGTAAATTATTTTTGTCCCTGCTTTAATATCTCTAGCGGCGTAAACACCCTGGTTATCTATTTTAGATTTTTTGATTTTATAAATCTTCATTGAAAATAATTTTCTAAAATATTTCGATAAATATTTGTAAGTTTTTTTAAATCAGTTAAAGAAACACATTCATCAACTTTATGCATAGTTTTGTTCACTAAACCAAATTCAAGACAAGGAGCAATTTTCCTAATGAATCTTGCATCAGAAGTACCACCAGTGGTAGAGAATTTAGGCGTTATTTTAGTAATTTTTTTTATAATTTTTTTTGCTATAAAAATAGTTTTTTCAGGCTTAGTAAGAAAAGAGTCCCCATTTTCTATAAATTCCATTTTAAATTTACATTTGTTTGATTTGCAGACATTTTTTACTACCGATTTAATTTTTTTTTTGAGATTAGATGCATTGTGAAAATTGTTATATCTAATATTAAATTGAGCTCTTGCTCTTGCAGGTATAACGTTATGCGCCTTATTATCTACATTAATAGCTGTGAATTCAAGATTTGAAGGTTGAAAATTTTTATTTCCTTTATCGAGTTTTTTTCCTTTAAGCTTTTTACAAATGGAAATCAAAGTATTAATTGGATTGTTTGACAAATGAGGGTAAGCGACATGTCCCTGAGTACCAGAAATTTCAATTTTTCCTGTAAGACTCCCACGTCTCCCAATTTTAATCATCTCACCAAGTTTGTTAGGATTTGTGGGTTCGCCAACAATACAAAAGTCTATTTTTTCATTCTTTTTTTTTAAGTAATCAACGACTTTTTTTGTACCATTAATGGCTAAACCTTCTTCATCGCCGGTAATTAAAAAGCTTATCGAGCCATTAAATTTTCCTTTTTTAAGAAATTTATTTACCGCTGAAACAAAGCAGGCAATCGAACTTTTCATATCATTTGCTCCTCTGCCTATTAAATGATTATTTTTAACAGATGGCTTAAATGGATCAACAGTCCAATCTTTTATATTTCCTGGAGGAACGACATCAGTGTGGCCCGCATAGCATAGGTTAGGACTTTTTTTACCAAGTCTTGCGTATAAATTTTTTACAGGTCTACTTCTTTTATCTTTAAATTCTAAAATTTTACAATTGAATCCTAGTGTTTTTAATTGTTTGCTTAAAAAATTAATTGCTCCAGCATCCTCAGGTGTAATACTAGGAAACCTAATTAGATCTTTAGCTAATTTCAATTCATCAATTTTAGCCATTAGTCTCTAAGTAAATCATTTATTGAAGTTTTACTTCTTGTTTTTGAGTCTACTTTTTTAACGATAACAGCACAATAAAGTGATGGACCGTCAGGATTTTTTTTATTTGGCAATGTCCCTGGCACAACTACTGAGAAAGCAGGAACTTTTCCATAAGAAATTTCACCTGTTTCTCTTTCAACTATTTTAGTTGATGCGCCTATATATACACCCATAGAAATTACAGCTCCTTCTTCCACAAGAACACCTTCTGCAATTTCAGAACGAGCACCTATAAAACAATTGTCTTCGATTATTACTGGCCCAGCTTGCAAAGGTTCAAGAACACCACCAATTCCGGCTCCGCCGGAAACATGACAATTCTTTCCAACTTGAGCACAAGAACCAACAGATGCCCAAGTATCTATCATTGTACCTTCATCAACGTATGCTCCAAGATTAACAAAGCAAGGCATTAGAACAGCATTTTTTGCAATAAAAGATCCTTTTCTCACAACCCCATTCGGGACATGCCGATAGCCAGCTTTTTTCCAATCTTCTTCTTTCCAATTAACAGATTTCCCTGGAACTTTGTCATACCATGAAGTGTAAGGGCCTCTAAGAATTTCCATTTTATTTATTTTGAAACTTAAAAGTATTGCTTTTTTTACCCATTGGTTAACTACCCAAATACCATCTTTTTTTTCAGCTACTCTAATTTTACCTTGATCGGTTAACTCTATAGTTTCTTTTATTGCATCAATAATTGATTCATCAGAGTTAGCGTCTATTTTTTCTTTAACATTAAAAGCTTCGTTTACTATTTTTTCAAATTTATCTAAATTCATTTATCTCCTTTAAAAAGTTCGCCAAATTTTTTGTTTTATAATTAATAAATTCTGAGTCCGAGTATTTGGCAGCCCAAGGTTCATCATTTTCTATCCAAACTGTTTTCATTCCTAATTCGTGTGCTGGTTTTAAATTTCTCGCAATATCTTCAAAGAATATACAATATTGTGGCTCTATTTTGAAATTTTCTATTATTTTTTCATAAGGCTGTTTAGATGGTTTAGGAACAAAATCAGAGTCTACAATATCAAAAACACCATCAAAAAGCTTCTCAATACCAATCCTTTTTGTAACATTTGCTGCGTGTGCTTTTGACCCATTAGTAAATATGATTTTTTTTCCATTTAGTTTTGTAATTTCTTTTTCTAAAGATTCATTTTTTTGTAAAAAATTTAAGTCAACATCATGAACAAATTCTAAAAATTCATTGGCATCTATTTTATGATTTTTAATCATACCATTTAGTGTCGTATTATATTCATGAAAATAGCTTTTTTGAATTTTTTTAGCTTCTTCAATGCTAACATTAAGTTTGTCAGATATAAACTTTGACATTTTTTTATCTACTTGATCAAATACTTTTGTATCACCTGAATATAAGGTATTATCTAAATCAAATAACCAATATTTTATATTTTTTAAGTCTTTCATTACCTTATTAAAGTTCCAGCACCTGTGTCAGAAAATATTTCATTTAATATTGAGTGTGGTTTTCTACCATCCATTATTACAACACCTCTTACACCATTGTTTACTGAATCTAAGCATGTGTTAATTTTAGGTATCATACCACCAGTAATAGTTTCATCTTTAATCATATTCAGTATTTTTGAAGATGAGATTTCTGATATTAATTTTTTGTCTTTGTTTAAGACGCCTTCAACATTAGTCATTAAAAGTAGTCTTCTAGATTTTAAAGATTTAGCTATTGCTCCAGCAGCTGTGTCACCGTTAATATTATAAGCCTGATTATCTTTTCCCAGGCCTAGGGGAGCAACAACAGGTATTTGATTATTCTTTATTAACTCATTTATTATATTATTATTTATTTTTTCAGGAATTCCAACAAAACCGAGCTCTTCATTTTCAGGAGATACATTTATAATATTTTTTGTTTTTGTATTTATTGATACAGCTTTCGAACCTTTTTCATTTAAGGAATTTACAATATCATTATTAAAATCAATTAGTACTTTCTCAACTATACTAATAATGTTTTTATCTGTAACTCTTAAACCTTTAATAAATTTAGTAGTAATGTTTGATTTCTCGAGCTCTCTTTTAATTCTTGGTCCGCCTCCATGTACAACAATTATAGAGAGGCCTAATTTATTTAAAATACCAATATCTTCAATAAAATTATTAAATATACCTCTATCAATTAGAACATTGCCTCCATATTTAATTACAATAGTTTCGTCTCTATACTTTTCAACATATTTATTTATATTATCCATGTCTGGTGCAGATGAGGGCCAAATTTTTTTGATTTCCTCTAAAGAAATATTTTCAGACATTTAATTTGTCTTAACGGTAGTATTTTTATTAATTACCCACTGTTGAGCAATTGTTAAAATATTATTTACAGTCCAATAAACAACTAGACCTGATGGAAAGGAAGCTAAAATTATTGTTAAGAAAAGAGGAAAGAATGCAAAAATTTTTGCTTGAATAGGATCTGTAGGAGCAGGGTTTAATTTTTGTTGAACCCACATTGATGCACCCATTAAAATTGGCCAAATTCCAATAATCATAAAACTAGGTGGGCTCCAAGGAATTAATCCAAATAAATTAAAAATAGAAGTAGGATCTGCCGCTGACAAATCTTGAATCCAACCAAAGAATGGTTGATGTCTCATTTCTAGAGAAATAAACAACATTTTATAAATAGCAAAGAAAAAGGGTATTTGTATCAAAACTGGCAAACAACCAGCCGCAGGATTAATCTTTTCTTTTCTATATAAAGCCATCATCTCTTGTTGCAGTTTTACTTTATCGTCTTTATGAAGTTCTTTAAGTCTCGTCATTTCAGGTGTTACGGCTTTCATTTTTGCCATTGATCTGAATGAAAAATTCGCCAGCGGAAAGAATAAAGCTCTAATAGCTAAAGTTATTAAAACAATTGCAATTCCAAAATTTCCTGAAAATTTAAATAAATAATCAATCACAAAAAACAAAGGTTTTGTGAAAAAATAAAACCAACCCCAATCTATAACTAGATCTAATTTATTTATATTTTGTGACTCAGCATAAGTATCAATTGTGTTTACTTCTTTTGCGGCTACAAATAGTCTAAAATTGCTAGACCCATTTGAAGAAGCACTAACTTTTATGGGATCATTGATTATGTAGTTTGCTTTAAAAGCATCATTATATTGAAAAGTTGATTTAAAATTTTTTCCCTTTTCAGGCACTAAGACTGTCATCCAATATTTATCTGTTATACCCAACCATCCTTCTTCGGTCTCTCTGACAATCTTATTATCTTCTATATCGTCATAATCATCCTCTTTTAGTTCATCATCAAAAACACCAATAAAACCCTCATGAGAGATATAAAAATTTTGAATATCATCTGGAATTTTATTTCTTGTAATTTGGGCATATGGGTAAAGTTCTAAATTTTTTGAAGAATTATTCTGAATTTCTTGACTAATTTTGAATAGATATTTTTCATCTAATTCAATTTTTTTCTTAAAAATTATTCCTTCTTTATTATCCCATGTAATTGTTATTGGAGATTTATTAGTTAATATTTTGTTTCCTTTAACCTCCCATTTAGAATTTTTTGTTGGTACTTTAATATTATTTCCAACACCAGCCCATCCAGATTCAACATAAAATCCATTTTCTGATTGCAAGGGGTTTAAAAATGCAACATTTTTTTTACCTTTGACTTTTTGTTTGTGGTTTTTAAAAGATATATCATCTATCAATCCACCTTCTAAAGAAATTGAACCAATAATATGTTCATTCTCAATTTTAATTCTACTTGATTTATTAATAGAGTCTTCCCTAGAAAGTTTTTTATCTACATTAATTTGATTAATAGACGGAGCTTGATTTGTGGTCGGTGTAATTGAATTTTCTATTTTTGACTGTATTTGATTGTCTGGTTTTAAATTTTGATTATCTTTTTTAGGTGTTTCAAAAAAGGCACCCCAAAAAAGCAAAACTGACATCGATAAAGCGATTGCTACAAATACGTTTTTATTATCCATTTGAATTTTCTTTTTTTAAGTTTTCTTTATTAGGCACAAAATCTAAACCAGATCCTCCTCCTAATAATTTAATAGGATGACAGCTCAATATTCTTTTCACACCCATTAAAGAACCTTTTGACAAGCCAAATTTTTTAAGTGACTCAATATAATATTCTGAGCAAGGTGTTAAGTATCTACAATTATTTCCAATTAATGGAGAAATTATGTATTTGTAAACTTTAATAAGGCTAATCTTAAATTTAGTTAATAATTTTATCATTTAATTTTTATCGTCTTAAAACTTTGTTCCATCAAAGGCATTAATTCATTTTGTTTTTGCAAATAAGTATTTGATTTACCGAAAACTATATAAGTATAATCTTTACTAATTGCACCTCTTTTTTTTAGCAGTTTCTGCACAATTGCTTTTAATTTTCTTCTTATTTTGTTTCTTTTAACAGCATTTCCAATTTTCTTTTTCATAATAAAGCTAACAATTAAATCTTCCTTATATTTTGGCTTGTAAAAATTTTTTGTAGCAAAAATTGAAAAAAATTGTGAATGAATTTTTTTCCCTTTTAATGTTTGTTTGAATTGGTAGCTTTTTTTTAAACTTTCAAGCTTAACCATTTGTAATTATGTTGAAATGGTTTTTCGGCCTTTAGCTCTTCTTCTGGCAATTAGCTGCCTTCCAGTTTTAGTAGCCATACGTGCTCTGAAACCATGCCTTCTTTTTCTCACTAAATTGCTTGGTTGATAAGTTCTTTTCATAAATATTAAAAGGTATATATTTTAAATGTCGTCTATTGTACAGGTAAAATATGAGTAAAAATCTGAAGATAACTTTAGGATCTATTTATTTAGCAATTTTAATTATTTTTTTATATTTTCTTTTCTCTAAATTTGATTTTACGAGAATAAACGATTTTTCTTACTATAAAACAATTCAGTCAAATATGGATGAATTTGTTGGTTCCAATTTAATATATAATCTAATTATCTTCTTTTTATTTTCATTCACCTGGGTCGTGTTATTGGGTTTTGGCTCACCCATTTTGCTTTTGTCAGGTATATTATTTGGTAAATGGATCGGAACCATAGTATCAACTGCATCAATTTCTATCGGAGCACTCTGCTTATATATTTTAGCAAATTTTTTTTTCTCAGATTTAACTCATTATTTACTTAAAGATAAATTTTCTAAGTATATTAAGCGTTTTCAACAAAACGAATTTTACTATTTTTTTGCCTTTAGATTTGCTGGAGGGTTAGGATTGCCTTTCTTTTTACAAAATGTATTGCCTGTTATTTTTAATATGAAAAAAAAAAATTATTTTTTTGCCAGTATCTTGGGTTTGCTACCTCATTTTTATATCTGGAATACAATTGGCGCCGGTATTAATAATTTTATAAAAGAATCTGAAAGTTTTAATTTTGCAAGTTTATTGATGAGTAAAGAAATATATATTCCAGTGATAATTTTTTTAATTTTAATTACAGCTTCGTTAATTATAAAAAAAAAATATTTTGATGAATAATTTAAATAAAAATAACCTTAAGAATGAATCAAGTCCTTATTTGCAACAGCATAAAGATAATCCTGTTAATTGGCAGATATGGTCAAAGGATATTTTAGAAACAGCTGAGAAAAATAAAAAACCTATTTTATTAAGTATAGGATACGCAAGTTGTCACTGGTGCCATGTAATGGCTCATGAAAGTTTTGAAGATAAAGAAACAGCAGACATAATGAATAAATATTTTATAAACATTAAAGTAGATAGAGAGGAAAGACCAGATTTAGATTTTGTTTTTCAAAGCTCATTCCAATTATTTAATCAAGCAGGAGGTGGCTGGCCCTTAACGATGTTTTTGGATAAGAATGGAGTTCCTTTTATGGGGGGAACTTATTTTCCTAAAAATTCTCAAAATGGTCTTCCATCTTTTAAAGAAGTATTATTAAAGGTTAAGAATGCTTACACCGAGCAAAAAGAAAATATAATTAAACAAAAAGATTTAATAATAAAAAATTTAGATTTAAAAAAAAACTCAGTTTTAAGTCAAGATCTTGAACCAATCTTAGAAATATCTTTAAATTTTTTGGATCCAATTAAAGGAGGCTACAAAGGTTCTCCAAAATTTCCTACTTTTAATTTATATGAAACACTTTTATACTTTTATAATAAAACTAAAGAAAAAAAATATTTAGACCCTGTAACTTTATTGATTAGACAACTTTGCTCTAGAGGTATCTATGATCATGTTGAAGGAGGTATTTCTAGATACACTGTAGATGAAGATTGGGTAATCCCTCATTTTGAAAAAATGTTATATGATAATGCCCAGTTTATTTTACTTTTGTCGAAATATTGCAAAATAAATAAAGATGAATATTTAAGAGAAAAATTGAATCAAACGGTTCAATTTATAAAAAAAGAATTTTTAAATAAAGATGGACTGTTAGGGTCAGCTTATGACGCTGATAGCGACGGTGAAGAAGGAAAATATTATGTTTATAATTTTGATGAAATTAAAGACATAGAAAATATACGAGATTTTTTTGAGATAGACGAGAAAGGAAATTGGGAGAATAAGATTATTCTAAC
>Ga0222717_10002620_pt1 | contig 13796 bp, 14 predicted proteins | sample C33_18DmetaG_FD_165053 | JGI IMG/M metagenome (GOLD analysis project Ga0222717, IMG submission 165053) | Estuarine water microbial communities from San Francisco Bay, California, United States - C33_18D | ecosystem: Environmental > Aquatic > Marine > Unclassified | place: USA: California...
CTTTCTCGGATCCACAATGCGGGAGCCGTGCCTATCCTCGCGACACCACCGGTGGTGGGAGAGAAGCGCAATGGCGAGAACCCTTTAGATGCAATGTTAGATGAATATGCTCAACTAAGCCGCGATGCAGGTGGCCGTATGGGGGCAACTCTTTGCGATCTTCGTCAGACCATGCCAGCCTACCTTTCAGTCTTTAATGAAGACAACGCCGAGAAGGGGATTCTGACGACGGATCGTGTGCACTACAACGAATCGGGCAACCGCTTTGTCGCCAATCACGCAGCCATGGCGATCTACGAGGCACTGTCCAAGCGTAATCGGGTGGGTGAATGATCTAGTGCGCCTAACAACGACTTAGCACGAGACAAGAATTGATGCCACCAAAACCAAAGGAATGGTTGAGCGCATGCTTGATGTCGGCGGTTCGTCCGTGATTTGGCACGAAGTCGAGCGCGGGCAAAGCCGGATCGATTTGGTCCAAGTGAAGGGTCGGGAGTAAGTGGCTCTCACGCATGGAGAGTAACGTTGCTGCCGCTTCAATGGCGCCAGCAGCTCCGAGAGGGTGACCGGTGGAAGCCTTTGTGCCTGACACGGGAGGCGCGCTTTCTACCCCAAAGACCTGGGCGATGCTTTGAGCTTCATTGAGATCGTTCAATGGTGTGCCACTGGCATGCCCATTGATGTAGTCGATCTGTTCTGGCTCGATCTGCGCATCTCCTAAGGCCAACTGAATGGTGCGCCGCACGGGCTCGCCACTGGGATCGGGAGTCGTCATGTGGTGGGCCTCATTGACCAAGCTGAACCCAGCGACTTCTCCATAGACTTCCGCACCGCGTATCTGCGCGTGTTCCCAGCTTTCCAGAATGAGAGCCGCCGCACCTTCACCCATAACGAAGCCATCGCGTTCTTGATCAAAGGGGCAATAGGTTCGTGCCAACGGACTGACTTCCCTTCGACTCATGGTGTGGATGTTATCAAATGCGGCAAAGGTCAGTGGGCAGAGTGGGGCTTCTGCTGCCCCGGCAATCATGACATCGGCGGAGCCACACTGAATCATGTGGAAGGCATCGCCAATGGCCGTATTGCCACTTGCGCAACTGTTTGAATTTCCGGTGCCAGGTCCCTGTAGACCAAACTCAATTGCGATGTTCGCCTGTGCTGCGCCACCAAAGATGCGCAGTGCGAGTGGTCTTGCCACGGAGCGAGGACCCTTTTCGAGTAGAACGGTATGTTGTTCCTCGGCAAAGGGAATGCCTCCCAGGGCGCTTCCAAAACTAACACCTGCTCGCTTCCGAGGATGGTCTGGATTGAACTGAAGTCCTGCATCTGCGAGAGCAAGTCGCGCGCTAAGGAGTGCGAATTGGGCAAACCGGTCTAGTCGCTTGAGTTTCTGTGTGGAAAAGTAATCTTCGGGAAAGTAGTTTTGTATCTCAGCGGCAGCTTGTGCGTGGTAGGGATTAGGATCGAATGCCTGTAGACGTTTGATCGACGACTTTTCAGAGAGAAGTCCATTCCAGAAGGCCTCTTTCCCAATGCCAACAGGCGTGACCGGCCCAATTCCAGTGATGACAACGCGTTTCAATCAGTTCTTGGGCTGGCGCTGGTACGTGAGACGAAGTCCATCTTCTGATGGCTCCTGAGAAAGCAGCGTGAAGTGTATGCTCTGCTCCAGTGATGGTGGTGGAGAATTTGCGCCTACGAGGGTAGGCTGCAATGTCAGAACTAACGTGTCGAATGGAGTGGCCATGAGTTCAGTGAGTGAGGCGACATTCTCGGAGCAGGACAGCAGGACGCCATCAAGTGAAGAGGTGGCGTTGATACACACACCGTTAGGTTTTGAAGACGAGGAAACGTCGGCAGACATAGTTGATCAAGATGGAGACAGCGATGGCGACGCCCTTTGCAGAATACGTGGGCACGCTGTAGACATTTATCAAGTAGCGCATGGCCCAAAGCCCAAGTAGAAGGCTTAGCGCTGATACACCAACGAAGATAAAAAACTCGACTGAAGGTCGATGTCTACCAGGAACGAAGACAAACTTGTGGTTGATAATGTAGGTGTATATATTGGCAATGAAAAAGGCGATGGCCGAGTTGATGGTTGATCTATCTGCCCGAAGTTGATTACCGAGCTCCGGGTCGATCGCGGGCCACACCCATTGCGATAAACCAGCGAAGATCGCGACATCGATAAGCGTGGCTGACACGCCGACCACGCCATAACGAATGATCTGGAAGAAAGGACGTGTGTCGCGATTGCGAATGCGAGCCCAATCAATCATTAGATGCCATAAGTCTCTTTCCAGAGCGGGAACTGCTTTTCAATCTGGCTCGTGCGGCGACGAGGGCTGAGTTCCCAGACGACATACTTATCATCACCAACCAGCGGCACCAGTGGGTCGTAGTCGATCGTGCCTGTCATGGGGACGCGGTGATCACGTGCAGGCCAGTGAACATCATGCAAATGGCACCCAATGAGAAACGGCGACATCTTGGTCAACCATTCCTCGTGGTCTAACAGCGATAGATTGTGTTTCAGCTGAACGTGTCCGAAGTCGTGCCAATACCCTACCCAAGGATTGTCGGCATAGTCTGCCATGAGCGCCACCATCTCGCGTTCGCTTGGGACATCTTCGTAGCGGCTTCGGCTTTCGACCGCTGCCGCGACCTTGTATTTCTCGGCATGCTTGGCGATTTCAGTCAGGGCTTCACGGGCGCGTTGAACGTAGAGCTGGGCTTGCTTCTCCCGCATGCGGATCGTCTTGAGCTTGAGTTCGACGAACTCTGGCGTATTCAGCTTTCCCTCTTTGACCAGGGCGGTGAGTTCCGGCGTCATCTTCTTCATGGGCACACTTCCCATGTGCAAAACAATGTAAGAGGCCTTGAATTCCGCCGCATACTCAATCGTCTTCAGGGTGAGATCGAGGGCACGTTTCCTATCATAGCTACGATGGGACGTAAACTCGTAGCAGTCTGGAGCATCAATCAGGACCTCGACCGGTGAGGGACAGAAGTTGTGTAGGCCAGACACCTTGAACTTGCCGGCCTGGTAGGCTTTCTTGATTCCTGGCAGGAGGGACACACTAAGACCGTGACTAATCTCGATCGTATCGAACCCAAGCTCGAGGATTTCATCGATCATTTCTTCACCGTCGTGATGACGGCTACTATTCCAGCAGGTGGAGAATGCAATCATGGGCCAGCTGCTATGTTAGTCATCGATCTCGTCGCTGTGTGCCGAGACATATTGGACGATGGCGTCGTCATGCTCGCGGGCAGCCCAGACAAATCTCAAGAAATCTGCCGGATGAATGCCATGACCAGAAAGAAAGTTTCGATCGCCTCCGCAGGAGTACATGATGTCTGGGTGGAGTTCACCGCGAAGCTTGGCGCGAGCTTTGGCGATGATTCTAGGGAGCCACTGATAACCACCTAACTCGTCTTCACGTGGAGGCAAAGCGTCTGGCGTAAGCTCGTTCTCGCTCAACTCACCTTTCTGGATCGTCATGAAATAGTCACGGCGCACGGCAGCGATCAGGACAGCCGACGTGGCGGCAGGCTCTCCGTGCTCGGCAAGGTCCTCAACGAAGTCGAAGAACTCTCTGGGTTTGTAGCCGATCGAGTAGAGAAAGGCGAGATCTTCATTGGCATAGTACTTCGTGTAGTCCTTGTCCCCGCTCTTGTAGCGTTCGAAGCAACGCGCGAAGAGCTTGCTGAATTCGGTGTCCCACAAGTAGTCATTGATCATCGCGGTCATTGATGGGCGGGGCGACGCGTGCTTGCAAGTGGAGAACGGGAAATCTACTCTCCGGTCAATGACTCCAACTGCTATCTTCCTCGTCTACGTCCTTCCTGCGCTGTTGGCGGTGGTTGGCTGCTTTCTGGCTTGGCGAGGAGAAGATACGGAGTCAAAGCGCAGCTTACTGGAGGTGATCGGAATCGGGCTGGCGCTGTTGATGGGCTTCTGTGCCTTAGAAGCTCGCTGGCCATGGGAGATGCACTCTCCGTGGCGGCGGCATTATTGGATTCCTGCAGGGATCGTCACATTGACCATACTGCATGGCCTACGAGTAACGAAGTGGGTCCAGCTTGCGCTGGCAACATTGGGTCTGTGGATGCTCTTGCACAAATACGCCTTACAACTTCACACGGAATGGACAGATCAGCAGCATCTTGCACTACTGGGAGGCATGCTAGTATTTGCATTTATCTCTTTCTTTGGGCACTGGAAACTTGCCGAGACGGTTCCTGGAAACCTGCTCCTGATTCATTTCGGGGCGTTGGTGAGCGGCGCAGCTCTCTATGCCTTCGCCGGAACATCGTCAGCTAAGGTGGCGCAGTGGATGACGATCATCGGCAGCATATTCGCGGGCGTGTTTATTCTAACGCTTTGGCGCAAACGTCGTCACCTGAAACCGACAGGCGTCTTGTTAGCATCCTGGCTCTTGATCGGCGGGCTTTACTACGGCTTCTATTCCGGAGAGCAATCGCTCCTAGCTCCGTTGCTTGTTCTTATGTGCTCTCCCTGCATCGGGCTCTTTAGTGGAAAGATTTCTTCCCACCGGGCGGGGTGGGCCATCTTCGGTTGGACAGCCCTGTGTTTGACCTTGGCGACCGCCGCGTATTTCCTGACACGTTCACCGATTGAGGAGGAAGAGGAGGATTACCTGGATGCCTACGGATTTGTCACACCCCAGTTCGATGCGGTCGATCGTTGAGAAATACCAGTAGGCCGATGACGGATCCGGTTGGCGAGGCTTTCTGTGTAAAGAGTCGAGAGTGTCTTGACGACTGCATTCCGCGAGAACTGGGCACCAGTAATCCTCTCAGCGGTCTGAGCAAAGTTAGCACGCTCTTGGGAAGATTTCGCTAGAGTTCGAAGGGCGGAGGCGGCTTCCTTTGCGTCTCTTCCGTTACTGACAAAGATGCCAGGTGCTTCTTTGTCCCAGAACCAATCGCGAAGCGCATGTGTTGCGAGAAGAGGGATGGATGCAGAAATTGTTTGCAGAACAATCCAGGCGGCTTCTTCGCTGCCAGTTTCAGCGTCTTGGTCAGTTGGAGCAGTCCCCGGCAGAGCAACGAGAAGGTCGATCTTGTCTAGTTCTGCTGGATGATAGGCGATCGCTTCTTTAAAGCATTGAGCGACCACCGGATGATCGAGCAGCCAGGCGTCAAGATCACAGACCCAGTCTCGACGATGAGGCGCGGCCTCAATCAGCCGGAGCTTCCAGTTGCCGGAGAGGTCAGCGACATGCGTCAGAACACGATCGAGCGTGTCGAGCATGGTCAGTGTTATCGTTGGCATGAGCCAGCCGATGGTAAGTGAAGACTCATGTTTGGTTCGAGCCGTATAGTTCTCGCGAGGAAGTAGACCTGGACCAACCACGCTGACGTGGGAAGCGTCTTGATCAATCTGATTCGGAAATGGGGTCAGAAAGCTCACGGAGTGACGGAACAGAATCTCTCGAGTGAGCATGAGAATGCGCTCGCCCAGCTGACGATACAGAGGAGAATTTGCCAGAGAACTGTGCCAGTGATGGGGCAGGGCATTGAGCCAGAAGGGAGCAAGGTCATCTCCTGGATCCAGGCTATCTAAAAAAATGAACTTGGACTGGTAACGCTCGGCAGCGAGTGCCGCAATCAATCCAACGTAGCTGCCCCGCACGGCATGATAGAGACGAGCTTCTGGCACTTGCGCTACTATGTTGGTTGTCCGCTGAAAGATCTCCAAGAGTTCATTCACGATGAGTATTGTGTCTGTGATAGTGTGTCCGAGACTGCTTTGAGCGTGCAGTTCCATCATCTGTTAAATAACAGAAGGGTGGCGTAGCAACGCGCCCGGCCGAAACTCTGGGCCGAGCTACATGAGAAGATGTGCAAGCTCGACAAGAAGTTCACCCTCGTCTTCCGGTCCGAGAGCTACTTGAAGTCGTTCGAGTAAACTAGCAAAGTCACTAACGTCATCCTCGCTCAGTCCCAAGGGTTTGGCAGCGAAGGTTGGGAGTGCTGGAGGGTGACTATCTCAAGGTTGGACGCTCCGATATCAGGAACTGAACTAAGGGCTTCCTCATGCACGACGGCGAGACCGAAGTTGAAGGGAGCCGTTTGGGCCAAATACCTGATGGTCGAGAGATCTTCGCTGAATGGGGCCGATGGTGTCTGGACAATCCAGCAGACATCGAGAGGGTAGCGAGGCATCGAGGGGAAGAGTAAGGGAAGGAAGAGAGAATATTTAGATTTAGTAGAGCGGCTAAAATATTACAAAACGATAATAATAATAATTTTAATGATTACATTTGAGAATTAAAAGCGCAGGTTCTGATACTTGAAATGGGACGGAGTCGGCCCAGCTTTTATTTCATGTCTGAGAAGCCGATCCCTGCTGTAGCAGTTGTTCTTTCCCGTTTGAGCCCAGTGACTTACCGCATCGCCCTACCGAACGGAAAGCAGCTGGTAGGCCACGTTTCGAAGGCCCTGCAAAACAATCCTCCAGATTTTGAGGTCGACGACCAAGTTATTCTCGAAATGACTCCCTATGATTTCTCCCGCGCAAGAATCGTTGGTTTGGCCGCAAGCTCGTAGCTGGAGGTAGACACGAAAGGGGCGTCCGGTCTCCCGAACGCCCCCTTAGTGTAAAAATCAGAACTGAAACTAAGCAGCGGACGGCTTAGCTGATCGTCGCAATCGGACCGTGGCCTTCGCGTGGCTCGCGCCAAGCAAGATCGTTGATTGCAGGGTCATTAGTGATTTTTCCTGACTCGTCGAGTTCAAGGCGCTTTCCAGCACGCGCGCAGAGATTGCCGAGCTGGATGTTGGCCGTCATTGGACCGGAATAACCGAAGTTGGACTGACTGAATTCGCGTGGCTGCTCACCGCGACAAGCCATGAGAAACTCTTTGTGATGACCAGGAGAACGCTCCAGCAGTTGCTCAGGCTTACCAAAAGCGCGCCTTGCAGACTCTGGGATAATGCGTGGACTATTCCAATAGTCACCTTCGACCAGCATCTTGCCTTTGGTGCCGATAATCAGATTTCCTGTCCGAGGCAGTTCGCGATTATCGACCTTTAACTCCTCGGGAGGTTCTGGCATGTTCGGTGAGCCGTCGACTTTGTTGCCCTCGTACCAATACGTGGTGAAGCCAGGCCGATCAGCATTGGCCCGATAGGTTGCCTTCACTGTCATACCAGAAGGGAATTGATCACCCACTGGGGCTGTCATGAAAATAGGCTCTGCCGAGGCGGCATAACCCGGATCCATGATGGCATAGATACCATCCGTCGTGTGGCAAGCCATGTCACCAAGAGCGCCTGATCCAAAGTCAACGACCCCACGCCAAGAGAAGCGGTGGTAGACATCCTTACCCTTATCTTCGCCATCACGGTATTTCGCAACGTAGGGGCGCATGGCTGCGGGTCCGATCCATGAATCCCAATCTAGATTCTCAGGCACCTTATCGGAATAAGGAGGTCGAGGATTGCCCTGAGGCCACACGGGACGGTTCGTCCAGGTATGGAACTCTTGGATGTCACCAATGGATCCACCTTTGATTAGCTCGTAGGCAATGCGCCAGCCCTGCATGGAGTGGCCTTGGTTGCCCATTTGGGTAACCACCTTGGTCTTATTGTAGGCGTTGGTCAGCATTTGCGCCTCGCGTACGGACCAAGAAAGCGGCTTCTCCGTGTAGCAGTTGATGCCCATGGCGATCGCGCTCATGGAGGGAGAGAAGTGGGTGTGGTCTGGAGTCGCCACGAAGATGGTATCGAGTTCTTGGCCGTGCTTTGAGAGGAGTTCCCGCCAATCCGTGTAGCCTTTAGCCTCTCCCCATCCTTCTTTCCCCAGGACGCTCCTCCAGCTATTCTTGTCCACTTCTGCAAAGCCGATGCACTGGCAGCCATCCTCGAAAGCAGCCTTCACGTGGGCACCAGCGCGGCCTCCCGTTGCGACAAAGCCGACTTGAAGCTTGCTATTTGGCTTGTGTGCCCGCACCACGTTGGGAAAGGCGATGGCGGAAGCAGCCCCCAAACCAGTCGTGGTTAGGAATTTTCTACGAGATAGAGAGTTAGGCATCGAAATAAATATTAGGGTTATAGGGAATGGAATGAGGGGATCTAAGCAGGGTCAAGAAGGCATTTCAAAAGAAATACCGGGCACTTTGACCCCGATTCTACCTGAGTGGCTCGCATTTCGAAAAACTTTCGTTTAGAATCCCTACATGGGTGGATTCTTTACACGCTGGCGGTGGGGACTCTTTGTCGGAGGAACCGCATTCGGACTATATTTCTGGTTCGCTGGAGTAAAGAACGATCCAGCGCAGGCCTTTCTCAATGGACTGATCATCATGACCATCTCGTTCACGTTGGTCGCGACCAATGTCGCAGAGCTCATTGCCTCGCCGTTGACCAATTTTATCGACTCGATCTACCTCCCCGGAGGCAATTTGGGCAAAGCGCCCTTGAAGTACGAGTTGCCGATCTACTATGAACGTCACTTCAGAGGCGAGGACGCAGCGGTAGCATATGAAGCAATCATTAAGTCCCACCCGAATCAGATTCACGCTTACGGCGGGGTGATCAGGGTCTGTGAAACTCAGTTGTGTGATCGTGCACGTGCTAAACATTGGAAGGCTCAGGCAGAGCGTCGCTTTGGGCGTGAGAAAGTAGCTGCGTCTGTCGCAAAGACAGCTGATGAGTGGCACGCGGAGCTCCTCAAGTCGGCGTTGGCTCCAGCACCCTCACAGTAACCTTACTAAAGACTAAAGACATCGCTTGCCACGTGGCCAGACGTGTCTCAACTTAAAGCTTATGGCACGTCGTAATCGTCAGCCCAAAGGACCCTCGCTTGTGTTAGGGCTTGCCCTTCTGATTGTGTTGCTGAGTGGTGGGTTTGCGGTGTTTAAATTAGCCGGAGGTGGGAGTAGTAGCGACTTTCGTGGCCTAACAAGCCTCAATGTTTCGGAGTATCTTGAGAACTCCAAGAGTCTTCAAGGAAACGTTTATATGGTGGATGGACGAGTCGAAGATCAGTTAGGTTGGTCTCTTGATGGCCGCGTGCTTATGGTCGTGTCTCAGGGAGAACCTGTTGGCGTGAAAGTGCCTGCAGACTTTAGCGATCAGAACATCCAGGCGGGACAGTCGTTTGCCTTCAAGGTGCGCGTCGTCGAAGGCGGTATTCTTCTCGTTGAAGCCTTGGAGAAGGCTTGAGTCGACTTAGAGGAAGGTTTAGGACTGCGACATGCATCGTCTCTGGTTCTGTTCGTTTTTTCTAGCATTATTCAACGCCGCGAGTGGCGTTGAGTCGCCCAATATCATCTTCGTCATGGCGGACGACCTCGGCTACGGAGATCCTCAGTGCTATCGGGCAGAATCCAAGATCTCCACGCCAAACATGGATCGCCTCGCACGAGAGGGCATGCGTTTCACCGATGCACATACGCCATCCGCAGTTTGCACTCCCACTAGATACGGCGTGCTCACAGGCCGGTATTGTTGGCGGTCATCTCTAAAGAAGGGCGTGCTCTACGGCGACAGCCCGGCTCTGATCGAGCAGAAACGCCTAACCGTGGCAGGCATGTTGAAGCGCTATGGCTATCACACAGGTGTCGTGGGCAAGTGGCACCTTGGATTGGGTAACGGGTTCAATGAACAGACCGATTTTAGCCAGCGTATCCCACACGGCCCGCTTAGCCTGGGTTTTGACCACTCCTACATCATCCCGGCGTCGCTCGATATGGCGCCCTATCTCTGGCTACACGATGACGTTGTTGTAGAGGCACCTACCGTCCAAGATGAAGGTTCAAAACGGGTTTGGGCTGGAGGCAACGGTTTTTGGCGTGCTGGCTTACGGGCCCCGGATTTCACCTTCGACGGCGTCTTGCCAACCATTGCGAATCAGGCTTCCCGTTACCTCTCAGAACGAGCCAAGCAATCTGACAAGCCCTTCTTTCTCTATGTGCCACTGGCATCACCACACACGCCGTGGGTTCCCTCAGAGGCCTATAGGGGCAAGACTAGCATCGGTGCGTATGGCGATTTCGTTTATCAAACAGATGCGGCTCTAGGTCAAATCCTCAAGACTCTTGATGATGAGGCACTAACGGATAACACACTGATCATCTTTACGTCAGACAACGGATCACATTGGCCTGCCAACATGATTGAGAAAACTGGTCACCGGGCAAATGGAGATTGGCGCGGGCAGAAAGCAGACATTCATGAGGCCGGCCATCGCGTTCCGTTCTTAGCACGTTGGCCGGGTCAGGTGAAAGCTGGATCGGTGAGTGATCAACTCATCTGTCTTGGGGATCTTATGGGCACAGCAGCGAGCATTGTTGGCCATCCGTTGGGCAAAGCAGAGGGCGAAGACAGCTATGACCTGCTTCCAATTCTCAAGAGTACGACGACGAAGTCTGTCCGCAAAGCCATCGTGCATCATTCACTCGGTGGGACGTTTGCCATTCGGATCGATAACTGGAAGCTCATTTTAGGCAAAGGTTCTGGCGGATTTACCAAGGTACCCGTGGCGGCTGATGCGCCTGAGGGACAGCTCTACAACCTGAAGAATGATCCGACCGAAACAACCAATCGCTATACAGAAAAGCCAAAGATTGTGGCGAAGCTCCGGCAAACACTCGAGCGTTACCAACGCATCGGTTTTAGCCGATTGCCAGGAGATACTGAGGCTCTGCTAGAGCGATTGAAAGAAAACCAGTTCAAACGAATTCACCAGGAACTCTTCCGGACAATGCTTCGAGGGAAGCCTCGAGTTGCCCTCGAAGCCATGAACCAACTCTCTCCAGATCTTGTGAACCACGGAGAGAGTCACTATATGCGAGCGGTGGCTCATAGCATGCTTGGAGAACTCGACGTCGCCGCCGCAGCTGCACTCAGGGCGACTGCCGCAGGGGTCAGTCTCAATCGACTCGTCGGTGGTACGAAGACGGGGCTAGAAGAGCTGCAATCCCATCCTGTATTCGCACAACTTCGGGAAGGGCTCGATCCCATAGTTCACGGGCCTATGCTAGGCCAGGTTTCTGGATCTAGCGCGACTGTCTGGGTCCGCAGCCTGGAAGCTGCAGAGGTCAGAATTGCAGTCTCCACGAACGCTGAGGACTTTTCACAAGCGCTTATTAGTGAGTATGTATCAACGAATACCGCGACAGACTTTACGGCCAAAGTACCAGTCGAAGGGCTCAAGCCTCAGTCGTCCTATCACTATCGAGTCTTGGTAGGAGATCAATCAGCAACGGATTCGTCGATTGCCGTGCACCACCTGAAGACGACTGTAAAGCCGCTCGCACCGACCAAGATACGGATTGCGTTCGGCGGTGGGGCTGGCTTCGTGCCCGAGAATGAGCGCGCTTTCGATACCATTCGAACAAAGGATCCTGACGCACTCTTTCTGTTAGGAGACAATGTCTACAGCGACGACCCGGAAAGCCCTTCGATGCAGCACTACTGCTACTATCGTCGCCAAGCCCGACCAGAGTTCTCTGCCTTAGTCGCCCAGACACCGGTCTATTCCATCTGGGACGATCACGACTTCGGTGTGAATGACTGTGTAGAGGGGCCCGAGATCGATCTGCCCGCCTGGAAGCGCCCTGTCTACGAGGTGTTCAGAGACAATTGGGTCAATCCAGGGTATGGTGGAGGAGATGCTCAGCCTGGTTGCTATTATGACTTCTATCTCGGTGACGTGCATGTCATCATGTTAGATGGTCGCTTTTATCGCAACCTTGATCCAGGGTTGGGGGAAATATCGATGTTAGGAAAAGTACAACGTGACTGGCTCTTGGAAAAGGTTCAAAAATCAACGGGCATATTCAAGATACTCTGTTCGCCGGTGCCGTGGGTCTACGAGGCCAAGGGAGATAGTAAAGACACCTGGAACGGCTTTAAAGACGAGCGAAGTCTTATCTTTAAGGCTCTCGCTGAACACAAGATTGAAGGTGTCCTCCTGATGTCTGCGGATCGACACCGCTCGGATCTTTGGAAGATCGATCGTCCAGATACCTACCCGCTCTATGAGTTCAACAGTTCGCGGCTCACGAATCAGCATGTGCATAAAACGATGGAAGCGGCGGTTTTCTCCTATAATGCAAAGCAATCCTTTGGTCTGCTTGATGTTGATACGACCTTGGCGGACCCATCTGTAGTCTACTCAGTGGTGTCCATTGATGGTGAGGTCATCCACAGCTTTCGGCTACTTCGGACTGAGCTGCAATAGGCGATTCAAGGGTGCAATAGCTCTCACCCTTGAGAACTGTTTAGGAATTCTAAGCATTCAGAACGAACCAGGAGTCTAGTTGAATCGTGGGTCGATTTCTCTAAAGAAATTCTAAGATTTCTTTAGAACTTTGGAGCAGGTCCTGTAAATATGAAAATCATTGATTCTCCTGCTCTGTAAGGGAATCCCCGCCGCCCATTCGCTCTCTCTCGTTATCCCCTGCCGTCAGGAAAGTCCTCTTTGACGCTTCGGCTGACGGCCTCTTTTTACTGGGGGAAGGGCGCGTTGTCGAAGCCAACGAAACGGCAGCTAGGATGCCTACAATTGGTGCTCGACTTGATCCCGATCAGCGTCTTTTGGAAGGCTCGTGATCTACGTTTCGTTGGCTGCAATCATCGCTTTGCGCAGGATGCGGGTGCCTCATCACCTTTCGAGGTCGTTGGCAAGACGGATCTGGACATGTCTTGGACCAAGGAAGATGCCGAATCCTACATGCACCATGACCGTCGGGTAATGCAGGGTAATACGCCTCGAGCCAAGATCACCGAAAGACAACTCAGAGTTGGTGGCACTCATGCCTGGGTCGAGACTTACAAAGTCCCCATACGCAATGAAATGGGAGATGTCATCGGAATTCTCGGCTCCTACGAGGACGTTACCGAGCGAGCAATTGCAGAGGCTTCCCTTCAAAGTTTCTCAGAAGGGCTACACGAAATGGCCCAATCCACTGCTGACAAATCGGGACAACAGTTGTTCGAAAGCTGTGTGGAGCCTGACCCCAGGTAGTGGACAGTTAGAAACTAGAGTCGTGAGGCATTTGCAGGGCTTACGTTGTCTTTGAGTCAATGCTGGAAAACACTGTGTTTGTCGTTTGGGTTCGAGTGATGGGAGGGCTCCCTTCAGATGTGCTTTGATGGCGCCCTCCCTGGGGCGAGACCAGGGCCGCCGGAGGTACACTACGAGTTCCGTTTTGGAGGTTGGTCTTCGCGCTATAGTGCGCGGCGAATTCCTCTGGTGTTTGGTTGGCTAGGGAACTGTGTGGGCGGTCTTCATTGAATTCGCAGCGCCATTGATTCAGAAGGCACTGTGTTTGGAGGAGGCTTGTGAACCATTCACGGTTGAGCAGTTCATCCCGAAGCTTGTCGTGGAAGCTTTCGATCCAGGCCTGTTCCCAGGGTGATCCGGGAGTAATGTAGAAGGTTTTGACCTGTTTGGCCTTGAGCCAGTCTTGCCGTTGGTGGGCCATGAATTCAGGACCGTTGTCGCTCCGAAGGTGCGTGGGGTTCCCGTAGGTAGCCATCGCCTTTGCTATTACGGCAATGGCATCGGTGGCTCGGATAGTCCAGCCCGCTTGGAGGGCAAGGCATTGACGGGTGTATTCATCAATTAATGTAAGGATTCGGAATCGGCTTCCGTTAGCCATCTGGTCGGAGACAAAGTCCCAGCTCCAGACTTCACCCGGGTAGGTGGCGACTCGACGCTTGGATTCCGTAGGCCCTACACGCCGCAGACGGCGTTGGCGCTTTCGCACTTGTAGCCCTTCTTCTCCGCGAATGCGGCGGACGCGCTTGGC
>Ga0222717_10002624_pt1 | contig 13766 bp, 17 predicted proteins | sample C33_18DmetaG_FD_165053 | JGI IMG/M metagenome (GOLD analysis project Ga0222717, IMG submission 165053) | Estuarine water microbial communities from San Francisco Bay, California, United States - C33_18D | ecosystem: Environmental > Aquatic > Marine > Unclassified | place: USA: California...
CAGTTGCAAATCTGCTGTCACGAACCATCTTGATTCTCTTTGCATAGTCCTTGCACAGCTTGTCCTCATGCTGGCACAGGTGGTTGCCATGCTTGTCCTTTGCGTTGTGTTCGTTCTCCATCTTTACTGCAAGTGCTGCAAGCTCTCCTGCCATGTGACAGTTCCAAGTCTCGTACTTTTCAATGTCCTGCTGCCTTGCCTTTGTGATGATGTCCTTTGCTGGAGTGTTCTTTCTTTCATAGTCTCTGATCTTTTCCTTTAGCTCGTCAATGTGAGACTCTATGTAATTGTCATTTATCCTCACAGGTTTCTCATATTCCTTTACCTTTGAGTCCATGTAATCCTTTTGAATATAACTGTATAACGCCGTTTTACCAAATGACCACTCGTATTTTTTTCGTAGCCTGTTCATAATTGATGCAACGTCTTTGATCTCTGGATCCTTGATGCCCTCAAGTGCTGCCAAGTTCTTTATCTCTGCCTTGTCTATGTTGTCTCCAATGTTCTTTGCAAGTTGCTGGACCAATGGTTTTAAATCTTTCTTAACGTTGTCTGAAATCGAGGATATTCTGTCTATTAACTGTTTCGCTTCCTCGTTCATAATAAAAAAAATAGAGTTTTAGTATATAAACTTTATATACTATTACTCTGATCTTCTGTTCTCACAGACTTGATTGAATATCATACCAATGGTTGCTGGATGTGTAATACCTGCATTGTTACACACACGCTGGACACCATTAAATACACATAACATTCTTTCTGTCATTTCGGCAGCAGTTTTTGTTATCTGATCTACTTGGTCTCCTGGTAATGCTATTCCGTCAAGATTTAACTTGTCTGCGGTTACTGAAGATTGCACTGTGCTTGCCTGAGAACCACCTGCGGATTCTTTACAAGCCGATTTCTTTGTCTTAAAGTCAAAGCTAAAATGAGCTTCTTCTTTGTCCTTGTATTGCCATTGTAAGGAAGTCTCTCCTTTGTACTCCTTCTCTCGGCATACGAGGATCTGATGACAAGAAGGGCAACTATCTTCAGCACCCTTTGTTTTTGGAATCATTACAAAAGTATGGAATAAAAAAGGATTTAAGTGTTACTCGTCGTCTGTTAAGATTTTCACACCTAATGTATTCTCACACATTGACTTGAATCCGTTAAGAGCAATCAGAATGTTGTTCTTGTCTGGATCAGTTTCTAGGAATTGGTCAATGTGCATGGAATCTTCAGGGTTAAATGCCCATGATATTTCTATCTTGGAACCCTTGCTGAAATTCTTTAGACTAAACTTTACTCTCTCTACTGTCTTGAGAGATGTCGTCTTGTCTATGAAGTTTCTTTCCTCTGACATAATAATATGGATTGACTAGCTTCCATTTAAGTTTTCTGCCTTCGTTGTAAGCGATAACACTTTTAGCTTTGTATCTTCTACTAGCTGCTGCCAGTCGGATCTTTTCCTCAGAACTAATTTTAATTTTACCCGACCGTGAGTATTTTGCTTGAATGAGCAGCGCTCCAGAAAGTTTGGATGATCTAGGAGGTGTAGCAACCAGATCGAACACTCCTTTGCTCGCATAGGACCGAACCACATAGTAGCCTCTATTGACGAGCCATTTAACGATCCTATATTCAAAATTCCTTCCTGAGACATAATTCTTATTGGGCATCCTCGTTTATCCAGAACAGGTATATTGCCCATTCGTTGTCATTCAAAAGCATAATCTCTGTATTACCCAATGGTCTTGCTTCTCCGTAGTAACCTGATCAGCATGGTTCTCTATGGCTTCATGCAAAGATTCGTGTATCAAAGTATCAAACAAACCCCATATTGTCAGGTGTCCGCCAAGCCATACCTCTGTAGTTCCGTCATGCGTATGGAACTCTGCATGGGCTTCGTCGCCTTCCTCTAAGTGGATTCGCATTTACAAGTCTCCCTGTCGTGACATGACTCACATCTGTTTTGTCCGCACTTGTTTAAAGTAATTAATTCGTTTGTACTCCAACAACAGTGACATAATCCTCTCATGCTTTAGCCCTCCCTATATTGTTAAAGAGTTCAGCCCTTTTAAGTCCTTCGTATGTCATCCTTACATCCTTGACACAGTGGTCTATGATATAGTCCATGCTCTTTTTCCATAATTTGTGGTCCTTAAAGTGTGTGATATACCAATATTTCAAGTCTACAAAGGTTTTCTCGTCGTTGCCTGTAGTCTGTCTGATAAAGTTCTTCAATGTGTTACGCTTGGCTTTCATGGTAGTTTTCATCATTCTCCATGTGTCTCCATAGAACTGATAGCCGTAGCCTGGAATAAGATCCTGCTGGTTAGTCAACAGGCATCTTGATCTAAAGTAAGGATTGTCAAACTTTGTACTGTAGTGTCCTACTACGTGATGTGCCTGCTTCATGTTATGTGATAGTGTAGTTAAAAGTCTCTTGTCAAAGTCAAAGGTGCTTTGCGATACTGCCTTCTTTATGTCACTTTTGGTTATCGAATCCTGTACGTGTTCTATTTCTTCTGTAACTATGTCTCTTAGTATTCCACAATAACAAATGATAAAGTTCTGCTCTGGATCAAAGTCTGATGTCTCTATGTCATAGATGAACTGATGTCTGATTCCTATTTCCAAATATCTGTACTGTATCTCAGTGAACGGTTTATGTTTAACTTTTTCAAATAACTTGTCTACTTCAAACCTGTGTAACTTTGCATGACGGTCAAACCTTGCTTGAATCTCAGGTAATGTGAGGTTTCGCATACAACATTTGTCCGCTGTTGTAAGTTAATAAACCTTTATATAATCGACATTTTTCGCAGAACTCGAATCTTGGAATTATAAAGTTGCCAAAGAACAAGAACTGTGGCTCTGTAAATATAGCCTGTTGCTTTTTGTTGTCATATTTCTTTGGCATCTTAAACTCTCTGCCTACGTTGTCTTTCCACCATTGTGATTCTGTTATCTGTATGATTATTTCCTTAGCCTCTCTTTCTGCTGGAGAGTTAATCGGTGCTATCTTGTATGCTTTTATTGCATCTGCTAACTTCCCCATTGTTCTGCCATAGCCTCCGCAATTCCTGTAAATGTTCTACTTCTATCAGTTGAATTTCTTGGTGTTTGATACCAACCTTTTGTGTATCTTTTTCCATTTGCTGTTGTTATGTAAGTTAATTCAACAATTTTTGTAGGTTTTAATTTAGGTAGATTCTTTAACCATAGACAAGTTTTCTTTGAATGATCATGTCCATAATGATAAGGTTGAATTATCTGAGTGTATTTTGGTAAACCTGCTGCTTTACTAGGAACAGGATTTTCTATACATATCTTATCAATATTAGCATTTAACAAAGACATAAACAAACTTGTATCTATCTCATGATTTTCTTTTTTATTAAGCATTGCTCTATTTCTACAAATAAATGTGCATACAGGGTGTCCTATCATTAAATCCCATTTTTCATCTAAATGATTCAATATGTCATCTTGAATATGATATTTTGATTTATTATTTTCATCTGGTTTTATATCACACGACCATGCATCATGACCTCTTTTTCTAAAAGCATCTCTTATCCTTCCAGAACATTCACAAGCTACTAAAACTTTCATACCCATGTGTATTTACCTCCAGATTCTAACAAAGAGTTTGTCTTATTTAATAGTTTGTCAATCTCTGCCTCTGCCTTCTCCTCAGTTGAAAACCACATTGGTCTTTCCATAAGCTTTGCAACTGCCTGTGAATGTGTTACAGGATTTGTAAATACGAACCTGATGTACTGTGACTTGTCCATATGTTCCATCATGCTAGTGTTGCGTTCTCCTGGCGTACTCATTCCCAATGTCTGCAAGGAATCGTTTAGCATCTTGATTGCCCTGCTTGCATGGTCCTTTGTTGAGAGTTCTTCCAAGTCAAGTCTTGTATAGGCTTGGGTAAGTCTGCACAAGTCCTCGTATGTTCTGATGTCTACTGACAGTGACTCATCCTTTTGCTTTACCTGTCTTAGTTCTGACCACCATTTTGTAAGTACGTCATCAACGTCATCAGGTATTACAGGATTCAAAGTTCTTGCATATGTTATGAACTTGCTCATCTGTTGTATGTCAAGTGAGGGCGTTATCTCTCCTCGTCTTACTTTCATAATGTGCTTTGCTATCTGCAAGTCATCATCCATGCTTGGTATGTCTCTTACAAGAAATACCAATCCGAATCTTGACAGCAACGAGTCAGGCAGATTGATGTTCTCATTGATTGACAGTTCAGGATTCCATCTGCTTTTCTTTGGATTGCCTGCTGCAATAATTGATACCTTGACTTCCCATGTAATGTCTATGCCAATCTTTCTTAGACTGAACTTTTGTGACTCCATGATTTCGTGACAGTATGTCCTGTCTGCATCATTCATCTTTTCAATCTCGTCTAGTGCTGCAACCCCACCGTTGCACAGCGTAACTGATCCAGGCTTTCCTATGCGAGTTCCGTCACTAAGGTTGTCTACACCGCCGAATAGCCCTGCTCCGCTAGCGGATTTCCCACTTACATAGTCTGACTTTTTTACCACGTTCGTTACGAACTTGAGCAACTGTGTCTTGGCCAGACCTGGATCGCCTAGCAGCAAGGTGTTGATGTCTCCCCTTGCCGTATCGGTTTGCACACCGCCTAGACAGGTCAACAATAGTCCTTCCTTGATGAGGTACATATTTCTGATGTGAGGAGCAAATGACTTTATGACTTCGGTCTTGTCCAAGTCCTTGAACTGCTGTATCTCATCCTCAGTTGGCAACATAGGTTTGTCATCTGAACAAGTGTATTCGCTGATGTCAAAGAATCTGTGATATGTCAAGTCCTTTGCTGTTCTCTTTCTGGACCTTAACATTCCACGTAGATTTAGTTTTGTTCCAGGTTGTATCTGTACTATGTTGTCTCCATAGATAAATCCTGTAAGGTGTATCGGATTAGACTCTCCCTGTTCTGTCATTAGGACTTTGCGTAACTGTCCTTTGGTTACTTGATCCTGATAACATTCCAAATTACATACGTCACACCTGTACTTTTGTGGCATGTCTCTCCAATCTTTAAAGTCCTCTGGATAGTCAAACTGTTTTTCTGTGCTACAGTTGCCATGATTAGGACACATGTAAACTATCTTGATAGCATAATGTTCTATCTCTGATTGTCCTGCTACTATTGTTTGTAATAATATGTTGCCGTCATTCTCATGTAACGGTCTGAGGTCCTCAAGTTTTAAAAGATGACAGGTTTCCCCATTACTATCTACAAACTTAGTTTCCATTTTCTAAACTCTCCCTAATTAATTGGCATATTTGCCTTGATGTTCTTTTACCCCATTTTTGTTTGAATATTACAAATTCAAGTTGATAACATGGTGGAATGTAGGTATCATGTCTCACGATTATCTATACGTATAGTCTTATTATTATATCTTGCTCTGTATCTTTTGCTGTGTGGCTTTGATCTTGTTATACTTTTGCAGCAAGGACATCTTTTTGTATCTAACGTATAATATACTGAACATCTGGTACAACGTCTTTGAAATTTATAGATAGGTCTAGTTGCTTTCTGTACTTTTAGAGAATCACATATGCCATTGCATACATTTACCACAATATAAAGTACCGTACCGTACTTATAAAGTTTGCGAAAAAATAAAAAAGGGGTTAATCCCTGTCATACCAGAGATTATCTTCTAACATTTCTTCTAGTACAGGTTGTGCAATCTGTTCTTGGATTTGTTTGTCCTCAGTAGTTGCGTATCTGCTATTCTCATTCAAGTATTGCTGATACTCTGTGTTTGCTTGGGAGTAATATGTTATGTAGCCTTTAGGATTGACGTTTGTCTTTCCCTCATACTCATATACATCTTCACATCCTAGCAATACTTTGTGCTTGTCAGCATACAAGTGAGAATCACAGATTGGATCTAGGTCATATCTGTCAGAGTTTTTGGTGTATAACTCATAGTCGATTGCCTGAATACCTTTCCATGCACCATAGTGGTCATAGAACACATCATCAGCACCATTGGCTTTGTTTTTATATTCCTCACTTAGTACATAGTGTTCCAATGTTTGCTGTGCTTTACATTCTTGAATTGCCTGGAGCAAGTCTCCTACTTGACCTTTTATCTCAATGTTGTTGTACTTGCCATGTTCAAACTCTGAGATAACAAATGAGGTTCTGTCCTGTATTGCTGCACTGTTTCCAAGTCCACGTTGACATTCATCTAGCTGTTTTAACAGTCTGAGATGTGTAGCCTCTGTTGCTGTTGCCTCTCCCTTGAACAATTTCTTTTGAAGTTTCTCAATTAATTTTTCTTCAGGAGTTCTGTCATCTACAACAACTTCTGGCTCTGGAACTGCTGTAAGTTTGGCATATTCCTCTGCGTATTGTTCCTCAGTTAGGACATGTGCATATTTCTCTAGGTCCTCTAAAGAGAATGGCTCAACTTCTCCCTCCCATACACATTGGTATGACGTAGCAGATTCTAGCCAACAAGATTGACCATGATAGTCAAACGGTACTTGAACTACTGATTCTTCTGCGTATGCAAAAGTTACACCGATTGCTAATAGTGCAACGATTGCGAGTGTTTTCTTAATCATTAACAAAGACGATACTGTTAGCTCTATTTAATAGTTGTCTTGATTTTTCCAAATGTTTTTTGTATCTATTAATTGCTTGCCATTTTGATTGTCTTTCGTAACATTGTGAACTACATACTTTTTGATTAGCGTGAGTTGATGAAATTTTAACTCCACAAGTTTTACATTTTGATGAACCTTTCTTTTTCTTATAATACCCATTAGGTCTATGTTTATTCCAATAATTTGTTTTACATTTAATATCACAATATTTCTTAGGGTTATTGTAATCACTTATTATTTCCTTACCACATTGTCTACAATTATACCTTTTTGACATTTATGATATTCTTGTAATAATCCATTATATGTTTTTCCTTCATCTTGCCCTCAGTAATCAGTCTCATCCTTGTCTCAAAGACAAATGCCTCAACGTTGTCCAATTAGATTAAGCATCTCCGATTCCAGTCTTTCTATAATTGTTTGTCCGCACTCTTTAATATCTGCAATATTGAGTACGACAAGTTTGATACCTGCTCCTCTAAAGAGATCATTTCTTTCTTCTGTTTTTCTAACCTTTCTGTCATGGATTGCACCGTCAAGCTCAACGATAATAATTCCGTACTCTTTATCATGACATATGAGGTCAGGGTTTTTCCACTTAAATCGTTCGAGTTCTTTTCTACCAACTGATTCACTAATTCTGCATAGGTTTCCATATTCTTTGTCAAATCCAACATACCATTCCCTCTTGAAATCCATATGAAATCTTTCCTTTAAAAACTGTTTTAGCCTGATTAGCTGGTCCAGGTCAGACTGACCTTTCTGCTTGGTTCTTTGGCCAAATGCTATACCAGACTGTTTACCTCTTGGCATTTCTAAGTTTTAATACTAATCTGTACTCATTAGAAGTTATTCTGTGATTAATTTTACGACATCTTTTGGTCGATAATGTCTCTGATACGTATGACTTTGAACATTTCAGTTTTTTAGATATTGTATTTTGTTTATATCCCTGCTGTTTCATTCGTTTAATCTTGGACTTTAGCATACAGTTCGTAACGAACTACAAATATTTAACCATTCTGATGAAGTTCGTTGATCTGAGTTACAAACAAATCGCCTGTTGTCAGTGAGAATGTTGTGAATGTAACCCTAGCGTGAATTGAACTGGCATTAGATACGTGCCAGTGTACTCCAGATTCCTTGATACTTAATGGAGCAGAAGATATGTCTGCGTCATCCCATAGCATACCGTACTTTGCCGTCTGTGATGATACCTTTCTTTGTCCGTCTGTTGCATATGCCTTTCTTGCATAAGAGCCTCCTGTGTCCTCTGCTGCAAGACCTGTATCGGAGTCGGTGGCTGTTGTTGAATCAGTGCCAATACTATTGTGAGTTAGTGTTGTCGAGGTTTCGCCAGTGTCTCTTTTAGCTGATTCTGTAAGTCCGATAAGTGTAAGTATGTTGTCTGCGTTCTCAAAGTAAGTTGGCATTGGTGTCGTGTGCTTGTTATTTACAATGTCGTTTGCAAGTTCCAACTGTAGTTTCTCTACCTCGTCTATGATATGATTGCGATTGAACTGTACCTCATCTTCTTTCCATCCTGACAAGGTCCATACGTCATGTTTTACTGATATGTGTTCTGAGCCTGGAGCATAGTCTATTGATACTGGATCAACTGTATTTCCCTGTGATAAAGTAATTGCATTGTGCAGTTTGTATGGAAAGTTATCCATAGATTTACCACTCCTTTATCGTGGTTTTTCCGCTTTTGTTGTAAAATCCTAATACTGCTTCAAGAGGCAATGTTTTTAATGAGGCTTCGATTGCATCTGCTTCCCATGCATATACCTGAATTTCCTGACCTTCATTTCCGTCAGTAAAAATCAATGTGGTAACAAATGATTTCTCAAAATCTTCTCGTTCTACCTTGACCATAATACCTCTTGTCCACAGCATACTTTAGGAAGTAATCTTTCATTTCTCATAGTTCCACTAGAATGACATTTGTTACATTCCCATTTCCTTAATATGATATATGTGGTACACTCGTTGCAATACCTGTTGTCTGTATCAGGATTATGATTTCCATAGTATTCATCTACTTTTAGTTTGACCACGTTACATCTGTCACACATATAATCATCCCCTTGATTGATACCCTCCCAGTATTCCATGATTAATTTGATCCTATTGCTGAAAGGTTTGAATCTGTATCGTAAGATCCTGCTTGATCATTAAAAGAGTTTATATTATCTATTTGTGATGTTCCTGTTACCCATTTGCCTACAGTCTCATCTCTAGTAGGTGCATTTCCTGCACCTGCTGTTGAACGTCTTACATCATGTGTAATAGCTAATGTTTCTTCTCCAGAAATTGAAGCAATATAAGATATTGTAAGTTCATCATCTGCTACTGCTCCACTTGAAGCGTGTATTCTGTCCGAACTTGCAAATGTAGCACCTGCTGCTCCATTAGTTGATCTACGATAAGCATATCCTGTAGAAGATACAGAACCGTCTCCTACTCTCAAACTACATCTTGTAGCTCCACCTGTATTTAATGTATGATTTAATACAACATTAAATATTGTTTTAGTTAGATCTGAAATTGTAATTGTATCTGCTGAACTTGATAATGTATTTGGTGTTCCATTCTTAGCCCAAGCCATTAGTCAGAACCCCATACTTTCATTATTGCACCTGATCTTAGATTTCCTGTTTCTGTAAAGCAATCTATTTCTGTTATTTGTGATGACGTATTAGTCCACTTGGCTACTGTTTCAGCACTCGTAGGTGGATTTGAGGCTCCTGATGTTTCTTCCTCTACACCATGTGATATGATTAACTTTTCATTTGCAGAATTATTAATAACAAAAAAGTTTACAAATCTTCCTTTATCAGAAGTACCATTTCTGTCAATTAGTCTTGCATTACTCTGTGATGTTCCTGTTGTATCTGAATTAAAAATATTACTGTTTCTATGTGCATAGTTAGAACCTGTATCATTATTGAATTGTACCAAAACATCATTAGAGTTTGAAGCAGTTTTAAGATAGACCTGAACGCATAGGTATTTCTTTGCTGATATTGTACCACTAGAAATCTCAGAAGCATCCCCACCCAACGTAACACTAGCCAATTCTTCCCAGAAGTTTGAAGTGTGTGTATCTGCTGGATCCCAGCCAAGTACGACCAATTCTGAACCTGTGTTATGTGAACCTGCTCCGTTATTAAATCCAGTTAAACTATCTAAAGGATTTGAAGTTGATACCCACTTACCAACATTTTCTCTACGAGAAGGAGCTGTTCCTGCTCCAGCTGTATTTTGTCCTACTGAATGACCTTGAAATAATTTTTCTTTTGATGAAAGATTAGCCCAAAAACCCATGTGAAATTGAGGTGTACTGATTGTTCCACCTAAACCTGCACGTATTCTGTCTGTAGTGTTTGATGTTGAATCTGCTCCACCGTCTGATGATGATCTACTAGCATAATTATTACCTGTATCTACACTTCCATTACCTGATCTCCAAGCAAAATCTACGTTACCTGTTGGTATGGTATCACATAAAACCATATAATATCTTTTATCAGATAAACTTGAAACTGTTATATTGTCTCCAGCACTTCCTAAAGTAGTTCTTCCTAGTTCTACCCAACCGCCTACTGCTCCTCCACCGCCTGCTGCTTGAGCAGTTTGTAATGAGTTGCTTAGACCTGCATATGGCTGAAGAAAGGGAAATGACATCTAACTGCTGTTAGAGGCATCAGTTGAATATTCTAATAATACGCCAACAACTTCTGCATCTACCCCCAAATCGTCTGCTGCCACATCTCTGCTAAGTTGGAAAACTACCAACTCTCCTGCTGCTGGAGAGCCTGCGATTGTAATTGCAGAAGAATAAGATGTAACGTGTAAATCGTCATCTGCTATCCATGTATCTGTTACATTCTGAGGTGTTCCAACTGCTGTGTCCATTGGATTGTCATTAGCAAATGCAACACCTGCTAGATCAAAGTCTATTGTTTGTGCTGATGAACCTCCTGTAGTGGTCCAATATAGTTTGAATTTTACTGTACCTGCATCCCAATTAGCAGGGGTAGCCCAATTAAATTGTACTTTTTGTGCTGTGGTTGTATCAAAAGCGAAACTTGAAATCATAATATCGTTGGTTGCTAGTTCTCTGGTTGCATAGTCTGCACCGTTTGTTGTAACTGTATACATTGCTCCTGCTGGAATATACAGTTCGTGAGTTCCTACACATCCCAGATTTACATTGCTGTCTGATTTTACAGAACATACGACATCAGTTGATGTTGACAATGCATCTGCGTTAAGTCTAATGGTCTTTGTAGAATCTGCTGGATCTACAATTTTAAGATCGTCATCATAAACGGTTGCTACCTCAGTGCCTCCACCGTTAAGCCAGTTTGCTACCTTGTTTAATGCTGCTCCACCAAAGGTTGTTGCTGTGGATGCTGCTGCTCCTGTAATAGTGTCAAAAGCCATATAAGTATTTACTCCAATAAACTATATTGAGAAGTAATTAATAAACTTTGTCTAACGTGTCTACCGTACTGTCATTACCTACAAAGTAAAAGGCTAGTTTCTGAGAACCTACTGTAATTCTGCCGTCATCATGGTATGAACTGATTGCAGTTGAATCCCAATTTATACCGTCATACTCAAATATTGCCAAGTCTCCTACCAATGGATTTGCAAATGAGGTATTTTCTGCTCCTATTATTGCATTTAATGAGTTTGACAAGTCTCCTGTTATGCTGGAATGGTCCAGTGTTCCCTTGCTTACCTTGTCTACGTATAATGTCATTACAGGTGTTGTAACTTGCTGGTAATCGTCTGAAAAGTCAGTACAGGCAACACAGTGGTCTGATACGGAATCCTGTGACACTAGGACAATGCTGTGCCAGTTTCCGTCAGATATGTCTCCTGTATCTATTGTGCCGTCTAGCAGGTTAGTTCCGTCTGATATTACCACTCTGATTCTGTCATTATGAGTTGATGTATTATGAGAACCGTCAAAGTCAGTACAGGTATCACAGAAATCCTTTTCCTTGTTTGACTCAAATCTAATCTGTAGTCCAGGCTCAGTAGTAGTATCTAGTTCTGTATTATAGTCATCTGAGAAATCTGCACATACAGAACAAAAGTCTTGATCAAAGTTAAAGTTGGACTTGTTGTATATTGTCTGAGTACCGCCGTTAGTTGTCTTTAACCAAAATGCCAAAGTAAAGTATGGTAATGTAAGATCAAACTGATTGTCATCAGGTATTGATATGTACTGTGTTCCGTCAAATCTTGCTCCTGCTCCATATTTCTTTGCTATGTCAAAGTCCAAAGTTCCTACAATGCTTGGAGTTACAGGAAATGCACTAGGAGTTGCAGTATCAGGAAGTATGGTAAGTGATGATGATGTTCTTTTTCTAGTATCGCTGCCTGACCGTATAATATCTAATCCTGTAAACGCTGTAAGTGTCCTTAGTCTTTTAGGACTTGCAAGTATGATTCTTTCCTTTAATGCATCATCTTCTGGATCTGCAAATGCCATAGGCGTGATTAAAGCCTGTAACTTGTTGATTGTCTCGCTGTTGCTGTGACCTCTGCGGACAAAGGTAGATACGTCACTCATCTTCTATACCCATCCAATTCCAAATTTATTTCTTGAACTCCTAGTGTTGATGAATTAGCAACTAAATCTATTGCTGTTATGTTAGCCTTAACTGATAATCCTGTCTTTACATCCTCTAACTTGCAGAAAGTTCCTAATGGTATTCTTTCTGTTACTGGAGAAACTATTACAGTTCCATACGTTCTTCTCTGTTTTCCCAATACCTCTGCTGCTGATAACAATGTCTGTCTCACAGTCTGTTCTTCCAAGTCTGCTCTAATAGGAAATATTCTCTCTCTAGGCTCAGGCAATATCTCTGCTGCTGAGGTATTTTCCACTGTAGTAGTAAGTCTCCTTGACTCGTATACTCTGTATGCTGACTTTCCTGTTCTGCTTACCCATGTTGTTCCGTCTGTAGAATCCCAATATGTTCCGCTTCCTGCTGCATAGTTTACGCTGATCGTGTTTGAAACATCCCCGACTTTGGGAAATACTATGTATAGCTGTTCGCCTGGTGTTACATCAAGTCTTGGGTGTATCGGAATCTCAAACCAATCGGCAGGTGTCGTAGTTCCCAGCTTGTTTAGTGTCTCTGTGTTTAGCAATTTCTTGTATCTTATGTCAGCAGGATCAGGTCCGCTTCCTCCTGTGTCTCCCCAAATCTGTACGGAAGTATCTACTGCTGGTGTTCCTGTCTTGATCGAACGTATTGCTATCTTTACAATGTTGTCTGCTGTTGGGATAAACGGAATTGCGTGCCATTCTGAATCCAAGTTGTCTGCTGCATCTGGTGTAGTTGTCTCACTTACAGAAACTCCTGGTTTGAAATGTCCGAATCCATGAACAAAGTTGTATAGCATATCTGCTGACGAGTCCTTCCATTCCAAAGGTGCGTTTAGTATGTACCCTATCTTTGTGCTATCCCATGTCGTTGCTCTTTCTCCTGACAGATTGTTTGTAAACAGAAATCCTGAATCTCTGCTTTCTGGATCTTGAACTACCAATGCCCTGTCTGCGTTTACATGAAACGTTGTATTGGCTATGCCACACAGGTTTGATATGATTTGGCCAAATGATGCGACATTGAAATTGACGTTTGCTATCTTCTGACTTGTTGCAGACTCGTCAATGCCGTTTCCTGTCGTACTTGTCTGTGCGGTAATTGAAGTCAATCTGTCTATGTTGTTGTCTATGTAATGGTCTTTGTCATTGAACAGATCCAAGATAAGTTCTGATACTTTTGTAGAGTCGTCAGTGTCATCCAGCGTAACTCCGTCTGCTGCCTTTGCCTGATTTCTTACCAATCTGCTCATTCTTTCCCTTAGTATGATTCCATATCCTACGCAACTTATGCTGATAGTCTGAACGCCTGTAGTCGGTCTGCTGGTTGTAAGGTCCTTTATCTTTCCGTAAAACCACCTCTGTTCAGTTGCAGTAGACTTTCCAAGATACAACTGTATTGACCACTCCCTGCCAATTACGCCAGGTCTGTCAGTGTTTGTAAGGTCTGACAAGTTTCCGTCATTGTCATGTATTA
>Ga0222717_10002628_pt1 | contig 13757 bp, 13 predicted proteins | sample C33_18DmetaG_FD_165053 | JGI IMG/M metagenome (GOLD analysis project Ga0222717, IMG submission 165053) | Estuarine water microbial communities from San Francisco Bay, California, United States - C33_18D | ecosystem: Environmental > Aquatic > Marine > Unclassified | place: USA: California...
AGAAGAAACCTCAGAAGAAGAGTGGGATAAAACCATAGATGTTAATTTAAAGTCTATATTTTTAGGTTGTAAAACATTTTTACCCAATATGCGTAAACAAAAAAATGGTTCTATAATTAATATTTCATCTATAGCTGGAATTGTTGGTCTTGCAAATTGTTCGGCCTATAACGCAAGTAAAGGGGGTGTTCGTTTATTAACTAAAAATATTGCTATAGAATATGGTGACTATAATGTTCGTTGTAATTCAATACATCCCGGGTTTATGGCAACAAACATGAATGATCCAAAAGTTGTTGAAGCAAGGGGCAGAGATATTTCTGCATTAACAGATGCTATTCCTTTAAAAAGAATGGGTACTGCAGAAGATATAGCTAACTGTGCTTTGTTTTTGGCTTCAGATGAATCTGTTTATGTCACTGGCAGCGAATTTGTAATAGATGGCGGAACGGTAGCTAAATAATTATTCACCCAAAACATCATATGAAATATCATCCATAGTATGCTTACCCCTGTAAGTTAAAGCAGCAAATAATCCGTTTGGATCAGTGTTTGAATCATCACCTGTATGACTCCAGTCAAAGATATATTGTCTTAAGGAAATTCTCCAATCACCATCGCGGCATTCATAGTGATCAATATATCGGCCCGCAACTAAATACTCTGATCCCCCAGCGGCTAAAAAGGCGAGCACATAAATTTCACCCTTTCCTTTATTACTAGAAGCATCAATATCATAATATTCATTCACAACAGTATGAGTTGTATAGTCCATATCCGCCTGACCATCCACGACCATCTTTGTAAATTCAGCATAATGGCCGTCATAACTTCCATATCTGACTTCGGCATCGTCATGGAAAGCTGAATTTAGTAAATCTAAATCAGTTCTATCAACACCCCTTGAATAACATGTAGCTACTTTTCTTACAGCTTGTTCTGCTAAAATATCTTCAATATTTTTTACTTTAACCATTAACTCCTCCCTTTATTTATAAAACTGTATTATTCAAATTCGGATATTACAACTTCAATCTGTCCTGCAGGACTAGATAATATAAAGATCTGAAATAATACCTGTTTGAGCACCAGAAGAATTAAGAATATCATAGACTCCAAAAACATTAGCAAATTCTGTAAAAGTAAGATCTGTCCCCTTAGTTCCACTGGTAATATTACCACCTACATTATAAGAAAATTTGTCTGCACCACTAATAGTGATTTCTCTACCATCCTCGAGCGTTAAACGCGCTGCATTTTTAGTAAACAAGGATTTGTCGATATAAGTATTTACTGGAAGTTGGATTATATTTGATCCTTGGGTATCAGTGATTGATACTTTACCATTTTTTGGTAAAAGTTGTGACACAAAATACGTATCATCACCCTCGAGCCCCCTGTAAGTTTTTGCTTGGCCGTCAAGGATAATAATATTATCACCTTTATTAAAATTTAAAGTTCCTGAAAGTACATTTTCGGTATTTGCAGATAATATATTTTGATTTTCATCAAGTATCTCTGATAGTGAATACTTCAACGAAATGGATGAAATAGTTTTATCGCTAAATTTCATATACTCAATATTTGTTAAACTATCCGAACCCTCATTAAGTTCAGATATAGCTAAATCTTCAACAGAGATTGTTCCGTCATCATTATTTTTTATAATAAACTCTGACGATAACCCTTTGTAGACAGCGGTGTCATTTCCTTTGCCACCGTCAATAACATCATTGCCTGGTCCACCCTCTATGGAATTACTTGAGTCATTTCCTTTAATAGTATCATCACCCGAACCACCAATTGCATCTTCAATTATGGCATCAAAGGCAATGCCAAGATTATCCGTCATTGACCAATCAACATCAAAGCCAATTGTTGAATATTCTCCATCAACAAGGCTGATAGTATTCGCTTTGCTAAAATTACTAAAGTCTAGAGTATCTGTTCCACCTGCATCCCAAATTGCTTCAATAAAAGGCGTATCTGGTTTGTATGAATAAGTGGTGTCACTAGCATTGTGACTCATATTAGCGCCATAGAGATATTGTAATGGAGCTATATCATAAACCATCGGAGTTGATGCGACTTTATAATTATTTCCATTTAAATTAAAGTCTGCTCCATTTTCTGAAGAAAATTCATCTGCCATAACAGTATATTCTCTAGAATTTTTAGATTCTTGAAAAAGAGTTTCTTTATTATCTACAGGATGCTCCATTCCAAGTGCATGAAAAATTTCGTGATATAAAACTGTAACATCACCAACACCAGTTTCAGAATTTTGAACAAGTCCTGTAGAAAAATTACCTGAAGTAAATTGCTTATTAAAGAAAACATCTCCTCCACGCGGTTCTTCTGATGGAGGATCAGCTGTGGCGGCAATGCCTTCACGATAATTTCCAGCTTCATCAGTTATTGTGTTCATGGCAAGTCTTATAGTACCTGCTGAACTTCCATCTTCCTCAATCTCAACAAAAGTAATATTTACGAACTTACTAATTTCCTTAAAAGCCTGACGGATATCATCTGCTTGAGCCGATGAAAAAGGAATTGCTGAAATTTCTCCTCTATCATCCTCATAGCTATACAATGGAGTTGTGGTGCCAAGACCAGGAAAACTATAAGAAATAACAGTTGAATTATTAACTGAATATTCAAGGGTTAGATCTGGATCGCTAACCCATTTTTTTGGCTTTCCCAAGGAGTTATTAAGTAGGGAGTCAATATACCATTTTCCTGATTTTTCTATGGTTTCTATTGTCTGATTAGAATTATCATATGTTTGCTTGTTTAATGTATTAGCTTTTGACCCAGTATTTGATGAAATATCATCTTCTATTGAATCAGCAACAGATGAGTCTGTACTAAACCACTCCGTAACTTTGGATACATTAGGTTTTTGTACTAACTTACTAAATGACTCTACATAAAGTTTATGAGCAAGAGGTAATTGCTCTTCTACTTCTTGCGAGGTTAATAAAGACCATTCCTCATTAGAGCCACCTTCCCAAGATCCATTTACTGATAGCCCATAACTTCAAAATAATCCCATTCAGCTGAAACAAACCAATACACAAACTCTTGGACAATGATTTTATTATACCCTTCTGGATCACTCTTTAAACTTGAATAGCTAGAAACATTATAAATACCCTTATCTATAGCTTCTTGCATGGCTAAATAAACATCTGATGAAGTGTCATCCCAATCCCACTTTTCAGGAAAAGTATACTTTAAGCTTAATGAAGAAATAGTATGAAGAAGATGTTCAACAACCTCTCCTATTTGAGATGCGGTAGATGAAGAAGGCGTTTCCCATATATAATCTTGGGCAAATTCCCAATCCCCGCTCAATGGTGCACTTGCAGGCTCCCCATTTTCAGGAGGTCCTATATATCCAATCCTTTGAAAGATATTATAGTCTTTGGTACTTTGTAGAATTAATTGCTGTGAAGCTAAATCAATTGTGTCACTACTTTGAGGAAACATTGCTTCAAAAGTATTTGCGACATCTAGTACAAATTCATCCTTGACCTTATCCAAGACAAACATTCGTAGACCATTAACATCGATATAACGATTAAATGGTGCAAATTGTTCATCAGCAATAATTGATCCTTTGCTATAGATATCGTTTACCATATTTATTTTTTTTATTTACCTGACAATTATTGAGTCATTACCCCAAGGTGTCAAAGTTTCCTTTTCGTTAGCCTGAAAAGACTCGGGAAGTTCTTCTACCATATGATAGCTAGCTGCCAATCTTCCAAACCCAACAAAAAAAGCAACAGTCATAGACAATTCAACGATTTCTGATTCACTAAAATATTTTCGTAGATTGTCATAAATACCATCATTGATTGCTAAATGATTGGTCGCAAAAAGTTCGCCATATTGGATGGCAGCTTTTTCTGCATCTGATAAATTATCTGCCTCCATTGGTTTTTCAAGAGAGCATACTAAATCTTCAGTAATTCCATCTTCCTGGCCATCTTTATATCGGATAGCCATACAACTTCGGCATTGGTTATGAAATGCTACCCTTAGTCTTACTAACTCGACCAATCTGTCTGGCAAAGATCGATTTTGTTTAAGTGATCCCGCAAAAGCTGTTAGTCCTTTAGAAATCTCAGGAGTATGAGCAAACATTCTCATGGCGCCTTGCTCAAGAGGTGTGCCGCTATCAGCAGCTGTCATTTCTCTTAAATCTTTATCCCAATCATCTAAATCTAATTTTTTAATCCGTGACATTTTTTTCCTCCAAACCTAAAAGGCTATTTCACAATATCTTTTAAAGATTTTCAATTACTAAATAAATAAAGATTATTTTTTATCGGCTTCCATTAGTGCTATTGAGATTAGTGGAATACCCATTAATATTGTTATTAATACTACCCAACCAATTCCAGTAAAACCTTGCCAATCTGATACATAACCCATCACAACAGGGCCTGCGGCACCACCCATAGTAGAAAAAGCAGGATGAGCTGCTGCTAAACCACCTGTGGGATCTAATTTTGCCATCGCTCCAAGATAAAATGGGGTCATGATCATAGGAATCATTCCGCAAATAGGAACCGCCATAAAGAAAATTATCGGTGACGTCACATTAGGTATAATAACGCCCGTAACTAATAAAATAATAATCAGCAAAAGGCATGGTATCAAACTCCCAAATCTTTGACCTATAAAACCAGCAATTAAGGGTCCAAAAATTGTCAAAACACCACCTGACATAAAAATATAACCTATTTGTGTTACAGAAATTCCTAGGTTAGCTCCGATTTTTGCAGAAAAAGAGAATATACCAGCATGGGCTAAAAATACTAAAGATGTTCCAAACATAGCAATCCAACCAGAAATTCCTTTATACGATTCCATAGAATTTATTTCATCATTTTCACCACTCTCTAATTTAATCAGATATAAAAAAAAGAAAGTGAATAACGAGATTAAAAAATGTAAAGAGTAAGCTCCTTCCATTCCATTAGATGCAATTATAATAGGAAGTAAGAAAGGTAATAAAATACCCATAACTCCAACACCGGAATTTAATAAAGCAAAAGTCATTTGACCATTAGAACCTCGCGCTATGGTAGCAACTACAGTAGCAACAATAGCTCCGGAACCTATGCCTGATATCATTCTAGAAAGAATTACAAAATTTAATTCTGGAGCAAAAATTGTTAAAAAATTACCGGTCATAACGAAAAGTGAAGCCACAAAAAATATTTTCTTTCTATTAAGCTTATTCACAAATCTTGAGAGAATTATAGATGAAATAGATATAAACAACGTCTCAAATGTTGCTATTAGGCCTATTTGACCATTAGTGGCATTAATAAATTTTTCAGAAATCGCAATAATATTAAGAGGCATTATAAGCGGTGAAGAAAAAGCACATAAAAGTAAACCAATTAAACCTATTTGATTATTGATTGGAATTTTTTTCTGCAAACTTTCTACTGATGACATTTTAGATCCTCTAATCTTAATTATTCTTTAAGTTCAAGTTTAAAAATTAGGTGAAATTTACCTAAAGAATTAAAAAAGATATTTAAATCTAAACTCTTTCAATTATTACTGCTGGTGCCATTCCACCTGCAGCACACATAGTAACCAAGCCAAATTGAAGATCTCTTCTTTCTAGCTCATCTAATACTGTTCCAACTAATATAGATCCAGTAGCACCAATAGGATGTCCAAGAGCCATAGCACCACCATTAACATTAATCTTATCTCTATCAATATTAAGGTCTCGAATAAATTTTTCTGTAACAACTGAAAAAGCTTCATTAACTTCAAAAAGATCAATGTCATCAATTGTTAAATTTGCTTTTTCTAAAACTTTCTTTGCTGCAGGAACTGGTGCATTTAACATAAGAGTTGGTGAATCACCCATATTGGCCATAGCTTTTATGCGTGCGCGTGGCTTCATACCGTTAGCTTTAGCATAGTTAGGTGAAGCAAGAAGTAGAGCCGCAGCACCATCAACAACTCCTGAGCTATTGCCCGCATGGTGAACATGATTAATTTTTAAATCAGGGTATTTTTGTAGAACTAATTTTCTAAAGGTTGACCCTTGTTCATCTAAAGGATAGTCAGCAAGAGATTCAAAAGAAGCCTTAAGCTCAGCCAAACCCTCAAGTGTTGTTTGTGGTCTAGGAAACTCTTCTTTATCTAGAACTAATTCACCTTCAGCATTATAGACAGGTATTAAAGATTTATCAAAATGACCACCTTTAATTGCTTTATCTGCATTTTGTTGACTAACAAATGCCAATGCGTCTACTGCTTCTCTGTCTATTCCTTCAAGAGTGGCAATTGCATCTGCGCAAACCCCTTGATGAGGTTGTGGATGCTCACTTCTTAATCTTGTATTTCCGTTATCCATAAAGGGTGATGGAGTATTACCATCTTGACCATAAGTTGACATCATTTCGGTGCCACCTGCTAAAACTAAATCTTCCATTCCAGACATAACGCTTGATGCCGCAATATTAACACTTGTAATTCCCGAACCACAGAATCTGTCCAGAGTTACGGCGCTTGATTTAACATCATATCCAGCATCAAGTGCCGCCATACGTCCTAAATCTCCACCTTGGGTTCCTCTCTGTGAACTAGTGCCCCAAATAATATCATCTACTTCTGCAGTATTTATTTTATTTCTTTCAGCTATTGCCTTAAGAACTGCTGCACCTAAATGTTGAGGGTGCATTGAGCTTAATGCTCCCTTACCTGCTTTACCAATTCCTCGTGGAGTTCTGCAAGCATCAATTATCCAAGCTTCTGTCATTTTTCTGTACCTCTATATTTTTTGATAAACTTATTTTTAACAAATTTATATATTATTAAAATAAAACTGTCTCTATTGTTATTAAAGAATTTTATACAGACTAGCCTTATTTTTTAAATGTATTACGTTATTATTTATTATGGAACTTTATCTACCAATTGCAGAACTTTCAATTAATCCGATAATATTTCTTATACTGGGAATGTTGGTTGGAATACTATCAGGTATGTTTGGTGTAGGCGGTGGCTTCCTGATGACACCCTTATTAGTTCTTCTTGGTATTCCGCCTGCAGTTGCAGTTGCATCAGAAGCAAATCATATTGTTGGATCTTCATTATCAGGAACGATAGGACATTTAAAAAGAAACTCAGTAGATATTAAGCTTGGCAATCTCCTTTTGATTGGAGGTATCGTTGGTTCTTTCGTTGGTATTACTATTTTTAATTCTCTTATAAAAATAGGACTGATAGATCTTTTGATAACCTTAACATATTTTTTATTCTTAACGGGTGTTGGTTCCTTTATGCTTTATGAAAGTCTTGACAGCATGGGATTATTCCATAAAAAAAAGCGATCTAAGACATATCATCATTCTTGGATCATGGGACTACCGTTTAGAATGAGGTTTAAAAAGTCTGGTTTATATATTTCTATATTACCTCCTCTTTTGATTGGTTTCATTGTTGGAATTTTAGCTTCCATAATGGGTGTTGGTGGAGGGTTTATTATGATCCCCGCCATGATATATATTATAAGAATGCCAACTTCTGTGGTGATAGGAACTTCATTATACCAAATAATTTTTGTTACAGCGATTGTAACACTTCTTCACTCATATCATAATCAAACCGTTGATATACTATTAGCATTAATCTTGTTATTAGGCGGAGCTATTGGTGCACAAATCGGGGTTAGATTAAGTAGTAAACTCCAAGGACCCATGCTTAGAGCTTCACTAGCGGTTCTTGTTTTGAGCGTTGGAATTGTTATGGCTCTAGATTTATTAATAAGGCCAAGTGAGACTATTACTCTCCTTATAGGTGGGGGGTCACATTAATGAAATTATATATTAAAATTACCTTTATCCTTGTAGTCTTATGCGCGCAAGCTCCACTAGATTTAGTTATTGATACTAATGAAAGAGATGTTCAAATTAATCCAGGTATAGCTGGTACGCGCGTTGTTCTGTTTGGGGCAACGCCAACAGGGAAAAGAGATATTATTATTGAAATTGTTGGGCCACCAAAAAATCAAACTATGCAGGAAAAAAGAAGGTTTTTTGGATTATGGCTTGGCCGAGGAAAATCCTATTATAAAAATGTACCAAGTTATTATAATATACTTAGTTCCAAACCATTTTTAAAAATTGCGAGCCAGGAGAGTCTTAATAAATTAGGATTAGGTATAAATAATCTTCCTCTTGGAAGGGCAAATATTAAGCACAGCACAATTAAACAAATTAAATTTGATGCAAGATTAAGATCAGAAATGCATGATAGCGGACAGTTTTTAGAAAAAGAGGGGAATATAATTTTGAGATCTGGTCCAGGAAAAGTTGGCCTTTTTAGAACTGAATTTCTTTTACCCCCAAACTCCCTGCAGGGTAAGTATTTTGTTCGATATTTTCTTTTCCAAAATGGAGAAGCTATTTCATATGCAGAAAGTTCTATAGATTTAAAACAAGCAGGTTTTGCAAGATTAATTTGGCTTTTTGCTAATAAATTTCCATTGCTATACGGAATTATTGCTATTATTTTATCTGGACTATTAGGTTGGATAGTTTCAATATTGTTCACACGTTTAAAATTAATATAGGAAAATCATATGTTTCAAAAAGACATCCTTAAAGGAAAAAGAATTCTAGTTACTGGTGGTGGCACTGGTTTAGGAAAAGAAATGGCATCAGAATATGCTGAGTTAGGTGCTGAAGTTTATATTTGCGGTAGAAGGCAAGCGGTCTTAGATGAGACTGTAAAAGAAATCACTGATCAAGGCGGTAAAATAAAAGGTTTTGCTTGTGATATTAGGGTTTCGGAAGCAGTTAATGACATGATAGATACAATCTGGAATGATGGCGGAGCTTTGACAGGACTGGTTAATAATGCGGCTGGTAATTTTATTTCTCCAACAAAAGATATTAGTCCAAAAGGATTCGAAGCAATTTCTAATATAGTGTTTCGTGGGTCTTTTTATCTAACACATGCATGCGGTACTCGCTGGATTGAGCAAGAAGTCAAAGGATCGGTTATATCAATCCTAACTACTTGGATATGGAATGGTGGGCCTTTTACAGTTCCTTCAGCAATGTCAAAGGCAGGCGTAAATATTATGACTAAATCTCTTGCGGCAGAATGGGGTCACTATGGCATTAGATTAAATGCTATTGCTCCCGGACCTTTTCCTACAAAAGGTGCGTGGGAAAGACTAAGCCCTGGCCAGGATACTGATTCAAATGAGAATGATGCAAAGATACCAATGAGAAGAAATGGTGAAATGCAAGAACTTCGAAACTTAGCTACATTCTTAATGGCCGATGGATGTGATTACCTTACCGGTCAGACAATAGCTATTGATGGTGCAAGCCACCTTGGATCAGCTGGAAATTTCTATCAGAGTCTAGATAAATTATCGGATGATGATTGGGACGGTATTCGTAACATGATAAAATCATCAAACGATGCTGATAAAGCCAAGAGATCTGTCTAAATAAATAGTATAATTACTAATAGTAGCATTTGTATTAAATTGATTGTTACACTTTGAAAATGGAGTGAATGGAAAGTCTTTTTTGATCTTTCATCTCCTCCATTTGCTAAGTCTCTACTTTCATTAATCTTTGGCACCAAGATTTGTCTAGAGTAAAGATATCCTATAACAATAATTGCCATTATAAATGCTTGCTCTTGCTGGCCTTTCAGTAAAAAGATAACTTCTGCTAGTATAGAAATAAAAATTCCCCATAAAAAATAAATAGGGAAAAGTTTTCTTAAAAGCTTACCTGCATTTTCTTTATCTAAAGTTCTATGAACATTGATAGCTATTCCAAAAGAATAAAAAACCATTATTGAAAATAAAGCTACTGTTAAGTAATTAGCCATCTATTGTCCTATTATATATCATATCCGCTAGTCGGTATGAAATCTTGGTCGTTACTAAAAGCTAATTCTATATCTAAACTATAGCCATAGCTTGGTGGTGATGCTGAAGAACTATCTGAATTACTTGAACTAGTTTCAATGATTGTTCCATTATTGTTATCAACAATATTTATCACGCCTGTCATATTACTATGAATTTGACAAATATAATACAATGTTGATGGCGCATCAGAAGGAACAGTAAAAATTAGCTTACCATTTGATAGACCATTATTAGTTATACCGTCGTTATATTGACTTGAGGAGCCACTAATTTGATCAGTCTTTATCCAAAAAGGATGACCTTGCGCTGAAACTTCAAATTCATATGTTTTACCCCTTTCTAGAGTCAATACTGGATCATTTGCTTGCAACCCTTGTGTAGTAAAGCTGTAATCTGATGCGCCCACACTTTGAACAGCTATACTAGTTGCAACAATTTCAGGGATCTTCTCAACGTAGTTATCAATAAGAATTTTCGCATCATTTGCCATGCCACTATGAAATAAACAATAATAATATAGTACTGTATCATCTGATGATGGCTCAAAAACTACAAATGCATTTTCAAGACTATTATCGGAGGAAAACGACGAAGAGAATTCTTGTTCAGTTTTACCATAACCTTTTATAAAATAATTTATACCTTCGCTTATCGAAACTCCTTCATTATGAGTGCCATTTTTTGTTTCAGAAATAGATAGTGGATGATTTGAGGCTGTAGCATCGTTAAGATCAAAAACATATTTCTCTCCTGATGACAGCGCAAGATCTGGGCTTAACTCATTATTAAGATAATATTTATTACCATTATCTTCTTTTTTAACTGTAACTTCATAAAGAGTTCTAAAAGCATCATCGAAAACAATTTTATTCGTACTAGCATTTACTGTTCCTGAGGAGGGAGGTGTTAAATTGAAAATATTTACGAACTCTGTAAATGTTTTTATATTGCCTAGGCTATTACTTGTTAAATTCCCACCTATATCATATGAAAATTTATCAGCTCCGTTTATGGTAAAAACTGTCATATCATCGCAAGTTATTTTAAGTGCAGTCTTGGCTGCCACTATTGATTTTATCTTTGACCATTCAGGTAATTGAATAACATTATTACCTTCTGTATCGATTATTGATACTGAGGTAGAACTTTTTTGTGAAATTAAAATATAAGTATCGTCACCGGCCAAACCTCTGTAGTCTGTGTTATCATTTGTAGGAATAATTACATCATTGTTTGATGATAAATTTATTGTTGCCATCAGTCTTTCTCGCCATTTTATAATTTAATAAATAATAATTTAGTTATATATATTAAAAGGTTAATCTAAGTGACATGTGGTAATTCGTCCCACTGTGTTGTATATCTTGGAGACAAATAATACTTCTTACTATCCCACTTTTCTTTATTCTTCGATCGTAAACCCCCATTAGCTATAGTCCCAGCTCCAAATTTTTTATTAAGTAAATCAACGACCTTCATGCGCTTATCAGATAGGCTATAATTTGTATTTTCAAAAAAATCATACTGATTTATACCTTCTGGTATTAAATCAAGAAGCATAATCCCAGCTTTTTGGTACAAATATCCTGGTCGATAAATCATATCTACCGCAGAAGATGTTAATTTTATTATTTGAGCTGTATCACTGCAAGGCGTGTTTAACCCAAGTACTATTCCTCCATTATACTGTTTTTCTTTATTAAATTTGTTTGTTTTTAAAAAGATATACACGCTTTGCGCTCGAGTATTTTGATTTCGCATCTTCTCACAAGCGCGTATTGTATGCTCAACAATAAATTGTTTTAATATGGTCTTTTCACTAATAACGTTTCCAAAAGAACGAGAGCACATAATATTTTTCTTTGGTAATATTTCGTTAATATCGAGACAAGCCACACCCTGTAATTCATAAACAATACGCTCAACAACGACACCTAGATATTGCCTTATCCTGCGAGGGGATGAATCACGTAACTGTAACGCATTGCCAATACCGATCATCCTAAGCTTAGAGCCCCAACGCTTTGAAATACCCCATATATTTTCAATATTAATATCTTTAAGGGTTTCTTCCTGTTTTGTTTTCGAACTCAAATCAAAAACTCCATGATGATTATTTCTCTTGGCGAAAGTATTTGCAATCTTTGCTAAAGTTTTTGTGGGTCCAAGGCCTATTGAAACCGGTATTCCTGTCCATTTAAAAATACTTTCTTTAATTTTTAAAGTACCACGCCTAGAATTAGTTCCACTAGTTTGATTAAATTTTAGAAAGGCTTCGTCAATTGAGTAAACTTCTAAATTTGGATTAAATTCAGCAAGAGACATCATAACTCTATTCGACATATCACCGTATAACGGATAATTAGATGAATAAACCTTAACCCTATGCGCATTAATAAAGTCCCTATAGATATGAAAGGGAGCACCCATAGGTATATTAAGAGCTTTTGCCTCATTAGAGCGAGCAATAATACATCCATCATTATTGGATAAAACGACCACAGGTTGATTTATTAAACAAGGGTTAAAAACTCGTTCACACGATACATAGAAATTATTGCAGTCAACAAGAGCAAACAATGTTTTCAAGGCTAGACTTTATGAATTACATTAGTAACTACACCCCAAATAACTACATCATTATTTTCTGTTAACTTTATAGGTTTGTAATTATTATTCTCAGGAGAAAGAAGTGTGTCTTTTCCACTTTTTTTTAATCTTTTAACAGTCAGATTACCATCAACAGCTGCAATAACTACTTTTCCATTCCTAGCTTCTAAGCTTCTATCAACAACTAAAATATCTCCTTCGTGAATACCTGCGCCAATCATTGAGTCACCAGTAGCCTTGACAAAAAAAGTTGCAGAAGGGTGTTTAATTAAATGAGTATTCAGGTCAAGCTTTCCTTCCATATGGTCATCTGCTGGTGACGGAAAACCAGCATTAACTTTGTTGCTGTAAATTGGTAGAGATAAATCATAACTTTGTATAAAAGTCATAACACTATCAATCATACTAATAGGAATTCGTACAGGTTTGGTTACCTCACCAAACTTACCTTGGCCCTTTGGTCTTCCTGCTCCAGATCGTATTCCACCACTTGGCATAAACCCGTTTCTCCATAAATTTTTTATATAGAAACATTATTTTTGAATAATGTACACTATTCAAATAAATTTTGTTTGATTTTATCTGGATCCAGTATTGGGGGTGAACAAGTCTGCTCTTTACAAATATAAGTTGTTGCCTGGCTAACATTAGTCTTACCGAAAGCCGGATGATTTTTTGGCAAATCATCGTCAGAATTTATTATAGTTAGCATGGAATCATTGAGCTTTAAATTACCAATATTATTTACCATTTCTTTAACAACAGAACTTTTTGGATCACCAACTACAATAAAATCAACACCCTTATAAAAAGACTCAAAACCAGAAATCCAGGTACAATGACTAGAAAAATTTTCAGCTACCACCTTACCAAAGCTCTTTTCCAGCATGGAGATATTTTCTTTCAAATCAATTCGACCTGATAGCCTCCACCAGGTAACTAAAGTTTTAAAAAGAAGACCGTTTCCAGAAGGGGTTGCGCTATCGCTAGATATTTTCATCCGAATAGGAACATCATCTGCATTTACTGAGGTTAAATAGTACCCCCCTCTTTCCTCATCAAGAAAATATTTGTTCAAATACGATAATTGAGTATCAGCTATATTTAAATACTTTTCATCATGAGTAACGGTATAAAGAGAAATCGATGCATCAATTAATGCAACATGGTCATCTAGCATGGCTATTCCTCTAACCTCGTCCTC
>Ga0222717_10002629_pt1 | contig 13755 bp, 5 predicted proteins | sample C33_18DmetaG_FD_165053 | JGI IMG/M metagenome (GOLD analysis project Ga0222717, IMG submission 165053) | Estuarine water microbial communities from San Francisco Bay, California, United States - C33_18D | ecosystem: Environmental > Aquatic > Marine > Unclassified | place: USA: California...
TACCGTTAAATATATAACTAGTCATTGAACCCATGTTTGGCCAATACAATACACTAGATCCATAACCATAAGCCATAGTACTATAAATTTGATCAGACCTAACAGTTATAGTTGCACTAAAGTCATATGATGCTGGTACAGTGAAAGAAGATATATTACTGCTATACACTATACCTCCGTTGTTTTTTTGCTCAAACCAACCTCTTAATTTGTATGTGTTATTGGCTATTAAAGAAACTTGATTTTCTGTTATAGTTTGTGATTTGGTACCTGGATAAATAGAACCTGAGTATACGGCTAATTGATTACCAGTACCAGCTGTTGGAGTGCCTGTATAATTAGCAAGACTAGGAGTAGAGCTATACCCCTGGTTACAGTATACCCAACCCATAGAATCTAAACCAGCGTTATTAACTATTGCTTTTTGATACGTGTTCGTACCCCCTGTCGCCGTAACATATGTACCTGTTGTCGATAAGTTATTAGGGGACAGACCATATACAAAACCTCTACTTGTTATAGTGCTACTACTAGCAACGTTTCCATTAGCCGTCCACTTACTAGCTAAAACTGTTTCAGTGTCTCCAAAAGATGTACCTGCTGAGTTAGTGGCCCAAGGTTTCCAATAGTTAGCTGTATTATTGTTAACATCTGTTACAACAAAGTTAGCGTTAAAACTTGTCTCTGTCACGTTACTAGAAGATACACCGGTATCAGAAGGTGTAGAATCTATAAAAGTACTGTGCAATGTTATAGGTGTAAATACAGGAAATCCAGCTGATATATCAAGACATATATCTTCTATAAAATCTACAATGTCACTTGGATCTCCACTAAAATTAGTCAAGCCTCCAGTATTCGTTGCATAAGCGTTGTATATATTATGTATACTTGTAGACCCATCAGAACTGCTATAATTACTTATTGTTCCTAAAACAGATATAGTACATACATTAGAAACCGCCTGATTAGTCAAAGTACCCATTTTAGCAGATTCTTCAGCCCCCTGAAATTGATCATCTCCATCCCCATCCGGAGCGTTGTCTGTTATAAGTATAATCATTCTAGTTACTCCTGATCTAAAACTTCCTGCTAGACTATGGTTTAATACTCTGTCAATTGCAGTGTCATTAGGCTCAGGACCTCCCCCACCACTTCCTATTAGCATACTTGTAGAACTGTTAGTAGTTCCATCTAAATACCCTATTTTTGTATCAAAATCTGTTTTATTTGCGTTTGCAAAAGGAACTAGAGCAGATAACCACACTTCTCCTGAATTATATTTGTTTGCAGAAGCTAAGTTAGAAACAGCAGTATTATTACCTGTCCAATACGAAGGGGTACCATTATCCTCTCCTCCAGTTTGATCAATCAAAACTGCTGCTAACCTGTAATCACCACCAGACTCTGAAACAACTTTATTTGATATAGAAGCTACGTTAGTTTTTAAAGTTTGCATATCATCGCCCATACTTCCAGTATAGTCTAATAAAAAAACAACATCCATTGCTTTACTACAAGGTATAGCCTGAAAATCATGATCATAAGCATAGAACTCACCCATACTAAAAGAAGCTACATTATCAGGGTGATTTGGGCTCTGTTGATTTGTAACATCATAATCTTCTCCATTACCATACTGATCACCACCTTGTGTAATATCTCTTAGACTGTATGGTCCAGATCCATCATCACCATCATTATAGTCATTGCTAAGTTTTTCATTAGCTATAGAAAATAAACTTAAACTTCCGCTTCCAGGAACTGCCATATTATAACCAAGGTTTTTCCATACCTACATCCATAGGTACTTTCATGTTATCTATAAATTTTTCTAAGTGGTTTTTGTGTCCTTGATGAACAGGGTGAGATTCTACCCATCCAATAACTTGCTCTTCAGTTATATCTTCAAAAACTGTAAAACTATCTTCATTTAATTCTACACTAATATGACCCATACTATTATGCGTATAATCACCGTCTACAGCTACAACTTCAAACTCAACTTCTTTTATAACGTTAGTTAAATCTTGAAAGCTAGGTGCGCCTTTTAAATGTAGTATGTTAGTATTATAAGTTATTGCCATTTTTTATTATTTTTTTAAGTTCATCAATCTGTTTTTGTTGATCCTTGATTGCTTCAATTAAGTAACCTGTTAAGTTACCATAAGCTACAGCTTTTAAATCACCATCATCTTTAACTAACTCTGGAGCAACCTTCTCCAGCTCTTGAGCTATTACACCAGAACTAAATCTTCCGTCTTGATCTGTACGGTTATAGCTAACCCCTCTCATCTCTAAGACCTTCTTACCGTCTAATGTTTCTATGTTTTCTTTTACTCTTTCGTCAGAGTAGGCTATAACATCTGCTGCAAAAGTAGCATCTAAAGTATTATCACCTCCAAATTTAACTACACGCTCTAGACTAGAAGCGTTATTTTTCTTAGCGTATACAGTAACGTAACCTGCTGCGCCTCCACCACCTCTGTAGAAATGTATACCTGAAGCTTCTACAGAGTTGTAAGATGCTATTCTAAAAACCTCAACGTTTGATTGATCTTGTCTATTATTATACAACTCTATTCTACTTCCAGAATTTTGCTGAGCGTTAAACCTAGTGACCATAGTTTCAGATATTTGAAGCAGTGGTGAAGAGTTAACAGCTGTTGTGTTTCTGTTTATTCTAAAAGCTTCACCAGTCGCATTGTTATCTGCATCTATGTTTATAGTTAAAGAAGCTTTAGCATTTATAACACCATCAGCATCTCCATTATCATCAAGATTTAAAATACCTCCCCTAGAAGTTATTTCATTAGCAGTAAATAAGGCACCAATATCAGCATTACCGGTGCCAAGGTTGAAAGTCATTTTTTTGTAAGCAGTTCTATCATCACCAGCATTATTTTTAAATACCTTACTACCTAATCCATTATTACCAGTGGTATTACCACCTGTAAAGTGTACTTCATTAGCACCATTCTCAGCACTTATACCCCATTCAACATGTGGTTCGTAATCAGCAAATATAATAGTATCACCTTCACTTGTTTGCTGTTGTATCGCGATCGCGGCGCCTGCATCTGTCGTGCCAGAAGATTTAAGTGATATAGCTGGATAATTACCTGCTGCTCCACCAGCTTCTTTTATTACAGTAGCTTCATCGTCTTGTAAGTCTAAACGCGTTTTATTACCCATTTTAATATAAGCGGCTGTTGTTACGCCCATACTATTAGCGGTTGCAGAACCTCCATCTAGGTAAAAATAATCATAAGTACCACCACCATCACCTCTATCAGCAGCAAACACCATGTTACCATCTGTAGTTTGCTCTCTAAAGTACATAGCTCCTACTTTATTATCAATATAACTATGTGTGCTATCGTGATATATTTCAAGATCGTTGCCATTACCTAGCTGTATTTTTTTAGAATCATAAAGTTTTATACCTCCTACAAAATTAGCTAATCCAGTATTAGTAAAATAAAGACTTTTTATTATGTGACCATAACTAGCCAAAGAAGACATATGACCTAAATTTATAGCAGCGCCATAACTACCCCAAGTAGGTGTAAACCTAAATCTTACAAAAGCATGCGCTGATCCACCAACTTGTTGACGTATCTTCATATTACTGTAACCAGGCCAACTAGAAATCGCATTTGAAGTGTATTTTAAAGTCCAACCGCCAGTTCCAACATCAGCCACTCTATTTGTCTCTGATATTCCTGGATCAGTAGCTGTCGTTTCCATTCTAACAATAAAAGAGTTACCGTTAGTTGAGTGAGTTACTAATAAATGACCATTAAAAGAGTAACCTTGCTGATTACCCATGTACATAATAAAATCTTGAGTTAAACCACCATCTGCTCCAGTTCTACTTAAGTTAGTACCTGACCAAGCGTGAGAAGCACCAGATCCTAGTAATTGATTAAAGTCAATATAACTAGCAGAGTTAATAGCGCTTTGCCAAGCACCACTAGAGTTTTTGTAATAAGACGCAGCGGTTTTATGTCTTAACGTACAGCCAACTAAACCAGAATTTGTTCCATTATGACCAAAAACCATGTCTGCAGCTGGTTGTGGGAATAAATCACTAGCTTGATGATATTGACTAGTACTGTAAGTTCCAGCATCTTGAAGTATTTTATAAAAACCGGTGTTACCGATACCACCCAGGTTACTTGCAGTTGTAGCGCTTGTAGCTGTAGCAGCGTTACCTGTACACGAACCAGAAGAGCCAGAAACATTACCTGTTACATTACCCGTTACATTACCTATTAATGTTGTTGTTAAGTTTCCAAGTAAAAAAGAACTACCACCACCGTCAAGTCTACCAAATTCTACTTTAGTACTCTTGTTATATAACCTAAGCATACCAGCACTGCTGCTGTCATTGTTTATCCATATCTTCCATTGTTCCCAAGCAGAAACCATATGTGTATTAGCACCACCAAAAGTAATATGATCTTCAGAATCTGACCACACGTTTAACCTTGAGTTAAAAGTAGTTGAAGTTGTTCCAGTTCCGCCTTCACCGTAATCACCTCTTCTATGAGGGTTTATAGTTAACGAACCATCAGTTAAAACCAAGTTGTCATCATCGTATATACCATTCCAAGAACTACCAGGATCTACACCAGAACCTAATATTAATTGTTGAACAGCTCCTCTTCTAATGCTGAAGTTTTTAAACTCACAGGCATTGTCGTAAATTGTGAAACCAGATCTACCGTAATCATAACTAAGACTAGCTTCTATTACTGTAGCTATCTGTGTTACACCATCTACTTCTACTATAATATAGTTTTTTGATTTTTGTATTCTACAATTATGCCAACCATCATCTATGTCTATAGTGCCTCCAGCTGTGTTAGTGGTAGTAACAGAGGCTATAGGGTACGTTTGCGTGCTGTTTACTTGTTTTTGTACTCTTACATCATTATTATCTCTTATTACTACCGCATAAAAATCGTTTTCATCTTGGTAATTAAATGCCCAACCAAAATGCGTAGAATCATTACCGCTCTCAACATTAAAATCAAAAGAAACTTCCCAGTTTTGTCCGTGATTATTTGCATTTTCATTTATGTCATCACCCATTAAAGCAAACACGTAACCATTACCGGATCTGTTAAGTCTAATGTGATTTTCACCATATGATTTTATAACACAAGTAGAGCTTGATGGCTCCCATAAATAAGAATTCTTAATAGAGTTGTAAGCGCTAGGATCTAAATAATACTGAGTATCATCATTGTCGTAAATCTTAGGGACATATAAAGGCCCTCCACTTATCATAACACCACCAGAACCACCATTTTGTCTAGGTCTAAAATGCGTATTACCAGGTCCACCATCAAAATATACATTGTTATTGTTTTCGTACACTCTAAATCTTTGAGCACCATCTTCTTTAAATACTAGATATTCATTATCGGTATCACCAGAAGCATCTATCGATAAACTTTTATACTTAGTATCTGGTTGGTACTTGTTTAAAACTTGAGATCTATCACCAGTATAGTTTCCAGAAAATATTTGAGATATTCTACATGATGTTGTGTTAAAGTTGCTAAGCACATATTTTACATGAGTAGTAGACGTACCGCCTGTGCTAAACGTACAGTATGTTGTTGTTGTTGGATTATTTAAGCTGTTTATTCTCTCAGTATAATTAGTACCATCTGTTGATGTTAATATTTTTACGTTTTTAGCTCTCCAAGCGCCTGCTGAAAAAGCTATACCAGCAGATGATGCATGTTGGAAAGTTTCACCGCTTACTACTATTGTTAAAATACTTGCTGTTGTAGAACCAGCTGTTATACCGCTAACACCTACCATGTTATTTCCTACAGAAAAAGGATTAGCGCCTAGAGACACGGAAGTGCCATCTAGATCAGCGGTAACAGTACCTCTCCAATTAATACCAGCAAATTTGTTTGGAGATATACTAGGCATCGTAAAATGAGATGGTCCATTTTCAACACCTTCAACTGTCGTGAAACCGCTTATTACAGGTACACCTGCTACGTTTTCACTATAATTACCATAAATATTACCATAAAATTGAGTATGACCATCTTGATTAGCTACTAAGTTTATTATTTTAGTAGCACCTTTTTTGGTCCATAAATACAAATCACCCGAAGCCCAAGCGTTATTAGTTCCGCTTGTTTTCTTAGCGGCTATACCAGCTATCGAAACCGTGTTACCAGCACCAGATGTTTCTCTATTAGCTAATGATAACTGTGTCCAAGTATTATTAGATCCATCTCTGTTAAATATAGCCATCTGCACATGCGCATGATCTATATCTCCTGTAGCACTAGAATCTGTCCTAACTGTTAACTGTGGTGTTTGTAAATAAGAACTACCAGCATCAACGTAACTATCATATATTTTCCAAGTAGCACTACTAGTTGCACCACCTATATTTACTTTATTAAATGTACTTTGATCATTAAAGTCTCCATACCAAGCAGTATCTTGTGAATCAAAATATTTAGCAAAACTAGCTGTCTCACCACCGCTATAAGCGCTGATATTACCATCAAATACCACAGGTTTAGAAACGTAAAAAGTACCTCTATCTGTAGATATATGAAAATAAGAAGTATTACCAGAGCCAAAGTCACCATATCCAGTCGCTGATTTTATTCTAAGCCCATTACCCCCACCGTTCGTAAGAGTTGGATACTGGTGATTAGAATCACTTGTAAGTTCTATTTCATCAAATCTTATTGCCATATCTTATTATATTAATCTTCTAAATTTAAACCTCATTATTTTGCCTCCATCAGTATTATCTAAAGCTGCTGAATAGGTCATATTGTGTTTTACTTGTAACATTAAATATCCATTCGCGTGCCTTTGTGTTCTAAATTGAACGTCTCCATTATTAGGCGCGTGACCTGCTCTATGTACTGGTATTTCATCATGCGTATCGCTATTCGTTGTTCCACCATGCCAAGTCATTAATGCTGAATAATCCTCATAATAATGCCCACCACCAACGTTAAAATCACTTACATAAACTTTCATAGCGTATGTTCCTGAACCCATATCATCTCCAGATATACCAGTATCAGTCCACGTGTTTGCAGTTAACTGGAATGTCATAGCTGCTTCGTATATTTGATCAACATCACTACCCGTTGTCATTGTAAGGCCAGTGTGTTGTATATTACCAGAAGAAGTTATAGCTCCAGAACTTATTGTTCCAGCAAATGTTGCATCACCATCTCCGTCTACAGCAAAAACTTCAGTACCACCGACTCCAGTACTATTATTAACATTTGTTCTTGCAGATATTAAAGGCTGTTCATTACCATCAGAAGCAGCGTTTATTACGAGAGCAGGAAAGCCTGGTGAAACTGATGATTGATGAAACACACCAGCGGCAGCGTTTGCTTCATTAACATCTGTTACGGCTATAATAGGATCTTCATTATCACCACCTTGAACAACTAAAGATCCAGAAAACAAACTACTAAGTGGTGTTGAGGTTGTTCCTTTAACAACTAAATGATCTGATATATTAGCTTCACCATTTATATCTAAGCTAGCTCCTTCTATCTCACCCGCAAATACAGCGTTACCAGTTGCTGAAACCGTTAAAGCAATAACACCATTTGTATCCGCGTGTGTGTTGTGGAACCTAAAACCAGCACCTGATGCTCCAGCTGAAGCATCCCAAGTAGGAGAAAATGTTCTCCAGTCACCACCAACATAGAAGTTTTGGTCAGTCCAAACACCAGCTTCATTCACTCTTAATCTTCTTGTGCCATCTGTTGATACTGATATTTGATCTTTAGTAGCTGTTGAGCCATCATACCATTCTCTGTAAAAACCTGAATTAGGCACCGAACTATAAACGCCATCATGTAAAACTATTGATGGTTTAGCTGCTGTTCCTGAGGCAAAAAACTCTTGCTCTGCTATTCTAGTTACTCTCCAGCCAGATATGTAACATTCTCTTGTGCCTGAAGTATGACCGTAGTTAAATAAAGAGTGTGGGGTAAAGTATTTAGCCCCTGTCTCAAATTTTCCAACATCACTGTTGTGATTACCACTTACAAAAGCATATCTATGTTGCCAGTCTGTTCCTGGGTTGTGATTAGACATTAAATGATAACCATAAGAACCTGGGTTACCCGAGCCACTCGTTGGGCTTGCAAAAGCGTGGTCAAGATCTTGAGTACCCATATAGTGGCTTATTACACTACCAGAGGTATTTCTTATGTAAACCTCTATCAAATATATTGAACCGTCTTCGATAGGTATATAAGGGAAACCAGATCCATAATAAGCACCAGTATTAACACCGCCAGATATTTTTATAGAATAACCAGCTGGAGCAGTAGAATCTTCAAACCACTCAACATTGTCTGAATTAAAGTATTGCTTTAACTGAGAATCAGACCAAGTTGTATCTAAAGACCATATTTCTTTACCACCAGTATAATGACCTAGTGGATATTCTTCTACTGTATGAGGACTAGTACTAATACCTCTTTGGTTGTGAGTTATAAATCCTTTATCACTTAAGATCTCGTTATCACAAACAATTTTGTTGTAAAATGTATGTTGGGTAGCTTGGTGGTAGTTTATACCATTGCTGTGTAGGTTAATATATTTTCCTCCAGAATTTTTTATTAACAACTTACCGGTGTCCATTTGTATGTGGGTACCAGTATCACCAATGTGATATATATAATCTGGCACATACATAGAAGCTCCTATTGTTAAACTCCCATCTATTTTTAAATTATTTGTTAAATCCCAAGTATCATCAGCATCATCAAATATTAAACTTGCTTGTGTAATAGCATTATCATTAGAATCTAATCCCCTATAGATAGATATCCCAGAGGTAGCTGCTGTTGCTGAGTTATCTGATTGGGTTTTATTTAGTACTATAATATTATCCTCTACTTCTACTGTTTCAGTGTTTAATGTCGTAGTAGTACCACCGACAGTTAAGTTTCCAGTAACAACAACATCACCAGCTTGCAAGTAACCATCCACAACAGAACTTGATCCAGTAGATTTTACTATTCTAATACCTTTATATTTACCACCGCTACTACCATTGTTTTGTTGCTGACCAATGTGCATTACCTTATTGTTAAACTCAGTAGAGTCACCAGGTGCATCTAACGTAAAACGGAAGCTTCTTGTCCAGTCATCACCACCAGTACCACCTTGAAAAACCCAGCTATATGCTTGATTTCTAAACCAAGTGTAATTACCATGATCTTTTAAATCAATACTGCTGTTGTCATCAGTATTATACAAGTGACCAGCCATGTGTATATTCGCTGAAGCATTTATGTAATCAGAAAATTGCTTAACTCCAGCTATAGTTTGGTTACCTGAGGTAAGAACAGCTCCTGTTAAATCTGTTAAATACGACCCAGCAGCTTGTGCTCCTAACTCAGTTAGTGTAGGTAAATGTCCTTCGTGAAATATTTCTTTAATTGTACTATTATCTACAACATAGTTGCCTTCTACTGCAGAACTAGTATCTATTTCTACATGACCACCTGAAACTGGAGCTGGTTCTGTAGTTAAAGGTGAGGAATGGTTTGTATTAAATGAAGTAACACCCTCTTCTGTCAATCTAAGGGTAACCATAGAATATCTACAAGTTCTTATATATACTTTAAATTCATCGTAAGTCCCGTTCTCAGCACTTTTTATAACTCTAATACCAACTTTATCTGTACCAGACGTATTATTATGTAAAACATCAAGGCTACCAGTTATTTCTAGTTCACCACCATCATTACCTTCTCTAACTTGTATTGCTAAATCAAATTTTTGTGATGCAAAAGCTTCTACATGATTAGACATGAAACCTCTAATATGTAATCCACCATTACCACTAGATGTTGTTGCGACGTGGTACCATTTATTACCACTAAAATTACCTTCATCAGCTATTTTAAAAGTGTAGTCGTTCTCAGTACCATTTGTACTTGTAAATCTTGCGTCAGTTTCAGTTTCAGTATAATACCTATCGTCGTGATTATGTGCGGCTGCCGCTGCGCCTAGAGAAGCAAGTGTTTGATCACCTGTGTTTGTACCTGATAAATTAGATATTTGATTAGTAGATATAGTTGACCCATCGTGAAGAAGAGTGTGTAATGTGCTGCCATCATGAAATTTTCCTCCTCCATAGATATAAGTACTTGCAGTACCTCTTATATAATGTCCTTTTCCTGCTGTTGCATTATAACCAAAAGCATCTGTTGTATTGCTAGTAGCAATAAGTGAACCAGTACTTTTAGATAATGTTAATACACCACTTATATCAGCAGCGCCATTAATATCTAAACTACCGCCTTGTATTTCACCAGCAGCTGTTAAAGTACCTACATTACTTATGTCATAAACAGCCTCACTACCTGAAGTGTTTCTTGTTGCAAAAAACAACCAACCGTCAACAGCTTTGTTTACAAGCTGAATAGATTCTCTAAGATACACCCTACTAAAAGCTTGAAGGTGACCTGATACATCAACAGCGCCTGCAAAAGTTGCATTACCTGAAGTATTAACATTTATATAATTAGAACTCCAAGCTTCAGTAGTATCATTGTAATATCTTAGGTTCCAACCATTAGAACCATCAAATAATTGCTGCCATTTGTTACCAGCGTTATTATAGTTTAAAATAAATGTATCTTGCGCTTCAATATTACTTGTAGATGTAATAGCGCCAGAACTAATAGTACCTGCAAAAGTTGCATTACCACTTGTTGTTATTGAAAGTTTATTTTGAGCAGCATAAGAAGATTGAGAGCCATCACTTGCGTATCCAATGTTAAATCCAGAAGAACCATAACCAGTACCAACAAACCACTCACGGTTAGTTGGTCCACTAGCGCTATTAACACTGTCTTTCATTTTTATACCAACACCACGACCTTCATAGCCATACATGTTCATTATGGCTGTCATAGCTGGCGCACTTCCACCATCTGTTGCGCTTACATTAAGAGTTGTTTCAAAAGTACCAGAACCTGCAAAAGTAGCTAAACCAGCTGAGTTTAAAGTAAATTGATCAGTCCCTCCTTTTTGTATTTTAAAATTATTATCTCCTGTTCCTGCGAAAGTTCTATTTAAGATAAAATTATGTGCTTGGTTTCCATCAGAATCTTGAGCAGCAGTAATAGAGTTACTTGTATCAGTTATATATAATTTTATAGATTGACCCGCTTCCCTACCGACTGATAAAGATCCAGTACTCGCACCAGTATAAACAGTTGTATCACCACCAAAATTACCACCTCCTGCAAAAGTTGCAGCTTTATTTCCGTTTAAAGTAAGGACATCGACTACAGTGTTAGCAGTACCGTTGTGAAGAGAGAATTTTAAATAGTTACTGGCTTCAGTAGAAGACACGTACGACTTTATATTGTGGTATCTAGAAGTGTTAGAATCGTACCTACCGATTTTTATTATACCCTCACTTTCATGAGAAGGCATAAAATCTAGCTGTGTGGTGCCGGAAACATGTAATCCGTTTAAAAACTTTTGAGCCATGTGTTATTAAATTAATAAAGCACAAACGCTACCTCACGGTATAGCTTGTGCTTTTGAATATTATTATGAGTATGTAGGAGTTACATCAGTAAGACCATTTTTAGCGTCTATTACTACAACTCTTATATCACCTATACCAGCAGCAACCATTTGAGTACCTGTCTGAGCAAAGGTCATTTTAACGTTATTAGTATCTACGTGATCAACATCAGCAAAAACCATTAAACCAGAACTAGTATCGTATAATTGAACTACTAGGTTTTTAGAACCTAAAGCGTGATTTATGTTAGCGTTGTTGTTTCCAGCCATAGCACTAACATCTATTAAAGATGCAGCCGTTGCTAATTGATTATCTGTAACAGTTTCAGTTGCAGAAACTAATCCTGTAACGTGACCATATGCGTCTAACGTAACATCTTGTATATATGTTCTACCTGAGTTATCTACTGATGCTTGCGAAGAAGTATCTTCGTGATCTATAGTTATTTCAGTAGCACCACCATTTAGCGTGAATGTACCTCCAGTGATTAAACCAGCTCCTGCTGTAATAGTTATTGTGCTGTCACTAATATTACTTGTAAGAGCAACAGTACCCGTAGCATTTGGTAGAGTAATCGTTTTATCACTACCTGTAGCATCAGCGGCTGTTAGAAGTATTTCATGAGCATCAGCTGTAGCACCTTCAAACGCTATTGTATTATCTGTTACAATTTGTATTGTTTCATTCTTGTACGTAGTATCACCTGTTACAGTTAAGTTACCAGCGATAGTAATAGTATCACTACCATCACCAATAGAAAGTGCACCACCTTGCGATACGTTAAGTAAAGCGTTAGCGGCTGTAGCAGCAGTTGTTTGACCGGTACCACCTTTATTAATAGGTACAGTATCTGATAAAGTAGAACCAGCAGCTGTAATTGTTATAGCTGCACTACCATCAAAATCTACACCGTTAATAGCTCTAGCTGTTTCTAGAACAGTAGCTGAAGCCGCGTTACCACTTGTATCCGCAGCAGTAGAATCTGTTTGTGTAGTTACAAAAGTATGTATTTGATCAGCCGTAGCTAATCCAGTTCCAGCATTTGCAATAGCGGCTGTTTTAGCTTGTATTGTATTTGTGCTTATTTCTAATGTAGTATCATCAACAACAACCTGTAGGTTTACAGCACCAGAGGTAGCTCCTCCTGATAAACCTGAACCTGAAGCTGTGTTAACAGCAGATATGTCTCCAGAACCATCTAGATTGATCCAAGCGGATCCATTATAGTATTTTAATGAATCTGATCCTGTATCATATATTATTTTACCTTCTACGTCAGAAGCAGAAGATGATGTCGTTTTGTGGAGTATTGCGTTTTGCAGCTCCGATACACTTCGTAAGTCTAAGTGATTTAAAAAAGGTATTGCCATAGTTTTAGTTTAAGTATGCGTAGCCACTTTCAGCAGCTGCTAAGTTTATTGTTAAGTTGTTTTCATCAGTATATATAACACCAGCAAAAGCGCCTACATTAGAATAAATTTGATCAGAACTTGAAAATTTTATGCTAACACTAGGAAACTTACCTAAATTGTGGTTTATTGACCAAGTTGTACTTGCTGAGTTTTGGTGATGCTTGTAGTTTACGTCAGCTCCAGCAAATAAATCTATACCATATATAGTAGTATCACTTATAGCACCGTTGCTTTTAGTCTTAGCAAGAGATAAATCATAAAAATTACTATTATTAGAATCAACTATAACACTTTCAGCATCAAACACACCATAGTTGTTTCTATTGTTTACATCGTATATTATGATTTTTTTAGCATTAAGTAGCTCTAGAGCTTTATCTATTACATTTTGAGAGTTATAATTATACTTACTAACCTTTATAGCTGTAACATTCGCAAATGTACTAGCTCCAGAGAATACAAAGTTCATATCACCCTGACCTCTATTTAACTGCTTGTACTTGAATGTGAAGCTACTGCTAGTACCAGATGTATTAGACTCTGATAAGAAAGAACTTAAATTACTTATTACAAAGTTTTTAGTACCCCCACCTGAATCAGTACCTAACAGTTTATCACCCGTCGAAATGTTTGTATCCTGTTGATAGGTACTTATTCTAGCCATCTGCTTTTATTTTTTAAATATATTCGCAGCTTTCTCAGTCGTACGACCACCAAAGTAAGCTAGGACAACTGCCATCATTACTTTTTCAAAAG
>Ga0222717_10002636_pt1 | contig 13729 bp, 10 predicted proteins | sample C33_18DmetaG_FD_165053 | JGI IMG/M metagenome (GOLD analysis project Ga0222717, IMG submission 165053) | Estuarine water microbial communities from San Francisco Bay, California, United States - C33_18D | ecosystem: Environmental > Aquatic > Marine > Unclassified | place: USA: California...
TGTCTTGTCGTCAGTTATCATGGTTGTCAGGCTGGCGGCTTCTCCCCCCGCCTGACAACCCATGTCATCTAACAGTTGACCTTGAACGCGTCTTCGTGACCCAAGACGGTCACACCTTCCGTCGTGGGTCCACCCCATCCAAACACTTCCGCATACCATACCACGCCACCCTGAAGCGGATAAGCAGAATTTGGCTTGGCATCGACCACCACCAGAAAACATACGAAAATTGAAGCTATGATAAGGAAAGCTTTACTCCGTTTCGATTTCAGCTTCATCGATCACTGTATTACCTTTGCCAAAGATTCCCACGGCAGTCAGATCAACTCAAAAGGCATCGACGACCTCTCAAAAAAGAAGGGCTTCCTAAGGCAAATGATTAGTGCTACAGCTGAAGCATGAAACCATTATACGTAGCGATTCTTGCTATCAGTATTTATGGCAGTCTTGGCATCAATACGTTTGCACAGGTCTTTATCGATGACTTCGACTCGGGCGATATCAACGACCGGTGGCTCGTGCAACGCAATGCTGTGGGCTCAGTCGAAATCGCTCAGGAGGACGGCCATGGCATCGTGACCGCGACGACTGGCAACGCCAATGGCGGCCTTGCTAGCATCGCCAGCTTCGACCCGTTGTCCGATGGGATCTATGTGAAGTTCGTCATCAGCGAAGTCGTTGGCAACCCCAACGCCAATGGCTTTCTAGTCGGTATAGTGGATGACAATTCGGTGTTTCATCGAAACACGAACAACTTCGGTATCGCCGCCTTTGGCCAAGAAGCACGCACGTTCAGCAGTGGTGGATTTAGTCTCATTGCTGGAGACCAAAACGCCGGAGGCGAATCCGATTGGATTCTCGATGAAGGTGAGGATGTGGATCGCGCTTCGTTTGAAGACGGTTTCACCGTCACCTTGACCGCTGATGTCACGGGGTGGAGTTATCTGATTGAAGGTTTGCAGGACATCGATGGCATGGATCAGGTCTACGAGAACATGGGTACTTGGGCGGATGCGGGCGCCACCTACGATGAGATCTTTGGTCAGGACAATGAATGGCATGTGCTCACCGCAGATCAGTCCCCAGGTGAGAAGATCACTCGCTTTGATCAGATTTCTCTGGGTAACCCGAAGTCTGCAAGTGATCCAGACATCCGCGTCAGTTCGAGCTTCGACGTCGGGCAGTTGCCTTCCGTCCCCGAGCTACACGAACGCACGTTGGGCATCAGAAATGCAGGCGAAGCACAAATGCTAAAAATCACGGGTATCGAAATCAGTGGAGCGGATGCAGATCATTTCTCCGTTGAAGCGGATCAGTTTCCTCTCATGATCGCGCCGGGGGAGGCAGGTGAGGTCTTGTTCACGGTCAATAGCCTTGGAGAGACCGGTGGATTCCAAGCCGTCTTCACCTTGGCAAACAATGATCCCGCGCCGGATGGAGATAGCCGCCTTGAAGTTGTTGTATCCGCCAGTGTGATCAATCTCAACGGACCGACTGCCCACTATCCCATGGATGAGACATCGGGCACAGAGATGCGTGATGTGACAGGATTAGGAAGGGCTGGCACCTACGGTGAAAGTGTCGTGCTAGGAGAGGCAGGACTTGCAGGAGGGTGCGCCATGCGAGTGACCGGAGGTGCTAAAGCGATGTTGAATGGACGCAAATTCGATGAGGGGACCTTTGATGAATTCTCAGTATCGCTCTGGTTCCAAGCTGATGACGTTGCGCCTACGGGCACACTGATTGCCAATGGATTGGACAACAATCCAGTGTTTGCTCTGCTTGTGAATGCCGGGGAGCTAAACTGGTTTGTCGACGCCAATTCTGACTTTGTCACCACAGGCGCAGGACTCGAGGCTAGCACCGCCCACCATGCAGTGGTCACCTACAGCACCGATGAGACGATTATCTATGTTGATGGCGAACGGAAAGGTGATGGCATTACCGCAATTCCCGCACTTGATGGATCCGAGCAGATCACCATTGGTGCCTTTGGTCCCTTGGGCTTCTCAGGCAGCATAGACGACATCCAAATCTACAAACGCGTGATCAGCCCTAACGATGTGCAGTTTCTACTGGCGAATCCCGGAACTGAGTTGGGCACCACCGGACCTATCGACAGTGATGGCGATGGCTTAACCGATGAAGACGAAGTCAACATCCACCTAACTGAACCACTCATTGCTGATACAGATGGTGATAGCTTAAGCGATGGCGTTGAGGTGAATGATACCAACACCGACCCGTTAATGCTCGACTCCGATGGTGGCGGTGCCTGGGATGGGTTTGAAGTCGCTCAAGGAACGGATCCTACTCTTAAAAGTGATGATCCAGGCGTCTGGAGCGTCCGCACGTTGAAAGCACGGGGTGGATTGAATAACCTGGAGGAAGCTGATGCCCTAATTGAGGAAGCAACTTTCTCTAGCGAGGTTCGTAACCAACACACGCTGATCAATTTCTTGGGCTCCGGAGCCGCGTTCGGAAATTTCGAAAACGATGTACCCTTTGACAACATCGAGGCGATTGGCGACCCTGTAGATGGCTTTGCGGTCGTTGCCACGACATCCATCTTTATCAATGAAGCTGGCACTTATAGCTTTGGGTTTAATTCGGATGACGGCGGGCGTCTTAGCGTTGACGGTGTAGAAGTCGTCTCATTCCCGGGCACCCGAGGTCCAAATGACTCGTTAGGTAGCCTGACATTGAGCTTGGGGCTCCACACGGTCGAAGTCGTGATGTTTGAACGAAGTGGCGGGTCTGCACTGGAGGTGTTCTGGACCCCTGAGCCTGGCGATGCCACAGAAGGCTTTGATTCAGATCGCCATCAGTTGCTCACAGCAACGTCCTTGAAGCAGATCGATAGTGATAACGATAATCTCGATGACAATTGGGAAAGGGCTCATTTCAACGATCTTAGCAAAGACGGTAGCGCGGACTCAGACAGCGATGGCCTAACGGATCTCGCCGAGCATGATCAACGCACTGATCCCAACGCCACAGACACCGATGGAGATGGTGTGGATGATGGCCCAGAAGTGAACATGCACTCCACCAGCCCCTTGAATGCTGACACCGATGGTGATTTGCGCACCGATGGCGAAGAGATCAATGGCGATCCTAAGAGCAACCCGCTCGAGCAGGATAGCGACGGTGATACCTATAGAGACGGCTTCGAGGTCACCCAGAATTCAGATCCTAACGACGCTTCCAGCCTTCCTGAAGATCGACTGGGCGAGCCCAATGAATCCTGGCATACACTCCAGACGCTTCCGACATTCAACGGCGGCGCTGATACCAGCGACGTTACTTTTCGCGTCTTCATCGACTTCGATGCAAGCAGTGCCACGGAAGAGGAACGCGAAATGATCTGGGAGTCGGGCGGCGGGACGATTGGATTCTCAATCGTTTACGAATCAGGCAATCGCCTTGTCTTGCGCGCAGTGGGCGATGGAGGCAACACCGTGGCCACGGTCGACCACACGCTCACGGCAGAACAGCTTGCCGCAGGATCCGTGCCCGTCATCTGGACCTTCGACGTCGACAATGGCGATCCCGCAGCCGCGCAAACCATCGCCCTCTACCTTGATGGAGAGCTTGTCGGTGAGGACAGCAAAGCGATGAGCCCCGATTGGACCGGATCGGATGGTGCTTCGTTTGGCATCGGCACCGCATCATTCGCAGCAGGAGGCGAGAATACGGTACTTAACAATGGTATTGATTTCGCCTCGGGAACCATCGATCTTGACGCCGGGCTCCAGATGTTCATCGGTAAGCTGTTTGCGCCTGGAGGTGATGGCAACCCTGAGCCCAGCGATAGCAACGTATACATATCCTCGATCACACACACGAGTGACACCGTCATCCTCAATGTCGTTGGAGCAGACGCAGACGCCCTTGGTGACGTCGAATACTCGCCCAACTTAGCATTGGATTCCTGGGCCGTCATTCTGTCAGACGCTCCGCTAGATGCGCCGATCACCGATAGCGACGCCGCTCGCACCGAGGAAGCCAAAGGCTTTTACCGCTTACGCACGCCGTAGCCAGCCATCAACGAAATTACGTAAGGAACAGGCCGTACAGACAGCCTGAGACGTCTCAAGAATCGGCAATCCTTCTGTCCCTCACGCACCATACAAGACTCCATCGGCTTCGGTTCATACACGAACATGTCTGCTGATCGCGCGATGAGTTTCATGTCCTTCCCTTCAGCGAGGCAACGCGCCTCATTAGAGGCTATAACCATGGCCATCGTTGCATGATCGATCACTTCTTCGGGATCCATTTTCAGTAGAGAGGGTTCACTCACGGTTTCATCTTTCCTCTTTTCAGGACTCTTGGTGCGGTCGAATCATTGAGCGAGAATACCGTAGCTTCCAAAGTCTTCGCTTCATCGTTTTTTTATGGGTCGATGGAAGTTCGTTCTGATAGCCTTCATTTATGGAACCATCTCAATCTCCTAGCAACGCGTCTCGTAGACAATTCATCAAGAAGACGGCTACCGCTTCTGCGGGTTTCACAATCGTTCCAAGCCATGTTGTCAGTGGTCAAGGCAAGGTACCACCACCCAGTGAAACCCTGGGAGGAGCACTCATCGGGGCTGGCGGGCGAGGGCCGGGCACATTCAAACGGCTGGGCGATAATGTACAAATGCTGGCAAAGTGCGACGTGAAGTACGTAGGACAGGAGGATAACAAGACGGTTTACTCGGATTTCCGCCGCCTTTTAGAGCGAAAGGACATCGATGTTGTGGCCATTGCCACACCACCTCATTGGCATGCGCTCATCTCCATGGCAGCGGCAGCGGCCGGGAAAGATGTCGTTTGCGAGAAACCCATGACGCGCTTTATCGCTGAAGGACGAGCTGTCGTAGAGACATTCAAGCGATACAATCGTATTTTTCAAATCGGCACCTTCGGTAGATTCGGTGTTAGTCGAAAGAAGGGCAGTATTCTCAGACACAAGATCATGAGCAGTGGATTGCTTGATCCTTGCCCAGTGGTGTATCACCACAAGGGCGGTCTCAAGGTCAAGCAATGGAGCGGGCGGGCAGACCTTACACCAACGGAGCCGCCGGAGAATCTGAACTGGGATCTCTACGTAGGTCCTTCGCCAATGAAGTCTTATGTGAGGCAACGCACGGGAGGCACACACCGCAACTACTGGGACTACGAAGGCGGAGGCTTGGCTGACATGGCGCAGCATTCGTTAGACCCCTTTCAGTGGACTTATGCCAAAGACCACACCAGTCCAGTAGAGATCGAAGCTCATGCGCCGCCAGCCCATCCCGAACTTTGTGCCATGTGGGGGTGGATCGAGATGAAGTATGCCGATGGCTTAACCCTCGTGATGGAAAGTGATGAATGGGGCGATCCTTACACTCGCAGAAAAGCACGCGGTCTCTCCCTACAAGACCTATCACAAGAAGACCAAGCAAAGATTGCCGCCATGCCAGATCCGAAACCGTTGGTTAGCTTTCCTGAAGCAGTCAAGACCCGACAGCAAGCCGGAGGGCATGCCGAAGCCGCTCACCGCTGCGCCACACTTCTTCATCTCGCAAACATCTCCATCCGCACAGGACGCAAGATCAAGTACGATCCAATCAAGGAGGAGATCATCGGCGACGAACAGGCCAATCGCCTGGTGAATCCACCGATGCGAGCTCCCTGGCATCTCCCCTTCTAACAATCACTGGGAAACTCAATTATGAAACCGACAGCAGAGATTATTGCCCTGGTGAACGAGACGCCAGATTTGGACGAGTACGGCAAAGTAGATGGAGCGCCCTGGCCTGAGAGTGCCAAGATCTACGATACCTTGTTGAATCAGGGGGCGGACAGCATTCGACAAGTCGTCGGGATGCTTCAAGTGATAGATGACGGCACCGATTACAAGCCTCGCTACGTTATCCATGGGCTTGTAATGCATGCGGGGAAGCCCGAGAAACAAGTTCAACGTAAGCTGTTACGCGAAACGCTGTGCTCAGAGCTACAGGAGGACTACCCAGCATCCATCAAAGGCTATCTCTTACGCCAACTTCAGCTGTGCGGAAACGACTCCAGTGTCCCTGTGATTGGCGCGTTCTTGCTCGACGAAGAGAACTGGGAATACGCAGCCCAGGCTCTACAGGCTATTGGGGGTGATGCCAGTCTCGGGCAATTTCGGGCAATTCTGGCCAAGGCTGCCTCATCCGAGAAACATCTCCTAACCGCCCTCCAAGCTTTAGGATCATTTCAGGATGCACCGTCCGCTGCCGCCGTTCGCAAACATCTCAGTCATAAAAGCGAAACCATCCGACTCGCCAGCGCATGGGCTCTCGCCATGATGGCCGACGCTGAGGCTGTGCCGGGACTGCTCAAGCTTGTCGACAACACCAGCGGTTGGGCGCGTCTCCAGGTGGTCGATTTCAGCCTAACGCTTGCCGATAAGTTGGCCGTAGCAGGAAAGAATGCCTTGTCTTCCAAGATTCGCGATCATCTCGATGCTGCACAGAAAGAGGAAGAGCCCATATCTTGATTGATCGACGATGAGATCTCTTCCCATCTGCTTTTTAGGCTTTCTATCATTACCCTATCTAATTTGCCAGGCCAAAGAATCCCTTCCGCCACTCGTTAACGAAACTGCTCCGCAATCCCTCGGGGAAATGTGGGCTGGCTTTGATCCACAGGCAGAGCCGCTGGAGGTCGAGGTCCTCAAGGAATGGGAAGAGGAAAACGTCATCTTGAGAGTCCTGCGCTATCGCATTGGCATCTTCAAAGGTCAGAAAGCGATGATGGCAGCCATCTATGGCTACCCCAAGGGCGCCATGAGTCTGCCGGGGTTGCTACAGATTCACGGCGGTGGCCAGTATGCGGACTACCGTGCGGTGCTCACCAATGCTAAACGTGGTTATGCAACCATCTCCATCGCGTGGGCAGGCCGAATCCATGCGCCAGACTACAACGTCACTCCAAAGGAAGTGAAGCTATTCTGGGATGACGCTAGAGATCACCCAAATTACAAAGTCACCACGGACTGGGGTCCGCTCGATGCCTATCATGCCCCCTGCAGGAATCCGAGAAATGCTTTTGCCCATGTCTCGCCAGCGGAATGGACGTTGGATGAAGTCGATTCTCCACGAAACAACCCGTGGTTTCTTTGCACCTTAGGTGCGCGTCGTGCTATCACCTTTCTCGAAGAACAGTCGGAAGTCGACCGTAAGAAACTCGGAGTGTATGGCCATTCTATGGGTGGTAAACTCGCCGTGATGACCGCCGCAGCTGACAAACGCATCAAAGCAGCCGCACCGTCCTGCGGGGGCATAAGCAATCGTTCCACAGACATTCCCCTTTATAACAACACGATCGCCGATGACGTGAACCTACAGCATATTGAGTGCCCGATCATCTTTCTCAGTCCATCAAATGACTTTCACGGACGCCTCAATGATCTTCCGAAGGCAGTGAATGAAATCGCAAGCCAAGAATGGAGGGTGACGTGCTCGCCCCATAGCAATCATCAAGACACCGCGGAATATCAGATCGCTGGATTGCTCTGGTTTGATCAGCAGCTCAAGAAAACGTTCAGATTTCCGCGAACACCCATAACCGAACTCACGTTAAAAACGGAGGCAAGGACCCCCACGATTCGAGTCACGCCAGACACGTCTAGAGAGATTCTTTCTGTCTCCATCTACTACACCCAACATGGGAAATTAGGAGGCGAGAAGAACAATCACGACAACACGAAGAATCGTTTCTGGCGGTCCGCGAAAACTTCCAAAGAGGGTGATACCTGGACCGCAAACCTCCGCCTAACAAGCACCTCGAAGCCCCTTTGGGCATACGCCAACGTGCTCTACGCAATTGACGCACCACAAACGGGTGCCGGCTATTACTACGGACTTTATACCGCAGAATCTGTCAATCTTTCATCCGTAGTCCACCTGGTCAGGCCCGAGCAACTTTTAACCGCTGGCATTCTTGCTAGTATAGAGCCAACCACTCTCATTGAATCCTTCGAAGGCGACTGGGAGAAGGAATGGTTCACCTACAAGCCAGAGGAGTGGGCGAGGAGTACCCACAAAGTCTACGATGAGCAATGGGCGGCGCCAGAGAACGGGGCGCTCGCGTTTGAGGTGCGGTCGGAGAAAGCCAATCGCCTGGTCGTTGGGATCGACCAACATGCCACCGAGGTAGAACTCACCGGTCAATCGAAGTGGCAACCGATCACCCTAACGCCAGCAAATTTTACAGATGCCGCTGGATCGCCTCTGACGCGATGGGAGGGCATTAAAGAACTTCGCTTGGGCGCAAAAGAAACACTTCGCCTGCGTGGGAACGGCCAAGATCAGAAACGCACCGTTGGCGCAAACTGGTCCGGCAACAGGCCTGAGTTTAGCAATTTGCGTTGGGTGGCTCAACCATGAAACCGTGGCTACCCTTCAAAGCAGGCTCCTCCGAGCCCCTTGAATCCAAACATTTCTCAGTAGGGCATTCTTACTGAATCCGAGACTGATCCAAACACGCTCGAATCGCTGACGAGGACGGTCTTCTCTCAGGATCCAGAAGTTGAGAAAACCTAGGTCCTCCTCGTAGACCTCAAGCAAGTCCGTCCATTCGATTCGCGCACGTTGCACAACCCATCGGAAGTGATATCGTCGAGATTAGCTGAGGATTGAGCAACCCACTCAAGCATCTCGTCAGACAGGAACGATACAGATCACGGCTGCTACGTTTTCCAGGGGCTTGCAAGAATGATCACATCACACGGATACTGACCTTATTAATTGCAACGTGCCGCTCTATCGTTCTGACAGCACAAGAAACCGTCAGTCACGAAGACACGAGTAAGTAGACGACGAAATTCCATGTCATCGACACTACCGTGACTGCGAAAGAACACCATTTCTTGCACCCCGAAATCATCAGTTCATACCACGGCAATCGGGTCTTTCTATTCATCATGCCATGACCAATCATCTAGAAGCGCACTCCACTTTCTCGTCCCAATGATCAAAGCACTCATACTCCACGCAACAGCCGCTTCCCTACTCACAGCACACGCCGATCAGTCCTACGATCTCGTGGTCTATGGCGGGACTTCCGCTGGGGTCATCTCAGCAGTCCAAGCGAAGAAGATGGGCAAGTCGGTCGCCATCGTTGGTCCTGACAAACACCTTGGCGGCCTCACCAGTGGCGGCCTAGGCTGGACGGATACGGGAAACAAGGCAGTCATTGGTGGGCTGGCCCGAGACTTCTATCATCGCATTTGGAAGGAATATCAGAAGGACGAGACGTGGACAGTTCAGAAGAAATCCGAGTATGGCGGACAGGGGCAAGGGACACCTGCGATCGATGGGAAGAATCGCACGATGTGGATCTTCGAGCCCCGCATCGCAGAGAAAGTTTATGAAGACTATGTCAGGGAATTCAAGATTCCTGTGTATCGTGACGAGTGGTTGGACCGTGTCCACGGCGTGACAAAGGAAGGCGGCAACATCGTTTCCATCACCATGCTCAGCGGGAAGACCTATACCGGGAAGATGTTTATTGATGCGACCTATGAGGGCGATCTGATGGCAGCAGCAGGGATCGACTTCCATGTAGGTCGCGAAGGACGGGAAGTCTACGGCGAGGAGTGGAATGGCGTCCAAACAACAGTCTTGCATCATCGCCACCATTTCGGCGCGGTGCCCAAGCCGATCAGTCCGTATATGATACCAGGCGATCCTAACAGTGGGGTATTGCCAAGAATTTCGGCTGAGCATCCGGGAAACCGGCATGAGGGTGACAAGAAGGTGCAAGCCTACTGTTACCGGATGTGCCTAACCAATGATCCCAAGAACCGCATTCCGTTTTCAGAGCCAGAAGGTTATGATCCAGGCCAATACGAACTACTGGGACGCATCTACGAGGCCGGTTGGCGGGAAACCTACGACAAGTTTGATCCAATTCCAAATCACAAGACCGACACGAACAATCACGGTCCTATGAGCACGGACAACATCGGTTTCAATTACGCCTATCCCGAAGCAAGCTATAAGCATCGGCGGGAGATCCTCAAAGAACACCAAACCTATCAGAAAGGCTGGCTATGGTTTCACTGCACGGACCCGCGTGTTCCAAAGGACATCCAAGAGAAATTCAAGACTTGGGGCCTGCCTAAAGATGAGTTCACGGACAACGACCACTGGCCTCATCAGATCTATGTGCGTGAAGCGCGTCGAATGATTGGCAAGTTTGTCATGACCGAGAACCAGCTTCTCCAACGCGAAGAAACGCCCGACGCCGTAGGCATGGGCAGCTACACGATCGATTCCCACAACACGCAACGCTACATCACGCCAGAAGGCTATGTCCAGAACGAGGGTGACATTGGCGTGAAATGCCCGCCCTACCAGATCGCCTATGGTTCCTTGGTGCCCAAGAAAGAACAATGCGAGAATCTACTCGTGACGATCTGCGTGAGCAGTTCACATATTGCCTTTGGATCGATCCGGATGGAGCCCGTCTTCATGATCCTCGGGCAAAGCGCAGGCACGGCCGCAGCCATAGCAATTGATGATGCCAGTGCCGTCCAAGACGTCCCGTATGATGGCCTGCGCGCGCAATTAGAGAAAGACGGACAAGTGCTCGATTACAGCTCACCACCTCGGAAAACGAGTTCACGAAGAATCGATTCCAAGGCTCTCGACGGCGTAGTTATCGATGATGCCCAAGCGAAAGCCACCGGGTATTGGAAGTGGAGCACAGCAAACGCGCCCTTCATCGGCAGTGGCTACCGTCACGACGACAACAAGGCCGATGGCATGGCGACCTTCACCTTTCAGACGACCCTGCCAAAGTCTGGCACCTACGAAGTCCAATTCGGTTACACTCCCGATGCCAATCGTGCGACCAATGTGCCGGCGACTATCGAGAGCACAATAGGCACGACGGTGGTTACCGTGAATGAGCGGAAGTCACCACCCATCAACAGCGCCTTTGTGTCTTTGGGAGAGTATAAGTTCTCTGAGAAAGCACCAGCCACGGTCACGATCACCAACAGGCAGACGGACGGCTATGTTGTGGTCGATGCCGTTCGCTTCCTCGCGAAGGACTGATCTTTCTGGTCAGTTCATTTCGAATTCGGTAGGTTCGGTTCCGCTATGACATCGCGCCGCACCTTCCTCCACGCTTCTGCCCTGACGACCCTTTCGACAACGATCGCTCGCGGTCAGGAGCCCCCTTCCAACCGAGTCCGCGTCGGCGTCATGGGACTGAGCCGCGGGATGGCCCACATCAAGGCATTTCTCCAGGTGCCAGGCGTCGAGATTGCTTATGTCTGCGATGTCGACACCCGAAGGTTAGAATCGGCCGCCAAACATGTGGAAGGAAAACAGAAGCTGAAACCTCAGGCGGTCACTGACTTCCGCAAGATTCTGGAAGACGATTCCGTCGATGCCCTCTCCATCGCGGCACCCAATTTCTGGCATGCCCCAGCCACAATCTTAGCCTGCCAAGCCGGGAAGCACGTTTATGTAGAGAAACCTGGGAGCCACAATCCCCACGAAGCGACCAAGATGGTTGCCGTTGCGCAGCAGACCGGAAGGCTGGTGCAAATGGGCAACCAATATCGCAGCGTACCGTCGATTATTCGTGGCATGACCAATCTTCGGGAAGGTGCTATCGGGAAAGTCACTTACGCGCGTTGTTGGTATGACAATGCACGAGGGAGCATTGGCAAAGGGGTAGAAGGTCCGGTTCCCGAGTGGTTAGATTACGATCAATGGCAGGGCCCGGTCCCGGCGCGTCCTTACAAAGACAACCTGGTGCACTACGACTGGCATTGGCACTGGCATTGGGGCAATGGCGAGTTAGGAAACAACGGTGTACACGCACTTGACCTCGCCCGTTGGGGGCTCGAGGTCGACTCGCCGCTTAAGGTAGGCTATGTGGGCGGGCGCTATCATTTCGACGACGACCAAGAGACACCCGACACCGGCGATGCCGTGTTCGACTTTGGAAACTGTGGCGCGAGTTGGCATGGTAGTAGTTGTCATCCACGAAGGCATGAGAACCATCCTTTCATCGCGTTCTACGGTGAGGGCGGCACCATGGCTTTTGGACGTGGCGGCTATGAGACCTTCGATCTCAAGGGCAAAGTAACTGAAACCGTCGAATCCGACTTTGGTGATGTCTATCACTTCAAGAACTTCATCGATGCGATCCGAGAGGGCAGCCCACTGAACGCCCCCATCGCCGATGCTCAAAGGAGCACCATGCTATGTCATCTGGGCAACATCGCCTACCGCCAGAACGACACTCTAGAGCGCAGCAAAGCGCAATCGTGGAAGGACGTAATCGGGCAAGAAACCCCCTTGTGGAAACGCGCCTATCGCGAAGGCTGGGACACGCTCGGGTAAACGAAAGCGCTCTAGATATCCGCGATCCCACGCTCGGCGACTTCCTTTCGAATAACCTCGATATCGCCTAACGGATTCGCTTGCTCGAAGCGGAATTGCTTGAGACGAATCAGCTCGAGCATGGCAAGGAAGGTCACAATCACTTCGGTGCGTGAAGTGGCTTCATCGAAGAGGCTAAGGAAAGGCATGGCCACGCCAGGCTCAAAACGCTCAAGCAGGTACTCGATCTTATCACTGACCGTGAACGGGTCATCCTTGATCTCACCGAGCTCGAGCTCTTCTTGGAAACGTTTGAGGACGTTCTGGAAGGCCCGAATGAGATCAAAGATACTCACATTCGGCGGCGGCGGCGGCCCCTGCGGGAACTTGATTACCTCCGGGATACTCTCAAAGAGTTCCCCCTGCTCCATCTCACACTGTCCTAGGTAATTGGCAGCATCCTTGAATTTCTTGTATTCAACCAGCTGCCGAATGAGATCCCAACGTGGATCATCTTCCTCCGCATCTTCCTCAGGTGGCTGCTCCGGCTTGGGCAAGAGCGTGCGGCTCTTGAGATACATCAGATTGGCCGCCATGACGACGAACTCACTCGCGAGATCGATATTGAGCATCTTGAAAGTGTTGATGTACTCCAAGTACTGCTTAGTGATCCGCTCGATCGAGATGCTATAGATATCGAGCTCGTCTTTTTTGATCAGGTAAAGGAGAAGGTCTAACGGACCCTCAAAAATATCGAGCCTGACCTTGTATTCCTCTTCTGCCGTCTCCGTGCTCATAAGTCTAACGGAGTCGTTCTAAGAGATAGGTGAGAAGGTCAGCAATCTTAATTCGCTCCTGGGTCATGGCATCGCGTTCGCGCACGGTAACAGTGTCTTCCGCTTCAGGGCCATTCTCACCGATCGTATCGAAATCGATGGTGACGCAGAATGGCGTGCCGATCTCATCCTGACGACGATAGCGCCGTCCGACCGCGCCACCTTCGTCATAGAAGACATTCATGTGTGGGCGAAGCACTTCCTGCACCTCGCGCGCTTTCGCGACGAGCTCAGGCTTATTCTTTAGCAATGGGAAGATGCCACATTTGATCGGCGCCATGCGAGGAGAGAAGCGCAAGACCGTGCGAACCTCTTCTTTGCCTTTCTCGTTGGTGATTGTCTCCTCATCGAAGGCCTCACAAATAACCGCCAACACCGTGCGATCCACGCCAGCACTCGGCTCAACGACATGAGGGATGAACTTCTCATTCGTGGCCTGATCAATGTACTCCAATGTTTTCCCGCTATGCTCCTGATGCTTTGTCAGGTCATAGTTGGTGCGGTAAGCCACACCCTCCAACTCCTGGATGCC
>Ga0222717_10002638_pt1 | contig 13727 bp, 11 predicted proteins | sample C33_18DmetaG_FD_165053 | JGI IMG/M metagenome (GOLD analysis project Ga0222717, IMG submission 165053) | Estuarine water microbial communities from San Francisco Bay, California, United States - C33_18D | ecosystem: Environmental > Aquatic > Marine > Unclassified | place: USA: California...
GCAGTTGGAACGGCACCAGCGAGTTGATGCGTCGCGGCATCGAAACGCCCAAGGTCGTCGCGTATTTTGAGCATCAGGATTCGACTCAGCAGTTGGATAACTGGTTCATCTGCGAACATGCCAATACGCGACTGAGCGTGCGCGGTTTCTTCAGTGCCTACGCCAGAGGCGAGAAGACTGCCGAAGGTTTCACCTTTGAAGCCTTCTCCGAGCAATTAGTCGAGTTCATCCGCGCCGTGCATTGGAAGGGGGTCTACTTTCGTGATCTTTCCGGCGGTAATGTATTGATACGTATTGAGGGGGATAACCGCTTGGTCTTCTCACTGATCGACACGGCCAGAGCCCGTTTCGCCAATCAGCGCTTTAGCCGCAGCAAACGCATCGCCGATTTGAAACGTTTGGTTCTTAAACTCGACCCCGAGCGGCAAGCGTATTTCATGGGTGCCTACCTCGAGAAAGAGAACGCGCATTTCACAGGCTTTCAAAAATTAACCTTTAAGCTCTATGCCTTCAAAGCTTCGCTTAAACGGATCAAACGTAAGCTGCGTAAGAAAATATTAACAAAATGAGTGGCTCCCCAAGCAGTCTAAGTATGGCTGAAGTATCAGAGGTGAAAGTGCAGATTGTTGATGCCTACGTTCCTGAATGGGAGGGAACAGTTACTTTGAAGCTGGAGAAGATGTTGCGACATCTGAAAGGTCGCCGAGATGTGTGGCTTGCGCGTAGTCAGAGTGGAAGTGGCACGTTGATCGCTAAACGTTTTCATCTGGGTGATAAGCAAGACCGTGAATACAACTGCGAGGTGAGTGGAATCAAGCAACTCACTAAACGAGGTATTCTATGTCCGAAATTAATGTTCACAGCGAACGACAAAAACGGTGGTTTGTGGGTGGTTACAGAGTTTATCGGAAACTCAACTGAGCTTTCTGAAATTGTGTTGCATTGTACAAATCCTGCCGTGTTAAAAGCTGCGACTCAGCAGTTTGTCAACGCATTGATCATGCACTGGCAATTGGGCGTGCACCAAACCGATGCGCATTTGAGGAATTTTCTTTGGAATGGGCAGTTTATTTATACCATTGATGTCGGGTCGATTCACTTTAGCGAGGGGGCTCTGGCACTCACTAAGAAAACTACGATATTAGAAAAGATGTTGGGCGGTTATCTTGAGTCTTTCCGCTGTGATCTGATCCAAGCATTTGTTGAGAGTTGTGCTGGGCAAGGTGAGTCAGAACTCTTAGCGCGAATCGAAAGTCCGAATTTCGCTAGTCGTATCGAGGAGCAAGAAGCCAAGAACCTGCGCCGCATCTGGCAGAAGAGCCGTCGCGATTGTTCGCAGTATATGAAGGAACAGCACGGCTTCCGCATGTTGGTCTGCCAGCGGGACTTGGAGCCTGATTTAATTGAAAAACTAAAGCATGCTCCCGATGAATTGATGGAGATGGGGCAGCGTTTGAAAAGCGGCAATACCTGCACCGTGCAGCAGATCGAGTGGGCAGGCAGGGCGATTGTGGTGAAGCGTTATAACCCAAAGCCGATCTTTTATCGTATTCGGCACATCCTTCATATGAGCCGAGCGATGCGAAGTTGGAGTAATGGTATCGTTATGAATCAACTCGATGTTCCAACTGTTGTGCCGCTTGCAGTGGTGGAAGAGTCTAATTGTGGTTTATTGGAACGCGCTTACTTTTTAATGGAGCACTTTGAGGGGGAAAGCATTTCTGATTACTTGAACCAGAAAGAGAATGATGAAGTTGAGTTTGAGCGTGCCGTGAGCGGTTTGTCTCGATTGTTTGCTCGGTTACGGCAGTTTAGAGTCGTGCATGGTGATTTTAAGGCGAAGAATATATTGATCAATGAATCTGGCTTAAGGCTGATCGATACCGACGGCTCGAGGTTTTTAGTGAATCGCCGTCGGTTTACTCTGAAATTCCAATCAGACTTTAAACGGTTCCTTAGTAATTGGCCTGATGGATCCCGAGTTCGGCGGATATTAAAGAATCGTCTTTCTGCAATTTTTGATCAGTAATCTATCTACAATGCGAACTTGGTTAAGGAAATTTCAGACACGCTTGAAGGCTGTGCTTTCAGGAGCGCAGATCGGCAGAAAAACGTGGATACATCCGAAGGCAGTTCTCGAACTCAAGCAGGGGCGGATTACGCTCGGGGAGTTTTGTGAGGTGCATCGCGGGGCTCAATTGCTAGCTTATGGTGGGGAGATTCAGATCGGTGATAATTGCTCGATCAATCCCAATTCCATACTTTATGGCCATGGCGGGCTGCGTATTGGCAATGATGTGCGTATTGCTGCAGGTGTCACGATTGTGCCTGCGAATCACAATTTTGAAGATGCTGGCCGCTTGATTCGAGAGCAGGGCGAGAGTTGCCAAGGCGTTACGATTGGCAATGATGTCTGGCTCGGTGCTCGTGTGATAGTCTTAGACGGTGTCAATATTGCCAATGGCTCAGTGATCGGTGCTGGTTCGGTCGTCACCAAATCGACTGAGCCATATGGAGTCTACGTGGGGAACCCTGCTAGGAAGATGAAGCAACGTGAGCCCGTCTCATCCGATTCCGATAGAGTCTAGATAGTTGACTAGACTTATATTCTAATGAATTCCTAGCTTATGCTGATGAGCCTTTTAAATCGATTTCCCGAGCAGTTTGAAGTGGATGGTGCCGTCTTGCCGTTAAGGCAGATGCCGCTCGACCGAAAGACTAAGCGACGAATTTTACGTGGCGGTTACGAGACGGCTGAACGCCGCTTGGTCGCTAAGTTTGTTAAAGAGGGCGATCGTATTCTTGAGTTTGGTGGTTCATTGGGCCTCGTGAGTTCGATTTTAGCGAAACGTGTTGGGTCCGCTGGGCGAGTGGTCTCTGTGGAGCCAGATAGTAGTTTGCGCCCTGCGTTTGATTATCAGATGCAACTCAACGGTTTGAAGGTTGATTGTGTCTGCGCATTGGGTTGTCCGATCTGGGCAGATGTGGTGCCAGACGAATGGAAATCGAAAAGCTTTTCCAATCAGGGGCACTCCTTATCAGGACGAGCGGAGAGTGGCAGTGCTGAAAGTGGCGTAGATTCTGCACCGTGGAAAACTGCACTTGAGATCTGCCGTGAAAGCTCGCTGGAGCCGAATGTTTTAATCGTAGATATTGAGGGTGCGGAAACGGTATGGTGTGAGCATGCGCCTAAATTTCCAGAATCTGTGGACCTCTTGATTGTAGAGTTTCATCCGGAAATCAATGGAGAGGATGTCGCTGGCCAGACCGTGCAAGCGGTTGTAAATGAGGGTTTTGAAGTCGTGGGATTCTCTCGGACCGTGTTGGCCTTTCAAAAGAGCAAAGCACGTTAATCCGCACTTTAATTTCGATGAAAGTTGTTTTTCTACAGAAGACCACGGACGCGCAAGGTGGTTCGAAGGCGAGCCTAGGTAATACACTGCGAGTGCTTTCCGAACAGCCTGATATGGAAGTCGAACTACTGGCGGCGGCTCCCGGGCCGTTGACGGCATTTGCTGAGTCGCTTTCAATTCCGGTGCTAATAGCGCCATTCCCTCGCTGGAGGAATGCGGTGGATCGACTGTTCTTTAATCGGACCATGCGCAAATTCGCGAAGTCGATTGTAGGCGCGGATTGGATCGTGAGTAACGAAATGTGGTGGGCTCCGCATGCAGCCGCACTAGCTAAATACTGTGGCGCACGTTCGGCAGCAATCATTCGTGATGAAATCGCTGATCTTGAAAAGTCATATCAATACAACTTTCAAGAACTCGATCAAATCATCGCGGTGTCTGGGGATCTAAAGGCGCAACTGCAAGGCGATGCTAAACTGTTCGATCGCACACGCACGATTTATAATATCGTCGGTCGTCCCGAATCGGATGCCGCCGTCACCGCCCAGTTAGATGTATTGTGCGGTGGTTATCCGAAAGTGAAGCGCTGGATTTTATCAGCAGGAACAATTTGTCCCCGTAAAGACCCGATCCTCGCGGTGCAAGGGCTTGCAGAGCTCGCTCGGCGCAGTGATGAGGATACGGGTTTACTCTTTGTCGGGGGTAGCGATGGCAGTGGCTATGAGGAGCAGTTAAGGCGAGAGGTGCAGGCGCATGGATTAGAGGATCGGGTTGCATTTGCTGGGCAGGTATCTGGTATTGGTTCAGCTCTAGATCGGGCCGCTGCATTTCTTTTGACGAGCCATAGTGAGGGATTGCCTCGTGTCTTGATTGAAGCTGGCTTGGCACAGGTGCCATCACTAAGCACTAAAGTTAGTGGTGTGGACGAAGTGTATGGTTCGAATGCAAGCGATCATGTATTGTTAGCGAGAGATCCAATCGAGTTGGCAGACAAACTGGGGCTTATTTTAAATAAGCTAGACGATGGGGAATTGCAGTCGAAGGCGTCCGAAATGGAAGAGCGCTACTCCGAGAGTTCTCATGTTAACTCGTGGCGCTCATTCCTTCCATGTGCATTCGTCTCCGATTGATTAACGACATTAAGCAATGTGATTAATTATATTCGATTTCCACTAGGTTATGGGCAACTTGTCGGCAATGTATTCGCTTAGGATCGTCTCCTAGTATATGAGCCAATTTCTCCAGATGATCGCCGATTTCCTGTGCAGTCAGCCCATTGGGGATCTTTTCGAATTTCGAACGTTTAACACGCCCAGATTCGTCTCCAAATTTCTTTTTCTTTAGGTAGTTCAGGTAGTTGACTTGCTCTTTGAACCACAGCATGAATCGGCGTGGCCAACCGAAGCGTATCGGGGGTTGTGGCGCGACTTCGATTTGCTCTAGCATCTTGGCGATTTCTGTGGATGCCATGGCGCCTTCTAGGCAGCCGACTTGTCCTTCGAGTCGCTGAATCATACTTTTCTGGCGCGCTTGTAGCACCTCTGGGTCGTTGTTGCGCAAATAGTCGAGCACTTCATCTGCGGAGGTTGTTTTGTCCAGTACTTGATATATGGCTATGTCTGTTAGGCCGGGCAGGTGGCGTCCATCGTTTACTTGAATTGAGGGGATACCCATAAAAGCTGCTTGCACAGCAACGGTGGAGCCGAATTGGATAGTGCCTTTAGAGGCAAGTAACCAAGGAGTCGCGTCTCCTTCGTGGTGAAGGAAAACGTTTGGGAATGGTTCTAGTAGTTTACTCCATACATCCAAGCTCTCACAAGGGTGTGGGCGTAGTATGATTTTTTCACTCCGTTTAAGCTTTGGTGATATGTCTTCCAGTAACCTGATGCATGCTTTAAACTCATCATACTTAGACTCAACAAATGTGTGGGCGTCATGCTCATTTTTTAAATGGGATTGCATCAAGTCTTTGTAATCTTTGAAAGTAGCTTCTGAGATTGCACCAAAGCTGGTGACCAACAAATAGTAGTCGCCGTGTTCTTCCCGGAGTTCCTCTACTGGCTTTTCAAATAACTGGTGGAAAGGCGCTCGCCATAGGTCGATTCGCGGCCAACCGAGTGCGTGCACATTCACTCCCTTGAACATTTCGAGTGAGTCCATGCATGTCTTGTGCAAATCACCGATGGCAAAAACATGCTTATAGTTTTCAGCGGACACTGTTTTGTGGCGGGCACCCAGATAGAGATCGAGTTCAGAGTGGGGAATGGCCAAGCCCATCTCCTCATCAAGAAATACAAATTGTGCGCCGAGGGTCTGCCTTATTCGGGCGGCGTTGTTCGTCCAAGTGCTTTTGTGAAAGAACACGCATTCGTCGATCTTTCCTTCAAGCTGTTTCATTGCGCGGAAGGAGCCGATATAAACACGCATCCCAAGTTTGGCAGTTTCAAGTGCGAGTAGGCACTTCGGTGCGAGTTCGCGTGCGGCAATTTCTATACTAAAGAGGGCGGTTTTCTTTTTTGTAGGCATTTAATTTCCTAGGTCTGGTAATTGGCTTTAATGTATAGTCGTGCAGTTATCTTATCTGGAGCGGCTGTAATTGAAAAAGTCAGGGGGCTGAAACAATAGATGTCGAAATGGGGGGGGTATTCTGAGTTCTCTGGAATTAGCTTTGCAAGCCCATCCTCTTAGGGAGAATGGGAGCAGTTTGCCAGCAAAACCGTAATTTGGCTTAAACTATAACCGCGGTTTTACCGTGTCTTCTTGTTGTGTTTGTTTTCTGTCGTGTGTTTTGTCTGAAAAATCACTTTTCAGCCGTTTTTGAAAGATGCCTGAAGTCGAGCATTGAGTTGAAGTAATTAATCATTCTTAGTTAAATATATGGTAACGAAACAAAGAGTATTAGTCACTGGTGCAGATGGCTTTATCGGCTCTCATCTGACCGAGATGCTTGTGGCTAGGGGGTTCCAGATTAGAGCTTTGTCGCAGTATAACTCCTTTAATTATTGGGGCTGGCTGGAGAATATTGAATGCTTGGATCAGATCGAAGTCGTCTGTGGGGACGTTCGGGATTCGAATTTTTGCCGCGAAATTACCAAAGACATAGATATTGTCTATCATTTGGCGGCACTCATTGCGATACCTTGCTCTAAGCGGGCCGTTTTTTGAGTAGGCGCTTCTTTGAGGCGACAAGGTGAGTGATTCGCTTGCAGACCTGCTTCCAGAGTTGTGGGTTCGTTGCAGAGTTTTCGTAATTCTGGATGAACAAGTCTTGTTCTGCTTTTGTGAGTTGTAGGTGGGTCGCTGAGAAAAAGAGCGCTCCGATTTCCTTCACTTGTTTGGATAAAGGCAGGCTTCGATAGCGATGCATGCGGTGTAAATCAATTAAGTGGAGGTCGAGCGTGTCGCCTTCCTGAAAGAGGCTCCAGTCTCGATCCTGCACCATGAAGTGGCAGAGGTAGAAGTCGGAGTGGGCACAGCCTGCTTCGTGGAACCGTTTTGCCAGTTTGGCGACTGCGATGATGAGTGAGCGGCGAATGAGTGTGGTTTGAGTCGCTGGGAGCTGATCGATCTGCTCGTGTATCACTGAGAGCTTGACCATGCCTTCTAGCTCTCGAGTCATCAGAAAGGAGTGGATCTCTGCTGGGTTGCACCCGCGTTCGCCAAAGCCGACAGGGGACAGCGTCGAGATCCCTAGCGCCTCCAGCTGTTGGATGCCCACCCATTCTGTGCGCGCGCTGACGATTGGGCGTTTCAGTGAACCCAGATTTTTGATGATCTCGTTCCAGCCGACCCCGCGGTGCTTTTTTAAGAAATAAGCCTGCCCATCGATTTCTAGGCGCAGGGTCTCTCTTCGGTCGATCGACCGCTTATTATCACCAGACAAGTCCATAATCGCAGAAAACACGGATTCACTTTTGTTGAATGCAGAGTGGATTGCTGGATCTAGGTAATGAATGTCCTTCAGGTTGGTCGGTGGCTTCACCGTCGGCTGTTGGAGATGTTCCATGTAGAGTGCTTCGTAGTGGGCGACGGCTTGATCCCATGAATACTGAGTCGCTCTGTTTCGGCAGGCGTCTCGAACTTTTACTACGTCAGGCGTATTGAAGAGGTCTAGAGCCGCGGTTGCCATGGCATCGCAATCGTCGGCGGAGGCCACGACGGTGCCTTCAAGTTTCGATTCGAGGATTTCTCCAGCTCCGTTGGTTCGTGTGGTGATCACGGGGACGCCACATGCCAGACTTTCTAGTATGGTGTTGGCAAAGGGGTCTTCGCGGGTGGGCAAGATGAATACATCGGCCGCACCATAGAATCGCTCTGAGTTTTTACAGCGCCCCATGAAATGAACGATTGGCTTTAGTCCGCGATCTTTGACGTCTTTTCTAAATTGGGGGCTGCGTTCGAGGCCAACCACGATGAGGTGCAATGCCTGTTCGCCTATCGCCTGTTTTTGAAGAGTATCTAGCACTTGAACGGTTTGCGCGAGCCCCTTACGGCGGAAGTCGTTACCCATGAACAGCAGCACGCGTGCATCCTTGGGGATGCCTAGCTCGTTAAGTATGGGTGCGCGATGTATCTCGCGAAGTCCTGGGTGGAAGCGCTCGGTGTTCACACCGTTTCGTATGACAGAGACTCTCGATCCTTCGACGGCGCAAAAGCGCTCTAGGTCGCGCCTGGTTCGGTAGGAATTGGTTACCAGTGTTGTCTGGTAATTTTGATAGGTCTTACGTTCGAGGCCTAAGATGGTGCGATTACGTAAGCTGAGCTTGGTAAACACACGCTTGAATCCCTGATAGTTGCGATTGAGGTGCGCTGCTTGTGGCGGATCGGCGAGTCGATAGATGTCGGCGCCTGCCATGCGGCTGAAGGCGTGAACGATATCGAAACCGCCCTGTTGCCGGATTGCCTTCTTTGCAAAGTAGGGGAAGGACAGTGTTTTCGCGATGGAAGAAAACTGCCAGCCGTTTACCCGATGGATCGTGACCCCGTCGATGCCACATTCAGCGCGTTCAGAGGTAAACACATGAACGTCATGCCCTTTCGCCGCCAAACCCGAAGCGAGTGATCTGGCGACGCCTTCAACTCCTCCTATCTCAGGGTTGAACAGTCGAATGACGAACGCAATTTTCATGTATGAATGGTGAGGGCTTATTGCTTCTATCGGCGCCTTTGCTGAGTGCCCAAGCTAGGAGTGCAGGCCTAGTTGGCAGTTGATTTTAACCAATCCACGTATTTACCGATGCCTTGATCAATCGGTGTCTGTGGAACATATGAGAGCAATTTTTCCGCTTTGGATACGTCAGCATAAGTCAAAGGCACATCACCCTGCTGATCGGGTAGCTGTTCAATGATCGCTTTTTTGCCGACTGCCTTTTCGATCAGTTTGATTAGCTCGCTCAAGCTTGTCGTGGCTGAACCACCTAGATTGAAGATTTCGAAATCGCTCTCGGTATAATTCGCTGCGGCGGCAATGCCATTGATAATATCTTCGACATAGGTGTAATCGCGGGCCGAACTACCATCTCCGTATTGTTGTATCGGCTCTCCAGCTAGGATGCGTTTGGTGAATTTGGATATCGCGAGGTCGGGCCGCTGGCGCGGGCCATAGACGGTGAAGAAACGCAGGCACTGGCAATGAATGCCGAACAAATGAGCGTAGTTCGAGCAAATCTGTTCGCCTGCCAGTTTCGTCGCGGCATAGGGGGAAATGGTTCGATAAAGAGCGTCTGTTTCTGCAAACGGTACTTTCTTGTTCACTCCATATACGGACGAAGAAGAGGCAAAAGTGAAGTTCTTAACTCCGTGGTAGCGGCAGGCATCAAGCAAGTTGAAGGTGCCGTCGATGTTTGTCGTGAAATAGAGTTTAGGATCTTTGATGGAGGGACGCACTCCGGCGCGCGCCGCAATATGGATAATGTGGTCGAATTGTCCCTTCGCAAAAGTGCGTTCGACTAGAATGGCATCACGAATGTCTCCTTCGACCAGAGTGATGACCTTGCGCACTTTGGCGATGTTCTGCCACTTGATCTCAGGGTCGTAATAGGTGTTGAAATCATCAATGATAGTGACGCGATGCCCATCTTTGAGCATGCGCTCAGTGAGATGTGATCCGATGAATCCGGCTCCGCCGGTGATGAGGTAGTGTTTTGGCATGGTGGTGCTAATGTGCTCTGGAAATGCTTTCGGTTATTCTAGTCGCAGTTTAAATTGAGTCATAGGTTCGCTCAAGGCTTTGCGAACTCGGGCGCATCCGTCTTTTTGACTAGAACGTTCTCCATGATAAGGAATTGTAAGTCGGAGCCGTAGAGCATGTTGAGTGCGTCGGTGGGTGAGCAGACCATGGGTTCGCCGCGGCGGTTGAGCGATGTGTTGAGGCAGACGCCGTGCCCGCGCAGGCTTTCGAGCTCTTTGAGGAGCGCGTAGTAGCGGGGGTTGGTGTCCTCTGTCACGATCTGTGCGCGGGCGGTGCCGTCTTCGTGGACGACTTCCGGGACGCGTGGCTTCCAGTGTTCCGCCATGTCGAAGGTGAAGGTCATGTAAGGCGCTGGATGATCTGACTGCAATAGGTCAGCCGCGATCGTGTCGAGCATACTGGGGCAGAAGGGACGCCAGCGTTCGCGGTATTTGATCTGCTCGTTGATGCGGTCGGCGACGCCTGGGTAGCTCGGATCTCCGAGTATACTACGGTTGCCGAGTGAGCGCGGCCCGAACTCAAGGCGGCCCTGCAGCCATGAGAGCGGGTTGCCGGCGGCCATGATCTGCGCACCAGTCTTGGCAGGATCGTCGAGGATCTCCCAAGTTGGTTTTTCGGCATGTTGTTTGCAGGCTTCGATGCACTCTTCAGTTGTATAAGCGGGCCCGAGATAGGCGTGCTTCTGTGGCTGGATCGTTTCGCCGAGTTCGTTGGCCACATACGAGGCCGCGCCGATGGCGGTGCCGGCATCGCTGGATGCTGGTTGCACGAACAGTTCTTTGATGTCAGGGAGCGCCATGATGCGTTGATTCAACTTAACGTTGAGCGCGACGCCGCCGGCGAAGGCGAGCTTGCCAGTTTCTTTGAGAATGTCGCCGAGGTAGAAGTCGATCAGGTGCAGTGCGACATCTTCGAGCAATTGCTGAATAGAGGCTGCGTAGTCGATATAGGGATCATCGATTTCATCGCCTGTGCGCTTCGGGCCGAGCCACTCGATGAGTTTCGGGCTGAAGTAGTAGCCTTTGCCGTTTTCTTTGTAGCGGCGGCTGCCGATCACGTTGACGAGGTCCGTGTTTACCTTGAAGTCGCCGTTGCCGTATTCGATCAAACGAGAGAAGTCGTATTTCTTCGGATCACCATACGGTGCCATGCCCATGACCTTGAATTCGCCGTCGAGCATGTCGAAGCCGAGAAATTCGGTGAGTGCGCCGTACACGCCGCCGAGTGAGTCGGGATCGTAGAATTCTTTGATCTTATGGATTTTTCCGTTTTCGGCATAACCGAAGAAGGTGGTGGCGTATTCGCCTTTGCCGTCGATGCCGAGGATCGCGGTCTTTTCAGTGAAGCCGCTCAAGTGGTAGGCGCTGCTCGCGTGTGCGAGGTGGTGCTCGACGGGTTGGAACTTAGTCTTGGTCATGTCGAAGCCGAGATCTTCAAGCATGGCGAGGGCGTTCTTCTTGTTGCGGTTGAAGCGGCGGTTGCCGTTGAAAATCGCAGTGAGGGCACGATCGGGCGCATACCAGTAGCGCTTCGCGTATTCCCAACGGCCTGGGTAGAAGAACGGCATGGGCGCGAATGGATAGGCGACGACGTCGATGTCGGTCGGCTTGAGGCCGGATTGCTCGAGGCAATACTTGGTCGCCTCGATGCCGGTCTTGCCTTTGGCGTGCTTATCGCGTATGAGGCGTTCTTCTTCGACTGCAGCGACGAGCTCGCCGTGGATAAAGAGTGCGGTTGCGGGGTCGTGCCCTACGGCACCTCCGAGTCCTAAAATATTCATGGTCTTGTGTTAGGTTGCTTCTGGGCGGAGCGCAAGTTCTCAAATCGATGACTTGGTCGCGTTTTAATAGTTCATGTGAGGATGTTAAGTACAGGAGTGTGGGCGACCCGCCCACGTTTGCATATTGTAAGAAAGGCGAGAGTGACGCTTGTGGGCGGGTCGCCCACACTCCTTCAAATGGAGGGGCCACCACGCATTTTATGAATCATGCGTTTTTGGGCATCGGTGAAGGTGTCAGTCTGGATATAGGCCTGTAGGAAGATCAGCTTATGCGCTTCGGTGAGTCCGGGCGTGTGACGCATGAAGTGTGAGCAGTCTTTGCGTGTGCGATATTTTGCGCTCAGGTGCTTACGGGATTTTTCCATATCGATTACACAGGACTCGAAGCTGCCGTCGCCTTTGGGGCTTACGAATAGGTGTTTGGCTGAGAAGCACAGGTGCACCCAGCCGGCGGCGTGTATTTCCCTTGCCCCTTTGGCGATGGCTTCGAGTGCTTTTTGAAAAGTGACTTCATCCGGAGGTGTGAGGCCTTTTTTGCCCTGAATCCAGTCGGGGAGTGGATACCAGCCGTCGAGTGCCTTGGTGATGAGAAGCGCGCCGACATCGGAGCCGGAGCGCCATTTTGCGAATAGCACGAGCTCGGGGATGGTATCTGTTGCGCTCTTCAGCTGTCGAATCACCTCAAACTCACGTTCGAATGTGAGCTTTTTGAGGAAGCAGGTGTTGGGCGCACGGTAAAAGTGGTTCTGCTGAATTTTCAGAAAGACGGCTTGCTGGTCTTGTGGCGCGGCGTCGGGGTTGAGTACGATGCGCGTGACGCCACTCCAACCACCGCGGCGACGGTTGGGCTCCTCAAACCAGTCGAATTCACGTGTAGTGAGTGCCTCAATGTTGAGTAAGTCGGCTTGTTTGAGGGCGTCTTCCCACTCGGGCGCAATCCATTGTTGTTTGATTTTAAACATGATAGGGGAAGTTTTGGCTAGGTGCGCAGCCCTTTGAGAAAGGCGCCCTTGAGTGTCGTGCGCACTTTGAGCGAAGTCTGGCAGGCTTCGAGGTAGGCTTCAATGAAAGTTTCTTCGCCGCTTTGTGTGAAGAGGGCGTGGTCTTCTTCGTAGCGCCCGATGTGCGCGAAGTTGCGGATGCGCTGTGATGTGGTAAGTGGGCCGCTACGGCGGAAGCTCATATCGACGATGTCGATCAGGGCGAGATCCTGTTCGGGGGTGACCAGCACGTTGCCGAAATGCAGCGAGCGAAACAGGACGCCTTCGGCATGGAGTTTCGCTACGAAGCGTCCGAATTGCTCGATCAATGCTTTAGCTTCGTCGCCGTCGTGCTCCTGTAGCCACTGACGTAAAGTGATGCCGGGCAGTTCGTGGTAGAGCACCGCCTGTCGCTGCATTGCTGGGAGTGCGAAGATTTGTTCGACTGAGATGGTCGGGATGCCGCGTTTGAGCAAGGTCTTAGCGTTGCGATCAAAGCGTTGCGCGTGCGGTGCCCATAGTTGCGAGGAGAGCCAGCGCCTGCGGCGAAAGAGCTTGAGGATACGAGCATCAGGCAGGCGCAGCACTTTTAGCCCAAAGCCGTCTTTTTCCAAGATGCGTGCGCCTTGGGTGAGTGCTTCGAATTCTTGATTACTTAGTTTTGGCAGCATCGGCTTTGGTTTGGCGTTGGCGTGCTTGGCGCTCGTCTTTGGCGTCGAAGCGCTTGCGGCGGTAGCGGGAGATCGCTTGGGCCTGTGCCGCGACTTCGGGCGCATCGATCGGCTGATTCAGGTAGCCAGCGACGAAGCGCAGGCGTTCTTCCTTGGTACAGTGTAGACGGCCTAGTTTATCGAGCGTCGCGCAGTCCTTCAGCGCGCGGCGCGATTGGTGAGTTGCTGATCTCGTGAAGTCGCCTTTGGGGCAGTCAATCCAGAAGAGTTCAGTTTGATCGCCATCGATGCGGGCGAGTATGTTGCGCCACTTGAGGTCTTGGTGATAAAAGTGCTGGGCATGCATCGCTCTAGTAAAGTGGCTGAGCTGGTCGATGATGCTGTCGCGCCGACTGCAATAGACCGGCTGGCTACGGTCTGGGCATGCAGTGGTCATGAATTCGTTCAGCGTCTGTGTGTCTGGGATTGCTTTAGTGATGATGTAATCATCGACGATTTTACCAATGGCGTTTTTGCGCTGCCCCCAGGCGACGACGCGCGGTGTGGGGATGCCGATGCTTTTGAAAAAGAGTAGGTTGAGTGCTTCGGTTCGGGCGGTGCCCTTACGCCACAGTCGCTGGAACGGCGACTTGCGGTAGCTGTAGACTTTGACGAAGGTCTGCACTGTTGCGCCATTTTCGGTAAACGAGAGCTCTAATACCTTCGAGCGCTCACGCACTTTGGCTGCATCGACGCCAAACCCTTCGAGAAAGG
>Ga0222717_10002644_pt1 | contig 13717 bp, 10 predicted proteins | sample C33_18DmetaG_FD_165053 | JGI IMG/M metagenome (GOLD analysis project Ga0222717, IMG submission 165053) | Estuarine water microbial communities from San Francisco Bay, California, United States - C33_18D | ecosystem: Environmental > Aquatic > Marine > Unclassified | place: USA: California...
CACTAGCTTTATTAGATTTGTATAAACCCAATACGTTATTTTCATCTTCATTTAATTCTAGTGAAAAAGTAAATATGATCAAAATTTATACTGACGACAAAAGTTTATTTGATAGTCCATGGATACGATGAATACAGAATTATCCCAATCTCAAAATATTCTAGAAAACAATTGACTTTTCGGTCTTTTTATTTACCACAAACATCTTATCGATTAAAATCATTATGAAATTATACTGATTTTAAACCAACACAGCAAGATGGACAACAATTCTGAGAATAGTCATCATAAATTAAATACACTTATTTTATTTCTGGGTCCGTTCACAGCATTCGTCTTATATTTCATTTTAAAAAATGGAGATAATGGCTTAAGCCATGAAGCATGCCTCACAGCTGGCATCACACTTTGCACCGCTTTGTGGTGGGTCTTTGAACCCATTCCCATTCCTGTAACCTCACTATTGCCGATTGCTCTTTTTCCCTTCTTTGGCATTATTACAAAAACGCAAGTATCAGAAGCTTATGGACATTGGTTGATCATTTTGCTCATGGGCGGCTTTATTCTTTCTACAGCCATGGAAAAATCCGGTGCACACCGTCGCATAGCCCTTGCTATGGTCAATGCCTTTGGAAAGAAAAGCGACAAACGGTTGGTACTGTCTTTCATGATCGCATCGGCTTCCCTCAGCATGTGGATATCAAACACCGCTACGACTTTAATGTTGCTTCCTATTGTCAGTGCTATTGCGGCACAGGCAGATAATAAAAAACTATCGATTGCTCTTCTTTTAGGAATCGCTTACGCAGCCAATATTGGTGGACTAGGCACACCCATAGGCACCCCACCCAACCTTATTTTTATTAGTCAATATCAAGCATTCACATCTATTCAAATCGATTTTTTGCAATGGATGAAATGGGGCATACCTGTGGTTATCATTTTCATTCCTGTCATGGCGCTTTATTTAACTCGAGGTCTTAGTGGAAAAAGTAATATCAATATACCACAATCCGGAGCTTGGACCCAAGCTGAACGTCGAGTGCTAATCGTATTTGCGATAACCTCCATAGCTTGGATAACCAGAAAAATGGGTGGTTATGGCTGGTCTGATGCTTTGGGATTAAAAGGAGCAAACGATGCATCGGTTGCACTCCTTGCTGTTGTAGCTTTATTTATTATACCTGATGGCAAAGGGTCACGCTTACTCGATTGGAAAACAGCAGAAAAAATACCCTGGGGATTGCTCTTATTATTTTCTGGAGGACTGTGCATTGGTAAAGCTTTTGCAAAAACAGGACTATCGTCTTACTTAGGACAAAATTTAGAAATACTTCATGGTCTTCCCGTTATTTTTTTCATACTCTTTTTATGCTTAGCTGTTACTTTTCTCACCGAGATCACTAGCAACACTGCTACAACGGCCATTTTAATGCCCATCCTCGGTGCGGCTGCAAGTAGTTCTGATGGAAACCATTTGATTTTTATGATCCCCGCTGTGATGAGTGCGAGTTGTGCTTTTATGCTACCGGTCGCCACAGCTCCCAACGCCGTTGTATACAGCAGTGGTATTTTCAAGTTATCGACCATGATGAGAACTGGTTTTATATTGAACCTCTTGGGTGTTACGATTATTGGCTCGATGTGTTACCTTATGTTATAATATGGATATTTAATTTTATTATTACAACAATCTATATTGGATTAATGATGACGCTTTAGGTTTTTTCCCTCCACCGCTTTGGGCTTAAACCTGTGCGTGATTTAAAAAAACGCGAGAAAACCTTAGCTTCGCTAAATCCAAGGGTTTGTGAAATCGTACCGATCGCATAATCATCATTTTTTAATAATTCTTTTGCCTTTTCTTCCCTTAATCTCAATAAGGTTTCTTGTATCGATACATCTTTCACTTCTGCAAAGACCTTGCTAAAGTAGCTTCTTTCAAAACCAATATAATCGACTACTTGATTAACTTGCAGTCCCTCGGTGAAATGGTTTTTCATAAAGCGCATTGCCTTTTCAACGGTATCCTCAAGCGTCGTTGGTTTAATTTTCTTTTGTCTTGATACCTTTGCGCATTGATCTAACATATAAGCAAAGAGATCCAATAAACGGGCATTCCCTCTATAGGCATTGGCGATACTATTTTTTGAAAACAATTCACGCATCTCTTCTATCATTGATTCTATTTTTTTATCGTATTCATTTTTAAGTTGATGCGTATCTGAAAAGATTCCCATTCTATTGAGTATCTTTATAATCTCATCTCCACTGAACTCAATCCATCTATATAACCATGGGTTGACTGGATTTTGCCAATATGAAATTTTTTGACCAGGAAAACAAAAAAACCAATCACCTTTGCTGATGGAATTTTCAGAGCCATTTTCGAAGCTAACCCATCCACTACCAGCAGTGACATAGTGAAACAAATAATTTGGGGTATGCCTTTCAACTTTGTTTCTCGTCTGTTTTAATAAAAGTTGACCCGACTTTAACAATTGCACAGAACCACAATTTTCTAATTGATTATAAGAAACCCTTTCTGAATTCACAAAAAACTCAACAACAAAATGGTGATTAAAAACAACAAATAGTGATTTATTTATACATATTTATAATTTATAATATAATAATATTTTTATAAAAACAACATAAAGTTAAATAATGACAGATCTAAACACGCTTGAAAACGCATCGATTTCCTTTGATGGAAAGTCCTTGATTGTAAAAACTGGGAAAATGTCTCGAACATGGGCATGGACGGGTTTTGGCTTTTTAACAAAGTTTATTCAGTCTGAAACGGATACACCTTGGGGAGAGAAGTATTCTTTATACAATGCGGATTGGGTCTTGCCGACTTGTGAAGAAAACAACCCGGCTGCGGAAATCATTTCTTATAACATCGAACACTCCGATGATGAAGGCTTCACAAGCCAGCATATTGAATTCAAAGCTAAAATTAATTACCCCACTGAATGCCTTTCTGTATTATTTATAGTTTGGGTATGGCCAGATTCTCCCGGTGTACGTACGCAATTAAAAATAAAAACCATTGACGGTTTTTCATTTTCAAACAATTTACACAAAACTGAAAACACTGAAGACAGCAGGCGCATTGCTAGACTCGAAAGAGGCTATCAACGCTCCGAATACCTTCCTATTGATTTAAGCAATACAAAAAGAGCTTATTTTGGGTATTACAGCGATACTCAGAATAGAAATGATTGCAGTTTAGATTTATTATTAGAAGATTCTGACTCACACCATTCAAGCCATACTCGCGTTATCGAATGGGCCAATGCTATCTGCATCGAAAACGAAAACTGCGGTATTGCATTATTAAAAGAATCTCATAAATGTGTTAATCAAAGAGGTGTCGACACTGGAACATTCAACTGCATTCCCGGACTTGGTTTGGAAAACACGGGCTGGGGCATTCTTCCGGACCAATTAACAGAGCAATGGCAATCCGCTTGGGCGACATGGTGCTTGGTATACCCAAATTCACATAGAGCTAGAGAAAGGGCATTCAAACAATTTGATAAAACCCGCTATCCTATGAGTAAAAATGATATCTATCTTCAAGCAAATACGTGGGGAAGTTCACAAGGATACTTGGAGCATAGAGAAGCTGCCAACGAAATATCTGTATTAAAAGAAATAGATGTATGCAGTGAGCTGGGTATCGACATTTTACAAATTGACGATGGTTGGCAGGGAAACGACTATAAAAATTGGACCCCTGATCAAGACCGCTATGAAAGCAATTGGGATAAGGTGAAACAAAGAGCCGCTAAAAAGAATGTTGACCTTGGTTTATGGTTAGCGGCAGTACCGCCAACCGTTGAAGACCTACTTCGAAATGCGAAAGAAGGAGGTTTCAAATCATTCAAACTGGACTTTGCCGTACTCAAAAATAGAAACGAAATCGAAACATTAATCAATAAAGTACGTGAATTTGTAAAAACAATGAACCATCGCGTTAGAGTGAATTGGGATCTAACAGAGGTTTGCCCTAGATATGGATTTTACTTTGCCAGAGAGTTTGGCTGTATTTACCTTGAAAATAGAAAACCCGTTATCCCCAGGTCAACAACCTATAGGCCTGCTGCAGTACTAAGGGACTTATGGCAAGTTTCAAAATATTGTAATCTTCTTAAATTCCAAGGTTCTGTTCAGAACATTGACCGCGTTGACCCTCATTACTCCGATGCCGCTGCTTATCGACATGACACCTGTTTGGCAATGACACTCTTTTCAAGCCCTCTCTATTTTTGTGAAATGAAATTCTTTAGTGAAGAGGCCAAGGCTACGATTAAACCCCTAATAGAAGTTTATAAAGATGTGCGGTCTGATATTGTTAAAGGTATCACTTACCCCATTGGTCTAAAACCAGACGGAACACAATGGACTGGGTTCGATTGTATGATCAATGAATCAAAGGGATATTTACTTATTTTTCGAGAACCTTGGAATAGTGAAGCTGAAGGGGTATTCCCTTTAGATCAATTAAAAAACCAACATGTCGTACTTTCTAATTTAATGAACAAGAAATCTGAAAATATTCTAGTTGATACTAAAGGAGAAATTAAATTTGAAATTGATCCTGGAGCGTACTTGTTTTTAAAATATGAAAAAACCTGAATTTTAGTTTTTAGTGTTCATAACCTTCAATTCTTGTCTGGGTTTTACAGCAAAAAGTTATTTTACATTTCGCATAGAGGCGTTTATTCACCTGGGTACACCAAGCCATTTTGGGACCGAATGGTATCCATGATATTTGCAATCGCTAAGGAATCTTTGTGTGGACATAAAGCATGCTCTATTCCCTTTTCAAAACTCTCCATGACAGCACGAGCCTCATATTCATAACCATTGCATTCAAACTTCTTTTCATACACAATGGCGTCTGAACCATTCTTTTTTAAGGTTGCTTTTGTTGCTGCGTAAAAAGGTGCATCGATTTCGATATTGCCTTTGCTGCCATATATCATGAAACGGTGTTTTGTTTGGCAATGAATGCCAAAAGATACATTTAACAGTTGATTGTTTTGATACTTTAAACTAGCAGAACCAAACTCATCAATACCAGTCGGGCCAATGCACAGCTGAGAGCTAATTTTATTTGGAAACTCTCCCAAAAGGTAAGTGCCTACACTAATTGGATAGATACCCACATCTAATAAACCACCTCCACCCAATGCCAAGTTATACAATCTTGATTCAGGATTTCTTGGAGACTGAAAACTAAAACTGCCTTCCAACATTTTGAGTTCACCGATTTCACCACTTTCTATCCATTTTTTAACTTCTATCATTGTCGGGGTGAAACGTGACCACATAGCTTCCATCAGAAAGACGCCATTTTCTTGTGCGCATTCAATTAATATGCGTGTGTCTTTTTCATTAAGGGTCATCGGTTTTTCACACAAGACGGCTTTTTTTGCATTCAGACATTTCAGCACAAATTCTTTGTGCATGGGGTGAGGCGTGGCTACATATACAACTTGAATTTTTTCATCCGCTAAAAATGCATCGATATCGTCATAACTCTCTTCTCCATTGAATTTGTCTGAAAATTCACGAGCTTTACTGATATTGCGACCGTATACCGCTTGTAGTTTTGCATTCTCAATTGAATTTAAAGCTTTAGCAAATGAGGCTGAAATGTTACCGGGTGCAATGATACCCCAATTTATGGCTGCTTTCAAATTTATCCTTTTATATTTTTTTTGTTATTGTTTCTCACGCACATAAACTTCAAGGCCACTTTTTACTAATGTATCCCAAGGTAATATAGGGGATGTCTCTATTATATTTTTAAAATTGCTTTTGAGTTCTTCAATATGCGGAGAAACCAATGTTCCTTCTTTTCTAATACGAGTTAAACGGTTCAAGACATCCATTGCAAAACCTACAATAAAAATATTTTTATCATCGGCAATGAACTCTTGCATGGTCTCTATCACCTCAGGTAATGCGTCTCCTAGAATTTCTTCACCGTGAGAACATATCATCACGAGTGACCACATTAGATTCTCACGAACGAGTGATCGAACAGGATCAAAACGATCCTGTCCCAAGATGATTCCGTTTCCCTCACACACATCTGCATCGTCTGTGGGTCTGGTTAATTTAATAGAACGCTTTTGAAGAATATTTGCACTGATTCTATTCTCTTCTTTTTTCAAAACTTTTAAACATTCCCGTACGCCATTTGGGATGAGGTCAGTATTTTCATTTTTAGCGATCGCTCTTCTAAACAAACAACCAATACTATCGGCACATACAGATCTCACATATAGAGATGCATCGTTCTTTAAAAGATTCAATAAGCACTTTAAATTTTCTTCGTTCAATTTAGCAACAGATCCCAGACCAAACACAGCTGCTTTCCTCACCCACTTCACAGGGTATCCAGAGGCTTTTAATAGGTTTTCTGTAGCTTCTGAACCCAAAGCAACTAAGCCATAACTCGCAGCACGTCGAACATTTTCGCGTTCTACATAAAGTGCTTTATTTAGAATTTCTAGTGCAATGCTTTTATTTGGAAATCCTGCTATAGTATAAGCGGCACCAATTCTCTTGGCTTCATTTCGGTCCTCTTTTAACAGCATCTGCTGATATAGAGTCTCTGCTTTTAATTTTAATTCCTTTTCAGTTAAATGATCGAACTGTTCCAAAGGCTTGGGTGTATTGCCGTGATTCAACCAATGCTCGTGATAACGCCACATCGATTTTATATCATCATTTTGATTTGATAAATCACAATTTATCAAGTGGTCAAACTCTTCACCATCTTCTAGGGCATCATTTTCTGAGAAAGAGTCCGTCGTGCGGTAGATATAAAAACGCCACATGAACCTTGGGTTATCAGCCCAAGTCGAGTAATGATCACGCCTGTGGTTGCCGCGGTGAAAAGTATTGTGTGAGTATAACACGACAGAACCAGCTTTAATAGGAGCTACTTGAAACTGTTGTACCAACGGCCAGCCCGTGTTCTTAACGGCATCTTCCATTCTTTTATCGTGCGCGGTTGTGGCATTGACGATATCTTCTCGTGCATATTCGGAATTTTTTCCACTGACACTGATGCCTTCCATACCGCTCAACATATACCTAAAATCTAAGTGATCAGCTCCAGCAAAGTTATCGTTATTTTCTTCGTGATTAAATGCCCAGTAATGTGCATATGGCATCGTGGCAGTTGGGCCCATTTCTGGTGTAACATCTTGTGGATAATACAGCATTTCTAATTGGATCGATTGATGATGCCTTTGCCTTCTTCCATTGTAAGGGCCGACATCATCTTTATGCCACATTTGATCACTTCCGCCACTTTCAAACGACGCTGTATGAGCGAAGGGAACAATGGCCCAGTTTTTTCCGACCAGTTTTTCAACCGACTTCACCAAACCAGGTGCATTGAGAATCTGTGCCATCGTGGGTACCGTTGCTATGGAAATTGATTGTTTTTCTTTTGCCTGCATTTCTTCATCAAATACTTTTTGATGCGTTTCGAGAGGAATTTCTAAACTCTCGGGTGATAACAATACCATACCCCTTCGAGCAAAATCTCTCACAATGGTTTTGGAATCGCTAAAAGCTTTTTGTGGTAAAGAATCGGTTTTAATCGTGGCTGTTTTCATTGTTTAAATTGTTAAAAATACTTGAGAAACTTACTCTTGGTCTTAACATAATCAAAAATATGGTATTTATATTATATTTTAAAATTTATTAATAAAAATGGCTGAAAATATTAAAAACATAACGAATAATCTGATCATAAAGGAAGGTTCCAAAGAGAATTTTATCCATGCCAAGGTTGATGGTATAAACTTATTTAATAAATTTGGGATTCACCACGGCGGCATAAGTTTTTTAAAACCTGGCTACAGAGTCAATCGCGCTCATGGTGATGCTCATGTTTTAATTTATTGCACATCTGGCAGTGGTGAAGTTTTCCGGCCTGAAGGCACTCAAACATTTAATCAAGGAGATATGGTTTTAATTCCCGGACATGTACCTCAGAATTACGGAAGCAATCATGAATTTTCTATGGTATGGATTCATCTAGAGCCTTTTCACAAACGCTTGTCGTTTATGCCACACGATACATTTAAAATTTGGCCCGCTTACAACAAGCAAATCCAAACCCTCTTTGATTTCATTTATGCCGAAACACATATTTCCAAAAATATCAATCCACTGATTATCCACACTTGGTCGGAGCTCGTATTAACTTGGTTAGAGAGAGAATTTAAATCCAATGATTCGATGAGCAATATTCGACACCGTAGAAAACTCGATGATTTATGGTTAGAAGTGTGTGATAACCTATCACATCCATGGACCATAAAAGATTTAGCCAACAAAATTCACTTAAGCCCTGCCCATTTACACACGCTTTCACAAGCATTGTTCAAGACCACTCCTATGGCAATGGTTACCAAACTCAGACTCAACAAAGCGACCGTATTATTACAAAACACCGATTTGAAACTAGGGGTTATCGCCAATATGGTTGGCTATACGTCTCCTTTTTCTCTTTCACGACTTTTCAAACAACACTACGGCTATTCACCGAAAAGTTTGCGCAGCTAAATTTCTCTAATTAAATAAAATATGCATTATGTCACTTTAACTCATAGAATTTTATTCTTTTAAAGAGTCACACATTTTTCAGGTTAGAATTGGATTATCTTCAGTGCCTTTTCTATTTTTATCACCTTGAGTTTCACTAATATATAACAATTCTGTAGAATTACATTTGCTCAAATAAATACAAAATACATCTCTAAGTTGTTTATAAATACATTTTTTATTTCATCTAGTGAAGTACTTCTCCTCTTTTATTTAGAAATTTATTTTCAGGTTTTTCCAAATAATGATAAAAGCCTTCTACAGTTGATATAGCTTTTTTCTTCCAATTATTTAATTTTTCAGCATAATTTCGGTCATCTTACAGTGCATTTTTTATTTAATCATTAAAAAATTTTATATTAAAATTTAGCTAATTATCTGCTTTTAACTCTTACCTCTTTTTTTAATTCACATTATTATATTTTCAATGCTTTTATCGTCTCGTTAACTTTAAAAAACTTCTCAGTAGGTTCATTATTTTTTCCTATGGGATTCTAGCAGAAAGAGTTCGTTTAATTTTTTATATTATTTTGTATTCTAGATTTCTTACAATCAGAAGTGATCAGTAATTTGAAGATAAGCCTTTAGCCTAATCTCAATCTTTTTTATATTATAGACTATTAATCATATATATACCAACCGCCTGAATATATTTAAGTCCAAATTATAAAATAATCATGTAAATAATTTTGATGACCTGTAAATATTATTTGCATTGCCAATTCACTTTTCAAATAAACATTATATATTCAAGCACTTAAATTTCCTCGGAATTAGCATTGAAATTGCTACTACGATACGGTATACTTTATTATTAGGAGAAAAAAATGTGCAGAATATTCTGTGTTCTTTTCATGACTATTTCAATATGTCTAGCCGATCTATCTGCTATACAACTTGTAAATAATGACGATTTAAAATTTAATTTAAATGGGCGGACACAAATTTACGGGATGATGGAACATGTTGAAGATCGTTACCGTGACAATACTCGTCTCTTCCTGTTTCTAAAACAAGCAAGACTGCAAATGCATGGTAGTTATGAAGATTATAAATATAACATTCAATTTGCTTCTGCAGGTGAAGATGAAACAAGAGCTACTGGCCTGGGTGTATCCTTGAATATGCTTGACTTCAGTTTTGATATTCCAGTAGGAGATGCTTCATTAAAAATTGGTCAATTTAAAGTACCTTTTGGGAGAGAAAGTTTATCTGATTCTGGCTATATAAACTATACCCAAAGATCTTTAAATCAGTTAGGTTTTAGTGTGGGTAGAGATGTCGGTTTGTCATACAATATAGACAATGATAAATTTAAATTGATGACAGGACTATTTACAGGAGCAGGAAGAAGCACACCTGAACGTTTTATCCCTGAGACTCTTGGAGTCCCTATGCTAGTCTTAAGAGTCGGATATGATAGTGGTTTAGATGATAACTACTATGCATTGCATAAAAAAATCCCGAAAGGTTCAGATAAAAAAGTTTCTTATTTCATCAATGCATTGTTCACAAAAGATACACTTGTAGGGCACTCAACTGCATTGAGAGTAAGAAAATCAGATAAATCCTTGCTACTTAATGGTCAATGGAATCCATACATTGACCAAAAACCACTTGATCAGGGGAACCTATTTCAACTGGGTGTAGATTGGGCTATGGCAAAAAATCTTAAAAAAGGAATTTTGAATATTGAAGCAGAATACTTATATGGTAAGTATGAAAATGATTTTGGAGAAGTATCTATGACAGGAGGCAGGTTACAGGCATCTCTAAAAAAAGGCACATGGGAATATGCCTTGAGATATTCATTCCTGGATCCAGATGAGAAATTTGCCAACAAAGGTATTCAAGTTACTGGTGGGTCATTGATCCATGAAATAGCACCTGCAATTACTTATCACCTTAAAAAAATGAATAAGGCTAAAATTGTATTTGATTTTCCAACTCTCATCAATGTTCCCGTTGTAGAGGAAATTGGTTTCGGCTCTTATGTGTTAACAGAACAACCCGATCAAGCTTCTTATGTTGGAAAGGGTGGTTTCATTGATAGGGAAACTGTTTATCAGATACGTGCTTTATTGCAATTGTCTTTTTGATATTTTTGGTTACGAAACCTTATATACCAGGATCGCTACAGGAAGTAAAAATGAAACCTAAAAATTATATTTTATTCATCATTATCCTGTTCTTTCCTGGTTTTTATTTAGATTCATCAGTTGATAAATCTGAACCAAAAATCACTGTAGAACGAAAGGGACAGAGATACTTTATCAATGGTATCATTTCTCCTAATTCTAGTAGATTCTCTATTTGGGACGTATTGAGAGATTATAATAACTTCAGCAAATTCCTTCCTAATGTAATTGAGTCAAAAGCCAAAACTGAAAACAATAATAAAATTGTCACACAAAAATTGAACGCAGGTTTCATGTTCCTTAAAAAAGAAACCCATTTAACTTTAAAAGTGCAAGAAGAACCATTTAAACTTATAACCTTTAAAAATATCAATTCAAAACATTTTAAAGAGTATTTTGGAAAATGGGATATCATAAAAAAAAACAACCAACAGTATATTCATTATACGCTTATAGCAGAGCCCAATTTTTTCACACCCTCCTTTATCAGCAAGAATATATTTACGAAAGAAATTGGTATTTTTTTAAGTCATTTAAAAAATGAAATAGAGAAAAGAGATAGACTTATTGCAAATCATTATTTTGTCGCAGATCAAGGAAGCCTTATAGTACTTAAAGGTAATTCTACGGTATACAAATACCAATGTGAGGCAAAAAATTTCAAATTACACCTCATAATAAAAGGCACAAATGAAGATGATATGATTAATATTCTAAATGGTGGGTTAGACTATATCAACCTATCATTACCAACGAAAAATCTTATGTCTACAAAAGAAAAATTAAATAAAAAAATGTACCCTTTGATTGAACAAAACAACAGCAAGACTATTAACTTTTCAATGATTAGTTACACTGTCAATAATATAATAAAAGAACCTATATTTACTTTAAATGGAAATTTAAGTATCGCAGGTCATACCAACAAAGTATCAATTCCAATTAAAATTACTAAAAAAAATAATATACTCTACCTGAGTGGAAGTAAAATTCTTAAAATGAGTGATTATAAAATCAAACCACCCAAGATGTTTGTTTTAAAAACTCACGATGAAGTAGAGATTCATACAAATTTTAAACTGAAACTAAAAAAATAAATACTAGAACTCTGCCTAATTAAAAAGAAAGTGCATAATGTCACCATAGTCTTGGTTCACAAAAACCTTATTCTTATTTCTAGATTAAATGGAAATCAACCTCAAACATTATATTATTTAAACCTTTAAAATTAATCCTCTTCCCCAACATATAATCAGTTAATTTAAACATATAAACTATTGAATTTTTAATATATCATTAAACTATGGTTTTAGCACTAAAACAAAACCACATTTAAGTTTTATGAGATTAATTTCCACTTCATTTTTCTTAATACTCCTCATTTTTCAACTTCACGCAAACGATTTAGTTGGCATCAAAGAAATTTACATCGAGGAGAAAATCAAATCGGTAGATGGTGAAGAGTTTTCCAACATGATTAAACTCAAAGAGGGAGACACATACGAAAACAAGACAGAAACGACAGCCAAGTTCTTTATCAGTGATAAAGTTGGTGGTTCAATAAGCAAAGGAGGAAAATTTAAACTCAATGCAAAAGATGAACAGACCAAAACAAAAATCACATTAAACCTTTTGTCAGGTACAACTAGATTTCGTATAAAAAAGCTAAAGAAACAAGATTTTAAAGTTAAGACCCCATCAGCAGTTGCTGGCGTAAGAGGAACATCATTCTCAGTTTATTTAAATGATAATTGGGAAGAAATAAAATTACCAGAAGGAGAACTTGCAGTTACAGATACCAATGGTAAACAAGTAGTTCTAAATGCATGGGATAAGGTTACCATTAAGAAAGGTGGAATTGGAAAACCAAAAAGGATGGATGGAAAAGAACAAGAACAGGAAGTCAATAAGATTTTAAGTGAAGCAACATTCCGAAATTTCAATCTAGAAAAAGCATTCGAAAAAGAAAAAAAAGAAAAAGAAATATTTAAACAGAATGAAATAAAATACATGAAAAGTTCTTTGGAATCTATCGATACTAAAATCAATAAGGAACTTAAAAAAAAGAAAAAATTAAATGATGAAGAAGCCATTAAGAAACTTAATAAAATGAGATATGATTACGCTGATTACGATTATCAATATAATCATCTTGGTCTTTCCGATATGTTTAGCGCAATGTATAAAAAGAAGGATGCTTACATCAACAAAAAGATATCAATTTTAACTAAACTAAAAGAATATATCTTAAAGGTTTATGACAATGAAATAAAAAAAGCTAAACAGAATAAAGAATTCTCTTATGTGATTGAATTAGAAGAAGAAAAATTTAAATATAACAATAATCAATTTGGATTTACAATCAATCCAAAAAATTATACCAAAACTAACCTTAATATACAATCAATAGAGGTTCCAAGTTTCTTGATTTTTCACAAAGATAATGAAGTATGCTGTTCTGTAATAAAAGACAAAACCCCTGATATGTTTTCTCATTTTCGTATTATCCCAGGTTTAGCAGGAGGTAAAAGCATTTCATTTGAATCAATTCATAAAAAAGGGTTTTACCTTCGCAATTTTAATTTTAAAATTGATTTACAACAACCAGGAATTGAAAAAGACTTTAAAAAAAATGCATCTTTCATCATGAAACCTGGATTATATGATTATAACCTCGTATCATTCCAATCTGTAAACCATCCCAATCATTATATATGCTTAAATGGCAATAAACTATATATAAGAGAAGGATGGGGAGAGACTTATCGAAAAGGATGTACTTGGCGTATTCTTACAGATAATTAATTCTAGGATCTGTTTTACACCAATTGTAAATCAGATTTTAATTAAAACACATCAAGTTATTTTAATTTATTAATTAGAATAATAGTGCATAATGTCACCTTCACACATTAATCATTAGTTTAATTTAT
>Ga0222717_10002645_pt1 | contig 13712 bp, 8 predicted proteins | sample C33_18DmetaG_FD_165053 | JGI IMG/M metagenome (GOLD analysis project Ga0222717, IMG submission 165053) | Estuarine water microbial communities from San Francisco Bay, California, United States - C33_18D | ecosystem: Environmental > Aquatic > Marine > Unclassified | place: USA: California...
TTTGACAAGAAGCTTCAGGACGATCCTGAGGCTGCAGTTGAAGCGCTGGTCCGAGGCACTCGCACGTTGGCTGCGGCGGCCGTTGGCCAGGCGGCTGAAACCTTGAGTAAGGATAAAGAATGGCAAGGTCGTGAACGTATTGAAGAAATGCTCTTAGCAGTAGAGACGGCGCGCGGGTTTGCCATACAGATCGGTAGCCGAAGTGGTGTTGCCGGTTTTCCCACTCAACGTATCTTTGCCGCGCTTCACATTCTAGATCATGTCGAAAGGCTAGTGGATCGCATCAGGGATGAGCCCCGCGCAAAACATGCTCGCGAAGAAAGTGCGTTTATCGCGCTAGTTGATGAGATGGAAGCTGAGTTCGCTCTACTGGTCGGCATCTTGGAGGACAGGACGACATCTGTGAAGACAGTCGGTCAGCTTGAGGCTTACGCGAAGCGCCTTGAAGACGACAAAGAGGGGTTCCGAGCGGATCTGCTTTCGAAAGCGGCGTCTGGCGCACTCACCGCAGATCAGTTAGACCTGGGACTCGATTGTCGCCGCTGGTGTCGGCGCCTTGTCTACCACGTGTGGAGAATCTCTTACTATTGCCAGGAAGCAATGGATCCAAACTCTAGAACGCCCAACACCGATGGTGGAACCCCGCCCATTGTTGACCCATGAACTCGCCTCGATTACCTTAAAAAGTGGAGCCGACACTCAGAACGTATCTGAGCCGCATGTCAGCGACGCCCTTACTCACACCTTCTGAGGAGATGCGCCTGGCAATGCGAGTGCAGAACGGTGACGAAGGAGCGCGGGATCATATGATCCGAGCGAACCTTCGTCTCGTTGCGAAGGTTGCTTACGACTATGTCAATCTTGGCCTTCCTTTGGATGATCTCATTTCAGAGGGGAACCTTGGCTTAATGAAAGCGATTGATCGGTTTGATCCCACCAAGGGAGCAAAGCTAAGTACCTATGCGGTCTGGTGGATTAAGCAGCACATTCGGAGGGCCCTGAATCAGCAAGTCCGTACCATTCGTCTCCCCGTCCATCTTACGGATAAGCTCTCTTTAATGCGGCGCATTGAGGAGGGGCTGGGTGATGAGTTAGGCCGTGAACCGACAACCGAGGAAGTGGCTAACGTGACCGGCGTTAGCTCTAGGAAGATTGAATTTCTCAAGGATTCCTCGCGACCAGCAAACTCGTTGGACGCTCCGCTTGGGGACGATGAGCGGGGCGGTTACACGCGAGGTGATTTGGTCGCGGACGAAAGAGCCTCGATGCCTGACAGCATGGTCTCTGAGCAGGATGCACTGGGCCAATTGAGCGGATTATTAAAGGTGCTCGAGGAGCGCGAGCGAAGGATCATTGAACAGCGCTTTGGTCTATGCGGCGGGAAACGGAAGACACTATCCGAAGTGGGCATCGAGTTCGGAGTTACCCGTGAACGCATTCGGCAGGTTCAAAACATCGCCCTTGAGAAGTTGCGCCGGGCGTTGAAGCGACTGGATAATCCGGCCGTGCAAGCACGCTTTCGAGCGCCGATGAATGACGAGATCGGAGACAACTGATTCAGAGCCGCTTTACGTCTAACAGGAAACCGATCGGTTTTAGTTGCTGGCGCTCGCTTTCATGGTTAGCCTTGTCTATCAATGGTTCGTTTTCTGACAGCCGTATCGGCATTGCTTATTGGCGTCCTTGGCGCTGATTGGCAGTCCGCGTCGAATGGCTCTGGAAAGCTTTTACTGAAGTCGGCTAAGGCTGCCTCTTCTTCTGTCGGGTTTTATGGGGGTGGTTCCCCAGATCCTCAGGCAGCTCAAGATGAGCCCGTCGTCATCGTTGTGGGGGCGGCGAACTACGAGACCCTTGTTCTGGTCGATGGCGCAAACGCGTCCTATCCTAGCCTGCGAGGCGCTAGCCTGTATGCGCCGCAGCGAAGTGGGTATCCGCCACTTTTCGTCTAACGTTTCCTTATTCTGAACGTTAGGCTAATGACTCTGTTATCCTAGAGTTGTGTCTTTGTCCTGAGTGCTGACTCGGTGCGATTGAGTGCGTCGACCGATTGCGGCGAATTCTGGCAGGCATCTAGCCTCTCTATTTGTCCGTGCTTTGCCGACGCGTGTTGGCCATGCACACACGTGTAATTTTATCTAACTGTTTAACTAAAATTCTTATTTTTCATGATCTTATCTTCACTTCCATCTCATCTATTTCACTCACGCAACGATCGTCGTCTCCGGAAATGGCGGACGGCTCTCAAGCACACTCACACAAGGGAGAAATCCTTTGAATCTCTCGAAGAGCATCAGTTTGCCGAACAAACCATGCGCTGGCAGGCGGAACTTTCAGAGGTCGAGGACCAGTCGACGTTGAGGAGACGGCTGACTCAGCTGGCACCTGAAGCGTTTGCTCTCGTTCTTCAAGCGTCCCGGCGACTGGTTGGTCGAACACTCAGTCAGCAAGGGGACCAGCGAGTGTGGGACATGGCGTTTCACGATGTCCAGTTGATCGGTGGTCAGGCGATGCAGGAAGGGGCCATTGCCGAAATGGGAACGGGCGAGGGAAAGACGCTCACCGCAACACTGCCCGCCTACTTGATGGCCTTGGCCGGCAAAGGCGTGCACATCGTGACGGTGAACGACTACCTTGCCAAGCGGGACGCCGAATGGGTGGGGCACGTCTACTCGCTCTTGGGGCTAACTGTAGGCTGTTTGCAAAGTGACGGTGACTTTGCCAGTCGTCAGGCTGCTTACCGGGCAGATGTAACCTACGGAACGGCGAGTGAGTTCGGTTTTGACTACTTGCGCGACCACTGTCTGACGAACTCGGCGGATCAGCAGGTGCAGCGATCACCATTCTTTGCGCTGATAGATGAGATTGATTCTGTCCTCATCGATGAAGCTCGAGCGCCGCTGATCATCTCGGTTCCTGCAGTCTATGATCGAAGTGCGTCCTATACGGAAATGGCGTCAGGTGTTGGCCGATTGGTCGAAGCCCAACGCAAGGACTGTGACCAGCGGCTTGATGAAGCGAGGCTCTTGTTAGGCGCAGGAGAGGAAAGGGAAGCAGTGTTGCTTCTGCTTCAGGTGCAGCTGGCCATGACCAAACATCCAGGACTGCGGAAGATGTTCGAAGATCCATCATTGTTACGTATGCTGGAGAGAACACATGTGGCGATGCATGTTGACCACAAACGATCCGAGCTGGCTGCCTTGAAAGAGGAATTGTATTTCAGCCTGAATTCTCCACGCCGACAGGTGGATTTAACCGAGCGTGGCTGCCGTTTGCTTTCACCTCATGATCCGGAAGCCTTTGTCCTCCCGCCTTGGGAGGAAGGCGGGCAAGAGGTCGGTGCGGAACTATCTGACAGAGCTGCAAGGATTCACGCGGTCAATCAGTTGCTGCGGGCCTATACTCTATACGAACGTGATCAGGACTATCATGTCGTCGAAGGCCAAGTGGAGATCATTGATTCCGAGCAGGGACGGCCAATGGCCGGTCGTCGCTGGAGCGATGGCCTCCATCAAGCGATGGAGGCGAAGGAAGGTGTGGACTTGCAGCCCGAGAACACGACGTTGGCGACCATCACCTTGCAGAACTATCTCCGTTTGTATCCACTGCTCGCGGGAATGACGGGCACGGCGCTACCGGAGGAAACGGAATTCAACGAGGCCTTTGGTCTTAATGTTGCGGCTATTCCTCCGCACAAGCCGTGCTGTCGAGAAGATGCTGGGGATCGAGTTTACTTGACCCATCGCGAGAAGATTGGCGCCGTCGTCAGAGAAATCCAAGAGGCCCATTCACGCAAGTAGCCTGTCCTCGTCGGAACGGCTCACGTCGACATTTCCGAAGTGCTCAGTCGACGACTTCGTCGTGAAGGAATCCCTCACAGAGTGCTCAATGCGAAGCGGTCGGCAGAGGAAGCTGAGATCATTGCTAACGCGGGGCAACCTGGTGCGGTCACCGTCTCCACGAACATGGCGGGGCGCGGGACGGACATTCGTCTTGCTGAGGGTGTCGCTGAGCTCGGCGGGCTCTACGTGATTGGAACAGAGAGGCATCAATCTAGCCGAGTCGATTTGCAGTTGCGTGGTCGTAGCGGGCGACAAGGCGATGCCGGGGTGACCAAATTCTTTGTTAGTTTAGAGGATAGCCTCTTCAAGCGATTTGGCCATTCGGATCGGCTGATGGGGTGGCTGCAGCGTCTCGGCCATCGAGAGGGGGAGGCGTTGGAGCATGGCATGCTCAGTTGGACATTTGCACGAGCGCAGGGTCAGTTGGAGCAGGCCCATTCTGAAGAGCGACGGAATCTTCTGAAGTATGATGATATTCTTCATTCGCAGAGAACGTCAGTTTATGAATGGCGGCAGGATCTTCTGAAGCTTCCCTGTTCCGATTTGGTCGCCGCTCTGATCGATCAATGCCAGGACAGTGAAACTACCATTAAATCTTGGGAAGGATTCCTCGAACGTTGGTCATCTGTGGATTCAGGGGTCAGGCAAAGCCTTGAGCGTCAGATGCTCTTGCGTGTTCTCGATACTCGTTGGGCTGGGCACCTGGAGTGGCTCCAAGATCTGCGTGAGGACGTTAGCCTGGAACGGTTTGCCCAGCGTGATCCGCTGATGGAGTATCGGCGCCGAGCCGTGGACCGTTTCGCTGACTTGGAGAAAGAAATCTGTGAGGCATCGATCACGCAGGTGTGTGCATTGCAGCCTCCCGAGACGCGTCCAGAGATCGTCTTTCCAAAGCCCGCTCGACCGGAAGTGTCCAGGAATGCGCCTTGTCCCTGTGGGCGCGCACGCAAATACAAGCGCTGCTGCTCCCAGCGCTTGCAGTCTTAGGAATACCCTTGAGAATGCCAGAGTGCCATTAGACGACTCTTTTCAACGTGATCCCAATGGGCGTTCCGAGCGAATTATCTACTGGGCGTTCATGATTCTGATCTTAGGGCTTTTTGTGGCTGCGTATGTAGAGAACACGAGTCCCAGGAAACTGTCAGTGCCTTTCTTTCTCTTCTCGTGGATGGTCCTGGTTGCCATCCACGAGTTTGGGCATGCTCTGATGGCTTGGATAGTGGGCTGGGGCGTGCATCGCATTGTTGTTGGTTTTGGGAAACCGGTTTTCCGGTTTCAGATTCGTGGCGTTCCCGTGGAGTTTTGTGTCTTTCCAATCTCAGGATATGTCGAGCCGCATCAGAAGGATCTGGTCGCGCCAAGATTTAAGGACGCCTTGATTTATGCCGCTGGCCCGGGCATTGAGATTGTAATCGCTTTCGTATTAGTGACGATCGTTGGTTTCACGACAATGTTCACGCGGACTGACCATCTGGGCATCTTATTCATACAGTCCTTTGCAGTGGCGGCGCTTGCCGGAGCGATTCTCAATCTCATTCCAATGCCGATTCAGGCGAATGGTGGATGGATTGCGAACGATGGGTTGGGGATTATTCAGTCGCTGAGGCGATCGGACGCCGATTACAGAAAGTCCTTTGACCCTAATAGCTAGCCGCTCAATCCCAGGGTCTCTTCCCAGAATTTCCATTGGAACTGAAGTCCCAACCATACTTAATAGTATTATGTTAGTGTATTCGGGCCCCGGTTAATTGGAAGGGATACACGTATTGTGCTTTTCAAGGGCATGGTGATGGCTTTGACTTTACCTATGTATCGCCCTGTTCTTTTCTTACTGGCCACTTGCTTCGTTGGATCGTTCCAAGCTCTCGCTAAGCCTAACATCGTTTTCGTGATCACGGATGATCAGGGGTATGGTGATGTTGCTGCACACGGAAACTCTGTGATCAAGACGCCTCACATTGACAAGCTGGCAGGCGAATCGCTCACGTTACAAGATTATCATGTGGCGCCAACGTGTTCGCCGACCCGAGCCGCTCTTCTTACGGGTCACTGGACGAACCGCACGGGGGTCTGGCACACGATTAACGGGCGTTCCATGCTCCGCGCCAATGAGGTGACGCTAGGAACACTGCTCCAGAAAGCGGGTTACACGACGGGCATGTTTGGCAAATGGCACCTGGGCGACAACTACCCTTACCGGCCTGAAGATCGTGGCTTTGAAGAGGTCTATCGTCATGGAGGTGGTGGAGTTGGCCAGACGCCGGATGTATGGGACAATTCCTATTTCGATGGGAGTTATTTCCACAATGGCAAGATCGAGTCTGCGAAGGGGTTCTGCACGGACGTGTTCTTTGAGCAGGCGAACGCGTTCATCCGTCGTTCTGCGGCAACGGACAGGCCCTTCTTTGCCTACATCTGTACGAATGCGCCTCATGGTCCATTACACTGTCCGCAGAAGTATCTCGATCTTTACAAAGACCAGCCCAAAGGGATTGCGGCCTTCTTTGGCATGATCACGAATATCGATGACAATGTAGGTAAGACGCGGGCGTTGTTGAAGGAACTCGGTCAGTATGAAGACACGTTATTCATTTTTACGACAGACAATGGCACGGCAACGGGTGACAAGATTTTCAACGCGGGCATGCGTGGCAAGAAAGGTTCCGCCTATGATGGTGGGCATCGAGTCCCCTTCATGGCGCATTGGCCTAAACGTGGCATGAATTTCCATCGTGAGATCAAGACGCTGACCCATGCTGTCGATATTGTGCCGACCTTGCTCGACTATGCAGGAGGCTCCGCGCTTGATGGGTTGAAGTTCGATGGCCGTTCGCTCAAGCCGCTCTTTGAAGGTGCGGCATGGCCAGACCGCTTTCTGGTGACGGATTCCCAGCGGGTGCGCGATCCGATCAAATGGAAATCTTCCTCCGTGATGTCTGAAGAGTTTCGCCTTATCAATGGGAAAGAACTCTATCATATTGACAAGGATCCTGGTCAAAAAGAGGACGTGGCGAAAGAGTTTCCTGAGCAGGTGGCCAAGATGCGGGCATTCTATGAGGGCTGGTGGAAAGAGCTGGAGCCAACATTTGCTGAAACGACTGAGATTGTGTTAGGTCATGTGGATCATCCTGTCGTCTCCATGACAGCACACGATTGGATTCAGAAAGCGGGCCCACCGTGGAATCAGCGTCAGATTCGCGATGGCATGAAGTCGAAATTGAAGAGGCGTGGCGCTAACGCGAAACCTTTGAAGCACGAGGGGCACTGGGCAGTGAAGGTCGTGACTGCGGGCAAGTATCGTGTCTCTGTCAGCCGCTGGCCTCAGGAAGCGGGGCAGCCGATTACCGCAGTAGTCCCTGCGGGAGCTGATGTGCCTGGTGCTACGCGTGCCTTCCGAACGAATCCTGGAGAACCGATTGCTGCGACGAAGGCCACGCTCCGGGTTGATGACCAAGTGATCGAATCGAAGCCAGTTTCAGCCGATGCAAAGGCGATCTCTTTCGAAACGAACCTAACAGAGGGTTCTCACCGAATCTCGCCGATCTTTGAAACCGAGCACGGCGAAGTGGGGGCGTATTACACCGTAGTGACCAAGCTTCCCTAAACCTTACGGTTTTACTAGGGGCACGGCGCGATCAACGAGACCGGCGGGGCGGACACCCTTTCCCGTTTGGTATTTGTCACCTAGGTCGTCGCGAGCGATGGCGGCGGGTTCGAGGATTTCCTGCACGAGATCGGGATTCTTCGCTGCTAGGAGTCTGTCGGAGTTAGACTGACGGCTCCGAGTGATTTGGTTGTGACGGGTGATTCCAAGGACGTCTTCGGAGGCCGTGCTGATTGATGCCCTTGGTAATAGTGGTTGCGATGATGGGCGCTTTGGCTCGAATTTTGTGCTCCCTCGTGTCTTTCGTTCCTTATTTCATCTCAGGAGGCGAGTTTCAGTTGGTGCAGCCGCTTTAGGTTTTGGCTTAGACATACGAGGGTCCATTCCCCACTCACTTTCTCTAGTCCTCGCAGCATGAACCCTCGAAAGCCCATGACGGCTTTGATGATCCCAAAGGCTGTCTCGACTGTGTGATTGCGTTTAGCATAGAGCGCTTTGCCTTCTTCGGTTCGTAATTTGTCTCTCATCTCTAGCAGTCGTGGATCTTTGATTGCTTTGGTAGGGCGTTCGCTTTGCTTCTTAGGCCGGTAGTCGTAGTTGCGCTCGCTATGCGCATCTTCTCGATGCACGCTCACGTAAAGTTCGATTCCCGATTCTTGCACCCGTTCGATGGCTTCTGCATCAACGTAGCCAGCATCTAGAAGCCCTGCTTTGGGTGTGCCGACTTCCGCTGGGATGCTGTTTATGCCATTTTCTAATTCCGTACTGTCACTGGCACTTTGACTCACATGCTCACCCACAATGAGTTGGCCGCCGTCGGCATCAACGGCGGCTTGGGCGTTGTAGCTTTCGGTGAATCCTGCTCGCTTGTTCTTGCGCATGATGCGGGCGTCGGCATCGGTTAGGTTGGCTTGCTCGTTGCTGTTCTCTGCTCCGGTCTTGGGTGGCTTAGGGGCCCTTCCGCTTGGTTTCTTGCCCGTTTCTTGTTCTTTGCGTTGGCGTTCTTTGAGTTTCTCTTCGTATTCGGCCTGAGCTTTGGCGTCGCGCACGGCGGCTCGTTGTTTTAATTCGGCGATGGCGCGATCCATCTTGGTGATGAGCTTTTCCCGCCGGGCGATTTCTTTGGGCAGTTTCTGACTTTCCTGGTCATTCTTGTCTGCCGTTTCGGCTTGTTCTAGCAGGTCGGCGACGTCTTGTTGTAGCTGTTCACGAATCTCTTGGGCACGTTCGTAGGTGACGTTTTGGTCAATGGAGGCGTTGGCTTTGATGTGCGTGCCGTCTATGGCGACGTTCCCGAGCTTGAGGAGTTTGAGTTCTTTGGCCAGTTCGAGCACGCTGACAAAGGCTTTGCTGAAGGCGTTGAAGTTTTCGCGGCGGAACTTGCAGATGGTGTCGTGGTCGGGATGGGTGTCGCCGGTGAGGTAACGCACGGCAAGGTTACGATGGGTGGCATCCTCGATCTTGCGCGAGGAGAAGAGGCCGTTGGCGTAGCTGTAGATGAGCAACGCAAGCATCATATGTGGCGGGAACTGCCGATCTCCCGTGCCGCGATGGTTGATCTGGAAGTTTTCCAGCGGGAGCCGGTGGACGGCTTCGATGATGAAGTGGACGAGATCGTCTTCAGGCACCCAATCTCGCATGTCCACGGGTAGTAGCATTGGGGTGTCACGGTCGACATCTCCGAAGCGGGCGCTCATAGCTTAAATTCTAGCATCACCCGCAACTTGGTAAAGTCCGACAGACTCCTAGCCATCTCGCGAGGTCTGTAGCAGCACAAAGCTTTCTTCCTCTCCCTCTGTTGTCAGGGCCTGAGCAACATGATAGGTCACCTCTCCTTACCGATGTCGAGCCAGGCTACCGAAAGCTCTAGGCATCAATGGATACGGATCCGCCAAAGAACCGATACGATCGGGTTGATGGACCGTCTTCACGAGCCTCTCTAAAGTGTCCATCTGCCAGCAGACTTTGATAAGCATCTCAGCTTCGTGCCGAACCGGGATCAGTGGACTACTTGACGGCGGCGATGGGAATTTATCCAAAGGCACGGAATCACCAGAATTCCGAGATTCCGTCCAGGTGATGCGCACGGTTGCCTAAGCAAGGATGGACACTGCAAATGGAATGGCGAAGCACAGCCACCGCTACGATATTGGCCGCCCCCTCTTGGTCTCCTGCTCCTAGGACTCCGTGGAAACTTCCGACGACTCAGGACGAAACTCTAAAACTGGAAGAGGCTCCAGTTCTTCCAAAGGTCGCAGAGGACCTGGAGAACTCATGCCAGCAAGTCTCGCACGACGTGCCCGTGAACGTCCGTTAGTCTAAAGTCACGTCCGGCGTGGTGGTAGGTCAGACGTTCGTGATCAAACCCAAGTTGGTGAAGAATCGTCGCTTGGATGTCGTGAACGTGCACCGGATTCTCCGTAATATGGAATCCAAATTCATCGGTTTCTCCATAAGTCATCCCCGGTTTGATTCCACCACCGGCCATCCACATGGTATAGGCCTGCGGGTGATGGTCCCTTCCCGCGCTGCGACCAAGTGCCGGATTGTTCTCAACCATAGGCGTGCGGCCAAACTCACCACCCCAGACGACCAACGTATCCTCAAGAAGTCCCTGACGCTTGAGATCGAGGATGAGCGCTGCCGTCGCCTGGTCTGTCTCTCGACACTTATCCAACGTGTTTCCGCGAACATTGCTATGCGCGTCCCAACCAGAGTGATAGATATTGATAAAACGCACACCCCGCTCCACCATACGACGCGCTAACAAACACGCACGCGCAAACGACGGCTTGTCCGGCTCGCAACCATAGAGTTCGATGGTTTCTCTGGTCTCCCCCGACAGATTGAGCAGCTCAGGTGCCGACGTCTGTAAACGAGCAGCCATTTCATAGGAAGCCATGCGGGTCGCGATCTCTTGATCACCGATATCCGAAAGCCGCCTTTCATTAAGCTTGTTCACGAGATCGAATGTATCTCGCTGAACACTTTCGTTAAACCTCTCCGGTGTCGAAACGTTAAGAATCGGCTCACTTCCATTACGAAACTGCACGCCTGTGTAGGTCGTTGGAAGAAACCCACTCGACCAAAGTGAGGTTCCTCCACTCAATCCGCCTCCGGTGCTCATCACTACAAACGCGGGAAGATCCTGCGTCTCCGATCCCAGTCCATAGAGAGCCCACGATCCTATCGAAGGTCTACCGGGCTGAGAGAAACCCGTATTGAAGAAGATTTGGGCCGGCGCGTGATTAAACTGATCCGTGGTCACAGACTTCACAAAGCACAGATCGTCTACCACCTTACTCAAATGCTTCAATGGAGAACCGAGCACAGTGCCTGATTTACCGTGGCGAGCGAAATCAAACTGCGGTCCCATGACTGCTGCATCCGGTTGAATGAAGGCATAACGTTGATCACCAATGACCGACTTTGGCAGCGGCTTGCCCTCCAGACGTGAAAGCGTCGGCTTGGGATCAAAGAGCTCCAATTGACTGGGCGCTCCAGCCATAAAGAGATGGATGACCGCCTTCGCTTTGGGCGGATGATGCGGAAATTTCGAGGCAAGCGCGCCAGTGGCAACAGCCGACTCGGTAAAAGCATTCGTTAGGAGGCCAGCAGCCGCCATCTTGCCAAGCCCGATACCGCACTCTCCAAGAAAGTAACGGCGGGAAATCTGGTTCCTGGGATCAGATAGGTACATGGGGCTAGTTTTTGGTGATCGCTTCGTCAAGACTGAGGATGACGCGGGCGAGAGCCGTCCAATCATCATGCTTCTCATGGAATTCTTTCAAGAGGCGAACTTCATCAGGTTCTGGCAGGCGCGTCAGCAACCAGCGGAACCCTTTAACGATCTTTACAGACACCTCTCCCTCAACCGACGCCATCCGCTTGCCATAGGCCTCGGCAATCTCGACGAACATCGGATCGTTCATGAGGGTCAATGCCTGCAACGGAGTGTTAGACACATCACGCTTGGCCACACAGGCTTCACCTGAACTCGCATCAAAGGTCGTGAACATCGCAAACGGTGCTGTGCGATTCTGATAGGTGTAAAGGCTACGTCGGAAGCGATCGGCACCCTCACTTGCTTTCCAGGTCGATCGCTTATAGTTCGCCCCTTGAGCAGAGTCAGGCTGCGGAGGGCGCACAGGCGGCCCATACATCTCCGTTTGGAGAAGCCCTGAGGCTGCAAGCGAAGCGTCCCGAATGATCTCTGCTTCTAGACGAGTTCGCGAAAAGACCCGCAACAAACGTCGGTCACGTTCTTTGGTAGAAGGTTCAGGAATCTGAGACGACTGCTGGTACGTCGCACTCGTCACCATGAGACGATGAAGCGCTTTCATCGACCAACCGCTTTCCATAAACTCGACGGCAAGATAATCGAGTAATGCAGGATGACTGGGCAACTCCCCTTGCATGCCAAAGTCATCTAAGGTGCGAACCAGGCCCGTTCCAAAGAAAGCCGCCCACTGACGGTTAACTACGACTCGCGCGGTCAACGGGTTCTCACGAGAAACCAACCACCTAGCAAACTCCAACCTATCCGAAGGTTGGGGCTTGTTTTCGGCAATTAGCGCTTCAGGCAAGCGCGGAGAGACCCGTTCAGTTGGTTGAGTGAATTCACCGCGGTTGTGGAGGAATGTGGGACGCGTTTGGCCTAGAGGCCGCTCTCGCATGACCAATGTACTCGTTCCTTTGTTTGGGCGCTGCAACTTCAGGATTTCTGCACGCGCGTCCTTCAACTCCGGTGTCCGCATGAGGAAAACCTTTCGCACGAGCGTGTTTGCATCGGGAGACTCTCCCATAATCGCAACAGACTCCTCTGGCGACAGGACAGACGCCACGACGAACTCAGACACAGTTGCCGCACTCAGCCGAAACTTTCCAAGTGAACTCGCGTAGTGACGACCGAAATGCATGGTCAGCGTGAATGGCGCCCCTGCCGCAAGCGGCTCTTTCAAATGAAACACGGCGACGTGTCTAGAACCTTCTGCACCACTGACAGACCATCCAGACTGAAGATCCCCATCCGTCGCTAGCTCTGCTGCCACGCGGCTGCTTCCAAACCGATTCTTTCCATAGGTCTCCGAAGCCCCCGCAAACGAGCGGCCGATTCCGTCAGAATCTTCCAGAACGAACTCTGTGAGAAAGAAATCCCCTTCTGTCCCTTCGTAGTAGGTCATGCCTGGCCCATCGCCCGGCAAGCGCGCATCTGGTAAAGCCTCTAATCGGAACGAGGTAATCTCTTGGTCACTGGCAGCAAACTCCAATGTGTAAATGTCATGCTTAGACGTATCACCAGCAGCGAAGATGACCCCATCCTCCTCCTGAGTTAGATAAGGGTAGTTTGCCGACATCCCCGTAGGCACAAGCGTCTGCCAGTTCACGACGTTCGCTCGCTCATTCTCGATCCATTGGTCAAACACCTCCTCTAGTGGCAAGGCATCCTCTGGCCATTTCGATGGCAGCGCTTCGATCAGACCTTCGGCTTTCTTCGATCGACGCGCATTCTTCCCTTGAGTTTCCGAATCCGGGATAAAGAATTTCGGCTCATCCACATTGTTGAGATAGGCCATCAGTCCAAAGTAATCTCGATGGGTGATAGGGTCATACTTATGGGTGTGACATTGCGCACAGCCTGTCGTCAGACCTAACCAGGTGGTCCCTGTGGTGGCGACTCTATCAGTCATCGCATGGAATCGAAATTCAAGCGGATCAATGCCACCCTCCTCGTTGAGCATCGTATTGCGGTGAAACCCTGTAGCAATCAGTTGAGCCGTGGTGGCTTCAGGCAACATATCACCCGCAAGTTGCTCGATGGTGAACTGGTCAAAGGGCATGCCGTCATTGATCGATTCAATGACCCAATCACGGTACGGCCAGATACTTCGATCACGATCTTTCTCATAGCCATTCGTATCCGCATAACGCGCAAGATCGAGCCAACGACGCGCCCACCGCTCGCCATAACGCTGTGACGCCAACAAGTCATCAACGATCCTGGCGTACGCTTCAGGCGAGGGATCGCTGGCAAACGTCTCCACCTGTTGCGAGGTCGGCGGAAGGCCAATGAGATCCAGCGTCACCCGCCGCAATCGCGTGAGGGCATCGGCCTCAAATGAACGTGCGAGTCCTTCAGCCCTAAGACGCTTGTCTACGAAATAATCCACGGGATGCTCGCCCTTTGGCACGCCTTCTTGCACTGGCAGAACAAATGCCCAATGCTTCTCGTAGACGGCACCTTCGGAAATCCACTTTTCAAGCACAGC
>Ga0222717_10002647_pt1 | contig 13701 bp, 15 predicted proteins | sample C33_18DmetaG_FD_165053 | JGI IMG/M metagenome (GOLD analysis project Ga0222717, IMG submission 165053) | Estuarine water microbial communities from San Francisco Bay, California, United States - C33_18D | ecosystem: Environmental > Aquatic > Marine > Unclassified | place: USA: California...
TAGCAATTGCGTTAGCGGCAGGTGCAAACAAGCCTGAATTAGTGTCGTTAAGCGTTAAAGACGGTACTGCCGCTGTGTTAGTAACGCCGTCAACCCTAATCTGTCCTTTTACGTAAAGGCTGGTGTCATCAGTGGCATAGCTTGATGGGTTAGTGCGACCAATTCCAACGTTGCCTGCTGAGTCTATGCGCATACGTTCTTGGTTAGCCGAACTAAACGACATGTAGTTAGCCGCAGAATTTCCTGTGATGTATTGGTCTTCATCTCCAGAAAGAACAACTTTAAGGTCTGCCCCTCCTACAGAAGAAATACTACCGACTGTGGTGCCGTCTTTAGTAAATACTGCAATGTCACCATCACTTGTGGTTCTTGTGAGTTGTAGGCTTGGAAAGCTACTTGCAACGTGTCGCGCAGTACCTATGTTGTATAACGTATGCCCAGCAGTAGTATCTGAGACTAAATTGGCAATAGAAGTTTTCCCAACCAGCAAGTTGCCAGATGACCCTTCGATACGCATGACGTCTGATTTTGAGCCTGCCTCTGCATCGCCAAGGTACCAGTAATGACCACCACCGTTGATTGGACCTTGAGCGTGGTATCCAAGACCACCAGAACCTGCCGCGTTTGTAGACCCGTTCCACCTGCCAATACCAACTTTAAAGTTTGCGGTTGAACCATCCCCAAAAATAATAGAACCAGATGATTGGTCTGCGGAACTAACTTTTATTAAGTCAAGAACTTGCAATTTTGCTTGTGGATTGTCTTCTCCAATTCCAACTTTTTGGTCGTGAGTAAATCTAATAACCTCTTCATTTACAGCATTTGATGTAGGAGAGGTTTCAAATACTATATCGTAGCCCGTTCTATCCTGAATAATACTTAAGTGGCTTGGGCTTGTTGATACTTTTCGTATTCCAACTCCTCGAAGCGCTATTTCGTCAGTAAAAGTAATTTGAGCACCATCAGAGCTTAGTACCGGATTTGAATTAGAAAGATAGTCAACTGTGAGTCGTCCAATTCTATAAGTACCGTTTTCTCCTGCTCCGATATCGACGTTGCCGTTAGAGCTGATGACCATACGTTGTGTGGCGGCAGTTGAAAATGAAATATTCCCTGATTCACGATTAACAATATTAAAATTATTACCGTTTGCCTGTAGCGCAGTTCCATCTCCTGCGCCAGAACCTGTTGTACTGTTTGTAAGTTTAATCTCAGGAATACTTCCGTGGTTAACGTGAAGCCCACCACCTCCACCAGCTAAAGCAACGCTGCTAGTGCCAATACCCAACGACTCCGCAGAAGCATCCCAGAAGAACTTCGCAGTCGTACCCGTGTCTTCGTAGAAGCTGATGTCGCCGTTGCCATCAATTTCAAATGCTTTGTTACCAGCCGTATATACCTTGTATTCGTCCGTAATAAAATGAAGCAAGTCAGTACCGTTGCTGTCCCACTTGGCAACTTCTCCGTTAGGATTGTTCATGCTCCAGTGCGTTCTACTACTTGCAGAATCTTTGCCTGTAGTTATTGTTCCATTGTCGGCGGTAACGCCAATAGTTCCTGACACAGAAGCATTGCCATCAACGGTAAGCCCGTCCATCGTGGCTGTGCCAGTAACGTCGATGCCTGTGGAGGTTGTGGCTAGTTTTTGTGCATCATTGTGGTAAAGGTTTACTGCTCCATCTTCATTACCTTGCAAAAAGTTATCGCCATTCACACCTTTTAAAATAACTTTGGTAGAACCTTGTAAGATAAGCTGACCTGTACCATTGTCTTTTACATAGCTATTAGAACCATCGTGATAAATCTGTAGGTCAGAGCCGTTACCAAATAATGCTTTAGCGCCATCACGGAATAACAAAGAATCAACAGAAGAAACCCACTCCATATAGCGACCAGATGTGTCGCCATAGAATCTAAAGTCATCTCCAGCACCATTTGCACCAATGCTGATGAACCCACCTACAGAGGTAAGTCCATCTGTTGTGATGCTTCCAGTTACGTCGATGCCTGTGGAGGTTGTGGCTAAACGGGCTGTACTTCCATAATATAGCTCTACCTCGCCAGTGCTTTTTGCGGCTAATCGCTTCTTGGAGGATGTAGTGCCACCAGCATAAATCCATACAGCATCACCATTTGTAGAACGGAGATATAAATCGCCATTTCCCTCTTCAGCAATAATGCTGTGGCTACCTGAGTGGTAGATCTGTAGGTCATCACCAGCACCGAAGACTGCCTTGCCGTTGTCAGCAAAACTAGCATTACCAGTTACGTCTATGCCTGTGGAGCTGGTGGATAGTTTGGCGGCATTATTATGTAAGAGAGTTGTAGCTCCTCCTGCAACGGTGGTTAAGTTTAAGTTACCAGAGGCGCTTCCTATGGTTACGTTTGTACCCCAAAGATTTAAATCACCGTCTCCTAAGTCCCTTACAAAACTGCCTGACCCTGAGTGATATATCTGTAGGTCAGAGCCAGCACCAAGGATAACCTTATTGTTATCCCCGAATGACAGGTTGCCGGTCATGCTGTCGCCAGCACGAGATACAGACTCCGTGTCAGCTTGGGCGCTTAAGTCGTTTAACGATGCCGCTGTTACTCGAAGAGCTACCTCAACACCTGAAGCGTGGCTTATTGCCGTAGTGTCGTCCTGACCTCGAACTACTGTAAAAGTAGTGCCGGATACAGCCGTTACTTTGACAACTTCTGATCCCGAACCTATTCCTATAGATGCATAGAAGTAATCTGCGCTTCCTAAAGTAGGGAACAGAGATGCACTGGTTACGCTGAGAGACGTTGCCGCAGAGGAAACGCCACTAGCCAGCGTAGTGCTAGCTAGGTTCGAAAACTTAATCGCCATGTTGGCTCCTAGCTAGCTGTTACGGTCCAAGTGATGCTGAGGCTGTCTGTACTCGCTTTGTTAATAATTGAAAATACAGTTCGGCACAGCATCGTTCCGCCAGAAGACTGATTGAAGATTGCAGCTTCGACTACACCCACGTTAGATGAGGGGGTTCCTGCATCAAATGTGGCAATGTAAACGACATCATTATTAGTAGCAGTGGCGCTGGTCAAAGCTACCCGAGCTACTTCAGCTGAGAGGGTTTGATTGCTGGCAGATGGCGTCGTGTTAGTCGTGCCGATTGCCATGTGGCTCATAACACCTGCAGAGGTGCCAGCCATACGAGACGCTACAAACGCCTTTCCGTCAGCGACAACTAGGTTTGGGATTTCTTGTGTTTCTTTGATTGAGCCATCTTCTGCAATTAAATTTACAGTAAGGTGTCCCTTTAGCTTAAGATCATCAACGATCATGATAAGTCTCCGGATTAATCATCGTTAAATATAGAGTTGACGATCTTGCTTTGAGTGCCGCATCACGAAAAATCGCGATAAACCTCAAAGAATCGACAATACTTGTACCGTCAGACTTTCTAATCCATGAAGACAGTGTCGCTGCGTCAGGGTGTATATTTTCACTCTAGGTCTCGACGCAAAACAAACCTAATTTCTATCAGTATTATAAAGATGGATTCTTCGTTTGACAAAACAAATAAATCCTGCTTGCCCTATATCATATCATGCATTGAGCACCATTCTGCCCACAAGAGACTTATTTAGCAGCGCTCCGGTGATTTGGTGATCAAACTCAATCGCGTCAGTCATTCCAAACACGTTGCTCTTAACACCCTCAACATCTTTATCAATTTGAGCAAAGTCATCCAGCGTAAAGTAGTCCTGCAGAGCTGCACTAACATCAAAGGATGTGATGCTGTCAGTCATTGGGGTGTTGTCGGTTGGCTCACCAGTGACCGTTACCACGCCAGCAGTCTCTGTAAATACAAAGTTGAAAGGCTGCCGTGTCATGACAGTCTGCTCGCTTAGCGTGGTGCTAGACTCATATGCAGCACCGACACCAAAGAACTGAGAATCTAGAAGTGAGGCGGAGTCAGATAAGCCTTTATTTGGGTGTGTGGCAGCCGCATCACTAAACCCAAAATCATCAGCGCGCGGAGTGGTTACAGATAAAGCGGCAGAATCGACCATAGAATTGCTATCGTCGAAACTTCTAATGTAAGTCAGTAGTTTGTGTACATCCTCAGAAAACCCAAAGCTGTCTGCGACGACTTTGCCTACGGCGATTACCTGATCATCCGGCAGCGAGAACGTATCGCTTTCGCCCTTGTTCGGGTGCGTGCTAAGAGACTCTACAAGGCTGGTTGAATCTGATCGCGCCTTGTTGACGGCAAAGACAGGATCATTAGCGTGCAGCCCGAACTGATCGATAGATGCCTTGCCAAAAGATATCGCTGTAGATTCCAGTAGCTCGAAAATGTCAGCGAGAGGGTAGATGGTGGCTTCTGGGTTGACATGAACGTCATGAAGAAAAAGCTTTTGCCAGTTTACAATCGACGTGGTGGCGTCCATCTTGCGATGAATGGCACTCGCGGATATCGACTTGTAGTGTATCTTCGCAAATATTGCCATTTGCGATTAACCGAACTGCGATCGAACTTTAAACTTAATAAGATCTAGTACAGTCTGAGTTCGTCCAGAAGGATCCGTGAACTCTATTTCCCCTTCCAGTATCCCGCTGTTTGCAAGCGTTCCAGACTCAAAGACAAAAGTAACCTTTCCTTCTACGGGGGCAGTAACGACACCAATAAGAGTGCTTACAAGTGCCGTTTGCCCAACCGCTCTAATACGCATTCTTACGGTGCCATTAGTGAGGTCCAGCCCCGCAAACGTGTCAGGATCTCCATCATCGAGGACAAGCCCCGCTGCAGCAGTGTTACTGTCCTTGAGGGTAACCTCAATTTCTGGGAGTTGGTCTCCCTGAACAAGGTCGATAGTCGTGAGATATGCCATTAGATGAATGCCCTCGGTTTGCAAGTCAAAGAGCCGCCACTGAAGCCATACTTCACCTGCCGTACAACTTTGCCTACGCCTCTCTCAAACAGCTGCTTATTAGCCCCTGCGGCACTTGGGTTTGACCAAGGTTGACCTGACATCATCTGAAGTCGATACAAAGCTCCATGAGAAATTGCTTCCCTGTGCTCTTTTCCTATGCTGTCTGGAATGCTCGAGCTAGACGATGTTGGCTTTACCGAGTAAAGAACTCTGAACGAATCAGATTCTGCCGGTATGGGCGCTAAATAAAAGTCAGAGTTATCTCTCTGTGAATAGTATGCCGGAGTTCCTGTCGTGTTCTCATCACCAAGACGCAACAAGAGCTGACTGTAACTGACCGGTGATAGTGCTGACTTGTTATTGAAAATATCAAGTATGTGATTTAACTCTGTACCAGACGGTAGAGACACTGCGTACTCGTTGACACCTGCAATGATAGTGATGAACTCAGGCTCCGGAATATAAATATCCGTCCTTGAGCAAAAATCAATTGCAGAGTCACGCACAGACCGCTCAATCAAGAAGTCTGGAGCACCTTGCGCCTCAGGTCTTACGTACAGAGAAAAATCAGAGTACTTCATTAGGCAGCACCAACCGCTGCCGGTACAGGCGTTGTAGCGCCATCAGCCTGAGTCTTGACCCCTAGAGCGTTAGCAAAGCTTTGATAGTGCATCATTGCTCGCTGTGCATTTCCTGCGAACTCAGAATCCTTCTGATATGAACGGTACAGCACATAGTCCAATATACAGTTTGCGTATACGTCATCCAGACTAATCACTTGAACATCAGAAGCGAAGTTAGATACTGAAATTTCAGGAGGAGCGGAGCTATAAACAATCTCGAGAGAATGCGTTCCGCTTGCACCCTTAGGGTAAACGTAAAAATTCTTGGGGTCGGCGGGGTCATAAACAAAGTGCTCGATCTTGTTTGTCCCTGCTGTTGTCTCGTGCCAGTTAGGTAGAGTCTCATCTAGGATGCGGCGCTGTACCTGCGTGATGGCTCGACCACCCACATTTCTTACCACTTCAATTAGTCGTAACGCTGCGCTCGGGAGAGTCTGCTTACTGCCGTCAACACACGCATAAGTGGTGTTAACCATCTTCGCGTCTGGTCGGTGAAGTACTACTTCCTTTTGTGCATCGTTAAAGAACTTTAAAAGCTCGTCGTTTGGAAACCGGACGTTCGTATTATCCTGAAGAATAATTGCAGCCCGATCTAAAATATCTACTACTTTAGTTGTCGCCATTGTCAGTCTCCCACTCAATTATTTGTAAATCGGGGTTGTTTTTGAATATCGGGTTGTACTCGAATTCATTGCCGGTAATCACATTCTTAACCCGCTTTGGGACTAGTTCTTTCTCGACTGGCTGTGGGTTAGCCTTGTTCTTAGCTAATTGCTGCAACTGCTCTTCTAGCTGCGCCAACGTCAACCTTCTATCCAGCTTCACGCCAAAGTCGTCCTTGGCTTGAATAAAAACTTCGTCTTTCTTCGTGTTAGCTTTTTTCATAAGTGTCTCGCTAAAAAGGGGGAGGAAAACCTCCCCCAATCATTAGTCGATCTTAAGTCCACTTACCAACGCACAATGCGTCAGGAGTAATGACCTTAGAACCGTACACCTTTAAACCACGAACCTGATCGCCGAAAGTGCTTTCCATGCGGACAGTTTCAGTGTTGGTGAACTGTGACGCGAAGGACAACGCTTTAGGGTGACCGGCTAATACGTGTGTATAGCCAGAGTCAGCGCCCGATGCTGGGGTGTAGACCATGTTGCTCTGGAAGACCTTGAAGCGGTCAACCATTCCAACCAATCCATTGCGGAGAGGTGAAGTAGCATCGCCAGTCAGGTAAGCCTGACGCAGCTCAGACTGCTTGAGCATAGAGATGAACTCAGGAGAAAGAACGATGAATCGACCTTCTTCTGGGATGTTCAGCTCATCAAGAGTCTTGGAAAGAACCAAGATGTTTTCCAAGATGTTGGATGAAGTAATAGTAGTCTGAGCACCGATAGTAGTAGCACCAGTTACGGCACCAGCTAATACGTCAGTCTCAACAGCAATACGCATACCTTCAGAAGCGTCTGTAGATGCAGACTCCAACATGTTGATGTCAGCTTGAGCAGCCAATACATCATCTACCTTAAAGCTGTAGTACTTAGCCTTATCAATAAGCATCTCAACTTTTGCAGTTGTCAGCTCTTGAGTAGTGATCGTACCGGCATAGTCGTTGATAGTTACAGCCGGAACTGTACGAACAACGATCTTGTCGCCTTGACCAGAGATTTCACCTTCATAGTCGGTGTTTGAGATTTCGGGCAGAATTGACTTGGAGTAAAACTTAGCTTGGAGGAGCTTTGAGAACACCTCTGGGATAAAGTTTACTTCAGATGTAGCACCCGTTGAAAATTGTGAAAAAGACATTTTAATACCTCACAAGAGATTAGCGGCGTATCGATCCACTTTCCATTGCCTTGAGTATTTCTGATTGATGCTTCTCAAAAGTTTTGTTCGGCATCCTCATAATCTCTTCGACAGTCCAGTATTTCTTATCGCCTTTAATTTGTGACTTCCGAGCTTTTGGCATCTTCGGTTCTGCAACCGATTTTGCTCGCTCGAGAGCCTGCTCTTGCAGCGTGGGAGTTGGTTGACCCATGTCCGCTTTAAACCTTGAAAGAACCATGTTCACATCATTAGACGAACCCTCTTGAATCCAAGTCTTCGTCTGAGAGTCTGCTTCCTCCAGCCAGTTCAACCAATCCGCCGTATCAATAAGTTGATCGACATCAGGGTGTACCGCTCGGATTCGCTCGAAGTGCTCGGCTTGCGCCTGCGCTTGCAACTCCTGATACTTACTTTGTTCTTGCTCAGCTAATGCTTCTTTGGCTGCGCCAACTTCATCTTGCGTCCTCTTTAACTCGTCTAACAGTGGACCAGCTAGATCAGGGTAATCTTCCCTTATCTGCGCCAGCTTGCTGTCATCTTTCGAAGATTCTACAAGTTGACCCTTTAACTCGGTGAGGCTTCTGATCAGGTCGGCGTTTTGCCGCTTCAAGTCAGCTGCTTCTTGAGTCGCTTTGGTCATTCTCGCCTGTGCGCCCTTCATAGCTTTCTCGGCTTTTTCCAAAGCCAACTTCAGTTCCGAGTCCTCGCTGCGTTCTGACTCTTCTACTGCGTCCTCATCCGCTTGAACTTCAACCTTGTCCGTAGGCTCGGGGGCTTCTACTTGCAACGCTTCCGGCTCTTCTGAAGTGTCCTCTTGAGGTTGATCGACCTCTGGGGTTTCAGTCCTGCTTTTAGTCATTTGCTCGTACAGTTCTTTCGCTTCAGCTTCCAGTCGCGCTGGGTCATTTCTCTTTGACATCGTCATTTCCTTCGAGTCCCACAAGGGGATATTCGTTAGTCTATTGCGGATATCCTCTTAGGGGTCCGCGCTTTGTCTAGAACGGCTTTTGCCGCTTCTTCAAGTTCAAGCATGAATCTAAGCTCTAGGAGCCGTCCCTGCTCAAACCTAAATGTCGTCTCGTCTGCTCTCTCTAATAATGCTTGGGCACTCTCATAGCGGGCTTTAATTAAATCCTGCAGGAGTTCCCATTCCGGCGTTGCCCTGAGCCGCAGGATCGCCTGCGATTGCTGCCTGTTGCATTTGAGCTTGGAGTAACTGTTGTTGTTGCTGCTGTTCAAGAGCTAATTGCTCCTCAGTCTTAATAATTTCGTCGGGATCAATGTCCATGCTTTGGGCAATGTCACGCAGTAATTGAGTTCGCTTGACTGCTCCATTGGGATCGTCGCCAACAAGAGACAAAAACTGAAGTAAGCGCTGACTTTGCACTTCCTTCTGTACTAAAGCGGTACTTCCTCGCGCTACAATTCGCAGGTCACCCTTAGACTTCTCGTTTGTTCCGAACTCCATGTTGAAGTGAAACAGCGCCTCAATCATTGGCTCAATGAGGAAGTCGTCAATGTTCTTGATCGTGCTTTTTAGGGCGATATTTGCTGCACCCATGAGCATCGACATTCCTGTGGCTGTCTTGTTAAGCCCTTGGGTCTGCTCGCCGTGCGTGTAGCTAGGTAGAGACGTAGTCTCATCTGCAAATCGTCGGAATATCTCAACAATCTGGTTCAAGCCATTGGCATTAGCCACCGGCTGATACCATCGAACAGCAGGCATAGATCCGTCTCCACCCTCTCGGAGAAATACTCGCCAAGGGTGGATGTCTGTCGGGTCTTCTCCTGCTGCTAGCAAGTCTGTATTTACCTCAACCATAGGTCCGGATGACAACGCCATGTTGTCTAGCCAGATTCTTGTTGCGGTATTCATGGTTCCCTGAGAGTCACGCATCATTCGAGGCACACCAGTACCCCAGAATTGATGTGGTGCTCGCTCATACGGGAAGATGTGGTATGGAATCTTGTACCCAGTGATCGGGTTTAGCATAACCTTCAGCACTTTCCCGTCGCAGATCCAAACGCAGGCAGAGTAGTCGTCAGATAAATCCGCATCTTCCTCTAGCTCTATTCCGTGCTCTTCAAGCTCGTACCCATCTACGGTGCCCCAGTACTCCATAACAACGAAGCGGTTGGACTCCGAGTTCTCATGAATGCCAGCTATACGGCGGCGAGTTGTCTCGTGATCCTCTTCTGTATGGTTGCCACTGCGGTGGATCTTAAGAAGGTACTTAACCATGTCAGCATCAAACTGCGGTAAATCGGCTAGATCTCGCATCTGACGGCGAGTTAGTACGTGACGACGGAACAATCCATCGCAGTCATCTAGCGTAGTGCAGTATGGATCTGGATACAGATCGAAAATGCTAACGCTCTCTACGTCTGGAGCGACCGTCTCAACCAAGCTAATACCAAAAGCCTGCTCACCCGTCTGAGGGTCCAGCATCTTCGAGTAGCTTTGTTTTCTATCTATCCGGACTGTCCCAGCTTTAACTGCGCCCGACCCAAAGATGCATGCCTCTAGAAATGCTTCCTTGAGCTTCATCTCCGCGTTTGTCTCTATCAGCTGATCTTGAATGTCTACAGTCATAGACTCAGCAGCTTTCTTCGCTATCTCTTTCTCTATCGCTAAGAACTCTTCCTCTAGCTCTTCCATCCTCGCGGCGACCAAGTCCTGATTCATCATCGGGTCTTGTCCACTAGCCATCATGATCTGATCCATAGCCATCTGGCGCATTTGCATCGCCTTGAGAGGATCGATCTGCGGGATCGGGGTAGGGTCTACAGAGAAGAAAACATCGCCGTGCTGAAAAAGGAGGTCAATGATTCTCGAATAGGCAGCCATGACCTTGGTTCGGGTCAAGCCGACAAAAACTTTAGATCGAGCACCAGACGCTTCGTTTAGTCGCGCAAGAACCTCAGGCTCATAGATCCCTTGATACTGGCGCAAGTCTTTCAGCCACTCGTTCTCAGTTTCCTTACGAGCGTCTTTATATTCTTGAAAGGTTCCGGCGAGCCGAGACCCCAGACTCTGCATGCTTTGCGCCTGCAAGCCGTCTGGCTCCTTTTCAAGCTGCTCTTCTTCGCCTTCGTACTCTAGCTCATGCATAGATTAATAACCCGTCACAGGATCTAACGATTTAAAACGTTTCTGTATAGTCCGGTGCCGAGGTCTCGGCATAGAAGCAAGTCCATGCAAGGCAATAGCATAAGCCATCACCCTGTCATCATAACATCCATTCTGAGAATTGTAACTTCCTTTATCATCAATGATGTAAGTACGCAACTCATTTAACAATTCAATGTCAGCAACGCCGCTTTCGCCCTGTCTTAAAAGGGTTGCGAGGTTGTCAACGATGAGAGGTTTAGTCTTGCTGGTAGTTAAGAATCCGCCCCGCTTAGTCAGCCTGTCGCCATAAGCGCCATCGACAGAGCTTTCCACGAATAGATTGGAGTAGCCTAAGTCTTGCATCTTTCTCAAGGTGCCTAAACCGTGGTTGTTCCGCTCTACTACTACATATGCACTGTTAAATCGCTTCCCGAGCATTGCCACTAAGGCGCCGTAATCGAAAGGATCAATGTGTCCGTGCCAGCACGCCACCTGATTTCCCATTGAGTCTAGGATTTGAGCGCAGCTGTAGTCGCCGTAGGCGAGACCTTCCGCAACATCAACCCCGATAACGTAGTTCTCTTCTCGAAGTGGCGGATACCACTCTTGATAGTTGCCATGCTCTCGCTCAATCAGGTTGCCATCGATGATGTCTCCCTTGAAGTCTGCGGTGTAGCAATTAGTCTCGCATTGAGATATTGCGCTCTCTTCTACGAAACATCTTCCAGAGGTCAAAAATGCTTCGAGCGGGGTGCTGGGATACTCCTGCCGAAACAAATCAGTTCCGCCTAATTCGTCTAATTTGGCGCGCCTAAAAGAGAGCTGGGCATCATCGAGATTGTATTTTTGCGCAAGCTCATACTCTTCTGGGGTCGCGACGAAGTAGGGCGAGGGCTTCTTTCTATACTCTGGCATCCAATACCAAGGGATGAAGCAGGTAATCCACTCTGACTCACCGCGAAGAGACTTCATCACCTGATCGTAAAACCAGCCCCCAGCACCATTGGCTGTGCTCTCTAAGATAACTTCAGTGTTCTTGCCTCCCACCGTCTGAAGTAGACCAGCGACTATGTCTGATCCTTGGGGGTAGAAGGCGACCTCTGATCCGTGGACGAATCTGTTTGTTTGTCCTCGTCCTGTCTGTGTAGACCGTGCCGTACCAACCCTGTAGCGCGAGTTGATTTCATCGAAGACGAGAGTTGACGCCGACTGACTAGCCAGCGGCGGTTTGAATGCCGGATGTGGGACGTTGTCATAGAAGTAGCGCACCATATTAAAAATAGCGTTAGTTGATTCTGCGAGGTGCGACAGTACAAACGCGTTAGCGTTTCGATTTTGCGTCACTTTCCAGAAGTTTCTGCCCTGCGTGTAGGTGGATATGCCTGTTTGGCGCGCTTTCAGCACCAATGCGCGGATGTTTCCCTGCTCTTTTAGCTGTTTTTCAAGCATGTTGTGGACGTGTAACTGCGCTGCATTCAGAACAAAAGGCTTGGATTCACCCTCTTTTGTGACGATTTTCAGCATGTTTTTACTGTAAAGAGGGAAATTCCCCTTCAGTTTTCTAGCTACCTGCTCAATTTCCACTGCTTCTCACCACTGCGCGGCACCACCAGACGAAATCATGATCATCTAGTGTGCCTCTCATTAAATTTACGCGGGCACAAACCAACCTTATATTGCCCTCGACGTAGCCTTGCGAGTTGTCAATTCTGTCCGGACTCACAGAAAGGTCTGAGCGATCCAAGGTTATGTGCATAGGCAGGCTCGAAATAGCGCAAACGCCTCCCTGCTGCTCGTATAGCGCCAACAAATAATCAAGCGATACGACGGTGCCCTCATATTTCTTTCGCTTGTGACGCTGCTTAAGACCCGTTAACCGATTCTGCAAAAATCCTTCTAGACTTGCGTTGCTTCTTTTCTTGTTGCTGAGCGACTTACAGGCTCTGCACTGCTGACGACCACTAGGTTGAAAATTTTCTAAGCTTTTGACAACGCCGCAAACGGGGCATTTTTTACTATCAATCGCCACGATAAGTCCCTCGTCAGCTCCTCAAATCGAGCTACAGCTTTGCGGCTACTGCTAACAGCCACTCTGTTCCCCATAAGACCCAATCCCAAACCAATGCAGCCCTGAACCTCTTTTGGGAAATTAGCTGCGTGTATGAGGATGTAGGTTCTGTCTTGTACCTCTTTGATGTGCCACGTCTCCCCAAAGCGAGGAGAGTTCCTCCAGCCCGTGTCGTACGACCCCTCAGGAATGCAGGACACGTTAGGAGCGTTATCAAGCCAAGGGCGCTCAATGGTGTAGAAGCGCTCACCCTCGAAGTCGATCAGACCAAGAGTCCCCTCTGGGTGGTAAGCAAAACGTTGAAGCTCAATATCAATCACTGCTATCCCCGCCTCTCTTTCTTGCCCTAACATCATTCCGGTCTTTTCGCGTGGGCTTGCCGAAGATTCGCTCATAGCCTTCGTTGAACTTCTTAACATTTTCAGGGCGACGGTTATCACCCTTGCTATACATTGTTTCACGAGAGTTTTTCATTTCCTGTGCCTCGCAGTCTTCTTGGCTATCTTCTTTGGTTGAGCGCTGTGCTGCTTCCCCGCCTTGGTGTCAGCGCGTTTCTTCTTGCTCGTAGCAGCGTACTCCTTCTTGCTGAGCGCCTCTCGAGCAGACTTGGGTAGATACCTCTCCCCTGTAGCTTTACCGCCCTGTGTGGAGTTCTTACCGCTCTTCGTGCCCCACTTCTCGCCGGTCCACTTCTTTAGGCTTTTCTGCGATTTTTTTAAAGGCATTAGTCTCGGTATCCTCCACCAGCTGCTTTGTACTCTTTAGCTAACATCTGCGCTTTACGGGCACTCCATTGCCCAGCAGACCCGCCCTTGCTGCCAGCCTTAATCTTGTTGAACAGTCGCTTGCGCATCGCTGGCTTTGTGTAGTTACCCGCTTTATTGACGGTAGATTTTTTCTTGGCTGCCATAAGGCGCCTCCTATCTACTTGTTAGACACGGGCATCGTGGTCATGAAACGAAGAACCACAATCCCACCGGCTATACCGCAGCCCAACACAGCTTGAATCGCTGGATTGGTAGGCAGAAATCCGACAAAGCCCTGCAATACGGACAGGACAGCGATAGCTACACCGTACTGGACGGTCTTCGACTTGAATGCCTGCTTCAGCTGGGTAGGGATCATGACTATTTCCTCGCCTTCGGCTTAGCTTTTGCTTTCGCTTTTGGCTTAACCT
>Ga0222717_10002652_pt1 | contig 13690 bp, 18 predicted proteins | sample C33_18DmetaG_FD_165053 | JGI IMG/M metagenome (GOLD analysis project Ga0222717, IMG submission 165053) | Estuarine water microbial communities from San Francisco Bay, California, United States - C33_18D | ecosystem: Environmental > Aquatic > Marine > Unclassified | place: USA: California...
GCAAACTGTGGCTGCACTATCACCATCGTAAGTAAAGCTATTAATACATGACCCATTGGTTAAGGAAGCTAAATTAGTATCTTGAAAGATATCTATTAGATCTGTTCCAGCAGATAGAATTTTACCACCTGTATCAATTGAAACATTTGTACCAGCAAAAAAACCACTAGTTCCTACGTATAGTGAGTCTTTTACTCTAAAATCTCTATTAAGCGCCATACTATTATTTATAGCTTAGAGATTACTTCTAACCAAAAAGATTAGATCTATTACCTTTAAAAGTAAAGTTGCTCATCGATCTACCATCTAGAGCAATAGCAGATAGTGCAATATTGTTATTGCTAACTACTTGCGCACCAAACTCTACGAATGGAAATACGGTTGTATGGTTTAATCCATATTCCGTAGCGACTGCAATAGTTCCATCAGATACAACATTTACCTCACCGTAAAATAGAGAGTTGTCAGACCTATCTTCTACTTGTACAATATATTTTGCGCTTTTTGCTCCAGATAAAGGAAACGAATCAAGTACACTGTAATCAGATAAACCTTGTCTATAAAATAAGAAGTTAGGTTTGAGGTTAACTTCAAACCAATCACTATTAGATGAACCATCATGATCACCTAAAATATAAGCTGTATTAATAGCAGATAAGGTAATTACATCACCGGGGTCTAGACCTGTCTTTGGGTAGTTATTAACAAAATCTGTTAAATCAGTCGCAGTAACTATTTGATTAGTATCAAAATTATTAATTAGATAGCTATATAATCCCTCAATTTTACTTTCTATTGTAGATATATTTTGTCCTTCAACTCGACCACCAGCACTTATTACATTACTGGTGGTAGTACCACTAGCACTGATATTACCTACAACTGTGAGCTTCTCTGAAGGATTAAAAACACCAATACCGACATAACCATCATCTGCAAAAACTATATCATCACCATCTTTATCAATAAAATGAACAATAGGCTCACTACCATCCTGTCTAACGAAAAGAGCTGGACCTGTACCTGCATTAATTATAGATAGAGAAGAGGTTGTTGATACAATCGTTTGAGTAAAGTTAGCAGTTAGAGCTGTAATCTCATTAAAGTGCGCATTAGCTCCTGTTATATTACCGGTAAATGATATATCACCATTTATATCACCGGTTAAATAAAGATTGCTCCAGTATTTAGTACTTGATCCTAAATCATATGTAAGTGTTGTATTCGGTATTAAATCACCATCAATAACAATACCATCAGATGTCTGTACCATTATACTATCAGATATAGAAGATATACTATCCCATATTGTAATGTTACTAGCTGTTCCAGATCCTGCAATTGTACCAGTGCCACCACCACTACCGAATAACTGGTCAAGATTTACCCCACCAGATAAAATGTTACCAATTACATTCAAGTCACCATTCATGGTACCACCACCGGCAAATTGAGCTGCAACTGACCCACCACCTGCTGACATTTCTATTAATCTCTTAATAGACTGCATTTCATTAGTGAATTTCTCACTAATAGATTTTTCAATATCCTTCTTAAGAGTACTGACATTACTTCTAGCCTCTGCTATAGCTGGTATGTCAGTCTTTATATTAATTATCTCTTCAAGTATTGACTCCCTACTACCGCGGACAATCTTTAAAATTTCTTCTCTTGATCCTTCGAACAGACCTTCTTCAATCGTTTTTATACGATCACCGTAAAAGCTTTTTACTCGTTGTTCTGCTTGTATTAAGCTAGCTTCTAATTCTTTTTTAACGTTACCTATACGGCTTAAAGCTTTATTATTAGCTTTATTAATGTTATCATTTAATTCTACATTAGCCTTTTCTAATGCTAATAGCTCATTACGTTGACGTTGAACTTGGCCGTAAAGCTTAGTATCAAGTATCTTAGACTTTTTGTCTATAGCATGATCGACTACCTTAACTACCTTATTAAATTAATCTCTTACTAAATTAACAACTGTATTACTTAAATCTTGCTGTTTAGAATTTAATGTTAGCTTTAGACTTTCTGCTAACTGTTCTACATCTTTTGTTAGATTAGCTTTAGTTAAATCGCTTGTAGTGTTAACTTTATCTTGTAAAGCTTTTAATTTATCCCTTACGATAAGTTTAACAAAAGCTGTTAATTCCTGTTCTTTCTTTTCATTATAAGCAGAAAGCTCCTCTTTAGAATTAATAGTCTCTTGATAAAAATCATTAATTAGATCTTGCTTTATACTCTCTACTTCCTCTTTAATTAAATCATTTTTAACTTTGATTTCATCAACTGCTTCTTTGAGTAATCTTTCCTTTTCTCGCTGAGCTGCATCTATTGCTTGTTGTTTAGCTGTATTTATTTCCTCAAGAATTTTATCCTTTTTCTCGGGTATAATAACAAGCTCTTCTTCAACCTCTTCTTTTATGACTGGTAACTCTATAACCGAGTCAACTTCCTCAGTAATAGTTTCTAAAAATTTACTATTAGCGGGATTATAATACACCTCAAATTTACCTTTTCTTAAAATAAAGGGTGCTTCTAATCTACTACTACCCTCTACTATTGGAACAGATACTACAGGATCATCAGAATAAACTCCGACTTTTTCTGCAATATACTTGTTACCGTTTATCTCAAATTCATAAACATCGAAGAAAACTTCATCAAAACTTTCAACTTGAATAATGTTAAGATTTGAGCTAGTAAAGGGAGTTACCTTTTCGCTAAACAGCTTAATCATATATAATTATATTTATTCGCGAACATAGAAAAGCCTATATAGCTTTCACTATATAGGCTTTTTTTTTGAATATGAAGTAGGTTACCCTTTAAGATCTACTTGACTAGTTTCAATATCCGGCTCAACCGGTTGCTCACCTGCGGCACCTTCAGGAGCTGCCTCAGGTTGAAGTTGTGGTTGAATTAGCTTAGTGAAAAAGACACCAGCTTCTGCGACACTAAGTCCCCCAGCTTTAATTGCGATATCAATTAGCTGCACTAGTGCACCTGCTTGTTGTTCTGTTAGTTCTAGTTTTACCATGGTATTATTATTAATTTAAAGTTTATAAAAAATCAACTATATTATTGCTTAGGAGTTTTAATATGTGATACAGTTGGATTAGAAAGTGTTGTATGTAATAGATCTGCATCCGAGACTCTCTCAGGATTAATATCAATACCACCACGTCTTGCATATAGACACTTAACTGCTAACTTTTCAGGTTTAAGAGTATCCCAAATTCGCTTATAAATAGTCTCACAAATTTCTTCGTGGAAATGACACTCATCTCGGAACGATACAATATATTTAATCAACGATACAGGGTCGATAGTATCATCACACTTAATGTCAATATATACATCACCCCAATCAGGCTGTGATGTTACCCTGCAATTAGACTTAAGTAAAGCGCTATGATAATGTACCCACTCTGTAGGCGCATCTTCAATAACTTTAAGAAGCTCAGGTGTCTCCTTATATGTATCAAATACTACTTCTTCAATAGGATATACATCCTCTAAAGTAATATATTCGTTATACGGTTTATCTTTACTTATAATTGACTGCCATTCTTCATTAGCAGTCGTGTTATCACTTAATACTTCGTAGTTCGAAAACACATGCACCTTTACATCTGTTTCAAGCAAATCACTCAGATCCTTACTAGCTTTAAGAGCTATTTTCTCTCTTACCTCTTCCGGATCTTCTCCTAACTTAGTACCGTTAAACGAGTTAAAGTATAACTTAAACGATTTCGATTCAACGATATATTTGTTATCAGAAGGATATACTATTTTACCAACACCAGCTACTGGTAACCCATTATCAGTTAATCCAGAAACTTCATAGGCATTCCAAGTATCGCTACCTATAAAAGGTAGATTATCATCATCTAGATCTAGATGAGTACGGTTAGATTGCCTAGGCTCTCTTACTAATAATGAAGGATCGTAAGTAGCCTTATACTGAGAAGACTGACCGAGATGCTTATTAATATTACTATTATCTAATTCTTTTAATGCCATAATACTATTTTATTTTAATATCTAATCCCTTTACTTCAAGTACATTTTTGATATATTTCATACGATCTTCAACCGAACCCTCTACAACAAACAGATTCACTTCCCTAGAATAGATCTTCATATCATCAATATACATATTAAAAATATCTATAATTTCATCTCTAAAATCTATATCTACAGAACGCTCACCATCATCAACTAACGGCACATCTTCAGGACTAGTAACAAATATTGCATCATACTTATCAATTAAAGTATTATATATCTTTTTAGCCCACTGCAATATCTCCTTACTAACCTTCCCCTTATTATAAAGCCATTGAGTATATACTACACCATCTAACGCGCACCTATCAAATATAACATCACTATCATATTTTCTAAATATATTAGCAATATGATCAGACATAATCATAGTTTGAGTTATATCACCACCATCCTCGTTAATAGGTAAATTATACTCACGTTTAATACGCCTAGTAACTTCATCAATCGAATCAAGATAAGGATTAAGATCCTTAATTGAGTTAAGCAAAGTAGTCTTACCTGTACTCTGCGCTCCAGTAAAAGAAATTATCATACTGTTATTATACTATCTGTTTGTAAAAAATCAATCCAAGCAGTAAGAGAGGTGGATCTCAAATTATTAAACGCTTGATCTAGGCTTGTTATAGTATTGAACCTCTTACACTCTGATACAATCTCACCGCTATCAACTTCAGGTACTACCTTATGGACAACACTACCGTAATAATTATATTTATATTTTTTGTCAAAGAAACGTTGCTGTGGATCTTTACCCTTAAGTTCTGGATACTCAGTTATAATTCCTGGATGACCGTTATAGATATCATACTTAATACACTTATCTTCCGGTACAATTTTTAACCAGCCATGTAAAGTAACTAGATCATAACGAGTTGCAGCATCATCTAATATATTAAGAGATCTTGCTTCTGACTCAGTAACAGTATGTGTTATTCTCGATTTGATAAGCGGGTGTATATTACCACCCTTATTGTTAGTAATAATGATATCCGGCCATCTATCAAAATGCAAAGCGAGATCAACAACCTCGCTTCCTGTCTGTGAAAATAAAGCTACCCATTTCTTCATAGATACTTCAATGATAAGAAGTTAATCATCAAATGCAACGTATTATCAGTAATAATAAGCAGCCACATAGCAAGAAAATCAGGTGTCTTCTTACAATAACCGAAATGAGATAAGTCTCCGTTTTGAGGCCAATGACTTCTTGGTGCAAGAAAGTTCTTAAGCTTTGCAACATGCTTAGCTAAACTATACCTATCAATAATTAAATGCGTTCCAAATATAACAAGCCAAGCATTAAGAGAAGGTTGTAGTAATAAGAACGGTGTGGAGTATACTAGAGCATGTATAAACGCAGCAAAGTGACATTTAGCCTTATTTGCTGCCATCCAGCCCGACTGAAGAAGATAGTCTCCGATCAGATGTAATATTAGTTGGGACATGGTACTACTATTATTATATAGAGGTAAAGCTGATTATCCACTAAATAATTAAAATGGATAGTTTTTTAGAGGTTGTTGAAAAGGTAGGGTTTCCTATTGCGGGTGCTCTTATTGCAGGGTTCTTTATCTTTATTATTCTTAAATTTATTTTAACAGAACTAACAGGCTCTATAAAAAGTCTTGATAATCTTATTACCGGTTTAGTAAATAGAATAGATACTATGAATAATGATATTGTTAAAATTGATACTCTAGTGTCAGTAGCTTTTAACAAAAAACCTAACTTAGAACGAATATCTGCAGCAGATGGTAAAGAGGACTCTAGAAAAGACTAATGGATAATGTAATAGATGCAATCGGTAAATATGGCTTCCCAATCATAGCTGCTTGTGGGCTAGGTTACTTTGTATATTATATATGGAAGTGGGTTACAACAGAAATTAAGCCAGTTATTGAAGAGACTACAGGTAAGTTAATAGGTCTAATCGATAAGGTGCGTATGCTAGATAATGATATGATACGCTTAACAATGAAAATAAATCTTATTACTGAGGAAAAAAATCAGAATAATACCCGTGGAAAAAATAAATAATTATATGAAGGCATTACTTATCGCACTCATAATAACTTCAGCCGCAGCTGATGAGATTAAATTTAGGTTTAAATCTCCCACATTTAACGGAGCTGGTTATAGCGCACATATGATTAATTTAGAGAATATGAGATATTCTCGTAAAAAGTCTATACGTGATGAACTTAAAGCTTTAGAATTACAAGCACAGATTTTAGAAGATAGAAAACCTATTAACGCTTTTTTATCTAATTTACAAACTCGAATATATTCAGAACTATCTAAACAAGTTACAGAGCAATTATTTGCTGAAACTGGAGTAGAATCTGGTACCTTTACTTTAGATGGTAGTACTGTTATATGGGGTAAGTTAGGAGATACTATTACATTGACTGTATATGATGTAAATGGCGACGTTACAACTATAACTATACCAGTTGGATCTCTATCACTACCTGATGCAGATGCTGCAAACGAAAACAATGAAACTGCTAATACAGGCGCTGGTTCTTAGTTTACTTACAAGTTGCTCGTTAGTAACATCCAGGACTATTAATAAGCCTGAATTTACTAAACCAACTGTATCTAAGACACCGCTTAAATCAGAGTTAAACAACTTACCTAAAATTGATGGTGAGATTGTTTATATAGGTGTCAATAACTTTAAAGATTTAACTGGAAAGCGTAAAAGTTCAGATACTGTCGCGAGTTTTTCCGCTGTTGTAACTCAAGGAGGGGAAGCCTGGTTAATGGAGTCTCTAATGGAGTCTGGTTGGTTTAAAGTATTAGAAAGAGCAGAGTCAGAGTCAGTTTTAAGAGAAAGAGCTCTTGTTACTCAGAGTCGTAATTCTTTCGACGAAAAACCTATACCGCTAGACCCTTTACGTTATGCAGGTATATTAGCTTTTGGTGGTATATTGGATTATGAAACAAATAATATATCAGGTGGAGTAGGAGCTAGTTACTTAGGTATAGGTGCTTCTGAAGAATATAGGCAAGATACTGTAACTGTATCATTACGCTTTGTTAGTACTTCAACTGGTGAAGTTTTAGTTACAACTACTGCAACTAAGACAGTAATATCTACATCAACTAATGCTACAATGTTTAGGTTTGTAGATTTAGACACTATACCAGCGGAGGCGGAGATAGGTATGGCAAAAAATGAATTAGTCTCCAAAGCCGTTCGATCAGCTATCGATAAAGCCTTAATAGACCTTATTTACAAAGGAAAGGAAAAAGGCTACTGGAAATTTAAGAAATAAGTGTTTTTTTTAATAAATATTAGTATGAAAAGGGTTATATTATCACTACTAATCACAGCCGGTACAATTAAGGCTAATAATGAAATTTATCTTGACCAGTCTGGAGGTTCAGGCACATTTACTATTAAACAAGACGGGTCAACTAACAAATTTGGCGCTGTTAATGATAGAGCCGGACTTACAGGTAATTCTAAAACCTTTACCTCCATTACTACCGGTACTGGAAACGATATTTTAATTCAAGAGACTGGTAATAGTACAACAACAGAACTTCTTATTACTGGTAATACCAACGAAGTAGATTCAAATGTTGAAGGTGATTCTAACGATACAACCTTCGAAATTACCGGTAATACAAATACACTACTTGTTAAAGCTGATGTTGCTGCTGATGTAGCTAATACAACCAACAACTCTACTATAGATGTAACTATTGAAGGTAATACTAACGATGTAACCTTTAGTATGGTAGACACTGACGCTGCTGCTAATCTCTGGACTCTAATTGGTGATCTTAATGTAGTTAATTCATATCAACAAGGACAGACTGGTGGTATCGGACATGCCCAAACAGTTGAGCTTTTTGGAAGTTCTAATAACGTTGATATTTATCAGATTGGTACAGAAGCACATACAATAGATCTCCAAGTTCTTGGTAGTGATAACAACTACACTATTACTCAAACAGATGGTACTTCTCCGACATATACCAATCCTGCTGCTGTTACTACTCAGCCATAATTTATATGGAGCTGGTAAAGTTGTAGAACAATCACAACCAGCGCAAATACAGCGCGAAGATATTAAGATTTTGACCGGGGTTGATACTCCGGTCAAAATGTATGATGAAATAGAGACTTTAAATGGTACAGTAAATATACTATTTGAAGATGATACTAAGGTTTCATTATCGAAGTATTCTAAGCTTATAGTAGATGAATATGTCTATGATAGTAATAAAAAGACGGGTAAAGTTTCATTAAAAGGTCGTTTAGGCACTCTTAGATATACGTCTGGTAAAATTGCTAAAAACAATAGAAAAAATGTAAAAATAACTTCTCCAACTGCTAGTGTTTCTGTTAGAGGTACAGACTTTACAATGACGGTTGAACCGACTGGTAAGACTACATTTCAATTATTACCATCTATGGATGCAAATGGTAATGTTTATACTGGATCTATAGCAGTATCTAACTCAAGCGGTGTAGTTGTATTGAATCAAGCATTTGAAGTAACAAGAGTAGAAAATAACCTTAAACCACCATCACCACCGAAAAAAGAAGCGAGACAGGCTCCTCAAGATGATAAGCCAAAAGTTAAAGATGATCCAAGAGATAATAACAATAACAATAATGAGAAGGCGGATAGAAAAGGTGAAGGTAATGAAACAAAATCAAAAGCTACTATAGATGTTGTGGAGTTATTTAAAACCAATCCATATGATATGAGTAAGGTACTTTTTAGGAAAACGACTGAGCAAGGTAACGTCACTTCGCTAAATATAGATGCTACTTCAGACGCAACTATTAATTACCTCAACAATGGAATATTTCAAACATTCTCTCTTAATAACGGTAGTGGTGTTATATTCAATATCGAACAATGAGCTTTAACAAAAAAAATTACTTTATATGTCTGTTAATAACTACACTTTTAATAGGTGTAAGAGTAGTAGATCCCTTCTTTGTAGAAACTGCAAGATTAAAATCGTTTGATTATTATCAAAGAAACCAAGAGAAAGTAGAAGCTGAAGAAATAGCAATCATAGAAATCGATGAAGCTAGTTTAGAGACAAACGGTCAGTGGCCATGGCCTAGAGATATTATAGCTAATAGTATAGTTAAAGCTTATGATAATGGAGCTGCATTAGTTATATTGCCTATACTATTTGCTGAAAAAGATAGAATGGGTCATGATGATTATCTAGCCGAAGTGATGAGTCAGGTACCAGTTATAATGGGACAATCAGCTTCGGTCAAGGGTAAGGGAGAGCCTGTACCAAGAGGTGTTGTAGTTATAGGGGAAGACCCTAAAGACTTTATATACGATTACCCAGAAGCAATTGGACCAGTTAAAGAGTTAGGTAAAGTAGCTGCAGGTGTCGGTATGATGACAACTACACCGGAGTTAGATGGTGTAGTAAGACGCATGCCACTTATAGTACAAGTTCAAGATAATTACTATAGTACTTTATCTTTAGAAGCGTTGAGACTTTTTGGAGGTAAAGATTCTTATCAAATAAAAGCTGATGAGGTAGGTGTAAAGTCTGTTAGAGTGTTTGGATTTGATCCTGTAGAGACTGATTCTAACGCTAGGGTATGGTTAAATTATAAATACAAATTCCCTACAATATCATTTGACAGTAAAGATTGGAGTTCTATTCAAGATAAAATAGTTATTATATCACCAACGGCAGAAGGTCTTACAAATATAGTACCAACTAATTTAGGAGCTGATTATGCACATATAGTACATGCTACTAATTTACAAATGCTTATAGATGAGAATAGACTAGAACGTAAGACAGAGTTTTTTATGCATGAATTAATTATTACTGCTTGTGTATGTTCAATTATTATTATAGGGGCTTTATGGTTACCTTATCTTGCTAGTTTGGCTTTTTGTATTATAAGTATTATGCTGCTACCTTATGCTGGAGGTCAAATGTTTAAAGATGGTATGTTATATGATTTTACTTGGCCGTTGTTTACCATATTTACTACTTGGTCAGCAGCGACATTTGTTAGATTTGTACAAGAAAATAAAACAAAAAAACTTATTAAAAATCAGTTCGAGCATTACTTAGCCCCATCTATAGTCAAACTGTTACAAAAGAATCCTAATAAATTACAACTTGGCGGAGATACAAGAGAGCTATCTATTTTATTCAGTGACCTTAGAGATTTTACGACCTTAAGTGAAAAGTTTAAATCTAATCCTCAAGAGCTAACTGATCTTATAAACAAATACCTTACCCCTATGACTGGTTGTGTTATAGAAAATAATGGTACTGTTGATAAGTTTATAGGAGATGCTTTAATGGCATTCTGGAATGCTCCAATAGAAGATCCGGATCATAAATTAAACACAATAAAGTGTGCTCTACAAATGTTTGTTCTTTTAGATAAATTAAATCTAGAATTGCTAGAAAAAAATATTGAACTTAAAATGGGGATAGGTATTAACACAGGAGATGTTGTTGTTGGTAATATGGGTTCAAATCAACGATTTGATTATACATGTCTAGGTGATGCTGTTAATTTATCCGCTAGATTAGAGAGTCAAACTAAAAACTATAAAGTGGGGTTACTTGTAGGTGAGAAAACTAAAAAAGGTTTAGAGGATCAGTTTAACTTTTACGAGCTAGATAAGATTGCAGTTAAAGGTAAATCAGAAGGTGTTAGAATATACACAGTGTTAGATAGCGCAAAAAACTACCAAAACCATTTAGCGTTCTTAGATTCTTATATAAACAAAGAATGGGATGAAGCTATACAGCATGCTAAATTTAACAAGCGTGGTATATCAGAGCTTGTTGGGTACTATGATATGATGATATCTAGAATAGAAGAGCTTAAAAATACAAATACAGATGACTGGGATGCTATTTACCGATCAACATCAAAATAAAGAATGGTATAGCTATCACGAAGGAAGCTCCAAATACCCAAAACATAGTATAAAGTAAAAAACGTTTAATACGTTTAGTTATTAATGGAAAGAAATCACTATCTTGGCTATATACTATACCATTTTCTTTCATTAATATTATTTATATCTACCAATAATTTTTTTGAACTCTGACGTATTAAAAATAATATCTTCCATTTGATCCTCATTCACATCTGACGCAATAGAATCAGCTAATAGCTGAGAAGGTTTATGATTTAGACCTTCCCTTGCCATATATCTAAATCCAAGTAACCCTGCTACAACAGGATTAGAGGTATCAAGAGAACGTATATTAAGCTCATTGGCTATAGGTATATAAGCTTTAAACTCACGTGCTAGTGAAGCACCTAAAAGGTGATGAGGTTTTGTATTATCCCACACCCCATCATCTACTAAACGGTTAATGAGATGAGATCGACCGGAGCAATACCTATCGAGATGTCCTAATCTACCTGGACGTTGAGAATATGCTATTTTATTGTACCATGAGTAGTCAAAAGAAATAGCAATATAATCCGCATTATCAGACATAAACTTATAACAATCAACGATATCTTGATATGTTTCACCTTGAACTACACCAATAGTACTTGCGTTAGTATAATCACTTAACTTATAATTTAAATGAAACGTATTCCAAGATGACATCGTTGCCTTCGCATCTTCCAATACATCAGGTACAATAAGAAAAGTAGGATCGAGATCTGATGCATAATTAATATATTTTGCCGGATCAAATGCTTTACCGAGTTCGAAGATTGAATTATCAAGAAGCACCTCACGACCGGCAGCAAGCGACCGTTTAAAAAAGTTAAGATAATCAGGCTGGGTTTCGAACAAATGTACGAGAGCGTAATCGTAATCATTATACGATTTAGATTCTTCCAAAATAGCAATAGGTGATTCATGACTTACTAGCATAAAGTTATTATAGTATATTGAGTTCTAAGTTCAAGGATTAAATATTATATATGTCGCTTTTAAATAACTTATCCAAAGTATCTGGTGTCGCCGGTAATAAAATAGGTAAGCTATCAACTGTCGCGAAGGGAGTGTTGTGTTTACCTTCTATTATTTCTGGGTTATCCATAGATGGTATTAAGAACTTAGCCGGTAATATCGCTGGTAGTATAACGTCTGCTGTAGCAGATAGTATTGCTGCAGCTGCAGATTTAGCTTTAGGAGCAATTCAAGATCAAGTAAATAAGATTACAGGCGCGATTAACGGTCTTATATCTACTGTAACAGGGATAGTTGCAACTATTGCAGGTGTAATTGATATCGCTAAAGATTTTTACGATGATATAAAAGCGCAAATACAAGATGTAAAAGATTTTATAGATTCAAAAGAAAATTGTCAGTTTGCTGCAGCTTCTTTAGCAAATTGTATTATAAGCGAATCTATCAACAATTTAAGTTTAAAGGGTATTAAAGATATTAGCTCAGGTCTAAGTTCAATAGATAGTAAGGTCTCTGAAATAGCTGGTAAAATATCAGAACCAGCAGGTGTAGTAAAAGGTTTTATGGATAAAGGTAGTAAGCAGCTTAATAAAGCTGCCAGTGTAATTCAAGCATCTAAATTAATATGAATTTAAACAGTTTATATATAGGTACAGTTTTAAATAATAGTGACATCTCAGATGTTGAAAATAAACAACCAAAAGGGCAAGTAAAGGTTCTTATTAATGGTATATCAACAACTTCAGCAGACGGGGATGAATATGGATTTCCGTTTGGACAAAATATAGATAAAACCGTTTCACCTAAAACAAAAGAGCTAGTAGATAAATATGAAATATGGGCCTATGTGCTATCTCCTGTAACAGGGGGAGGTGGGTCGTTGGCGCGGTATAACGCTAGTAAAGATCTCGCTATTGTTAGTGATACGGATTTTCCAACTAATTTAGATGATACTGCGCCTGCAGATAACTATACGAATATTACTATTTGTGATGGATTTGCAGGTGATGATCCTAGTACGGCAGGGGTTAACCCTAACGGTTGTAGTTATACACCAGATAATAGAACAAATAGTCCTAAAGGTCTATTTGCTATGCCAAATGTAGGGGATATAGTGCTTGTTTCGTTTATAAACGGTGCAAGAGGATTACCGGTTGTGCTAGGCATTTTGCATGGAGAGAGAAGTGTAAAATCAATAAGTGGTATAGATGTTGAAGATGTTTATCCGAATTACCCGTTAGCAAATAATATAATTTAAGATGAAGCAAATTACAATAAATAACCCTATTGAAAAGGATATTAATAGGAATGAATTAGTTATAAATCAAAATGCTGGTTCTTTAATATTTACTAATACTACCGGCAATCAGCGTGTACAACTTTCTGGTAAAGATGGAGGTAATATATATATTAATAGTAAAGTTGTTAGTACATTTGCACCGAGCAACTGCCAATCTTTAACTAAAGGTGATAAATTTGATACTACTGAAAGTTCTAGTTATGAGCGGTCTTATCAAGATATGGAGAAGCGCGCTGGTGGTGATGTTACTATTATTACAGGTAATGTAAAACAATTTACAGATGGACTTAATAAACAATGGCTTGATACATTTTTACCGGTAGCAGTAGCTAAGACGGCTCCGGAGATGCAATACCCAGCAATTGGTAATAATACTAATGCGATTTTTGAGGAAAATGGC
>Ga0222717_10002654_pt1 | contig 13684 bp, 37 predicted proteins | sample C33_18DmetaG_FD_165053 | JGI IMG/M metagenome (GOLD analysis project Ga0222717, IMG submission 165053) | Estuarine water microbial communities from San Francisco Bay, California, United States - C33_18D | ecosystem: Environmental > Aquatic > Marine > Unclassified | place: USA: California...
AGTTTCGATTATAGTCAGCAAGAACCACGGCTCGTGGTTCATTATGCTAGTAGTATTGGTGAAGGGTATCAAGGATCTTCAGAATTAGTACAAGCATATGCAAATGCAGATGCAGACTTTCATCAAACTGTAGCCGATATTTGTGGTATTGGTCGTAAAGAAGCAAAGACTATTGGACTAGGATTGATGTATGGTATGGGTAAGAAAAAACTAGCCACGATGCTCGGCCTGGAATATGAAGAAGCTAATAGTTTAATCGCTAAGTATAATCGTAAAGTACCTTTTGTAAAATTATTGTCGGATCGTTGTATGAAAAAAGCAAATGATCAGGGAGTGATACGAACAAAGCTTGGACGTAAATGTCGTTTTAATATGTGGGAGCCAAGAGATTTTGGTTTACATAGTCCAGAAACTTTTGAGAATGCCGTTGCTAAATATGGACGTAACAATATTAAAAGATGTTTTACATACAAAGCATTAAACCGATTGATCCAAGGATCAGCGGCCGATCAAACTAAAAAAGCAATTGTTAATTGTTTTAAAAAAGGTTACTTACCTATTGTGCAAATACATGATGAATTATGTTTTAACGTTGCCAATAATGAGGACGTAGAGAAAATAAAGAGAGAGATGGAGTCTTGCGTGGAATTGAATGTTCCAAGTGTAATAGATGTTGCTCTAGGCAACGACTTTGGTCAAGCTACTTAGCTTGGTTGTGAAATCTTTTATGCATATTATTTTGGTCTTGTACAATTAATTGCTTTGTTAGTTCCTTAATTTTATTTGTTAAAGGAACCATAGCAGGTGTGTAAACACCATGTTTTATGTACAATTGAGTCCAAAGATGTTCTAATGCAATCTTTTCATTTAAAAGTTTCATTGTTACTCCTTATATTTATACAATAACATTAGCTGTTATTATATGTCAACATCTCTTGACTTATCCCATATATATAGTATCTTAGTTATCTTATGTAACTATATATAGAAAGGAAGACAATGGATACAACAAGATGGAAAAGTGTAGCAGTAAGAGTTGAGGATTATGATGTTTTAAGGGCTTTGTGTGAGAAAAAGTTCAGAGCACCAGCAGCAATGATTGGTAAATTAGTAAATGATTATTTAGAATTCCAAGCAAAAAGGGATAACACCACTGTAGACAAATACAGAAAAAAGTTATTAAATAGTACTAGCAAGGAGTAATAATGAAAAATTTTTTAAAGAAAAAAGTTGTTAGACCCTACAAAAAAGTATCTAAATACTTTGGAGAAAAATATAAATGGGTAAAAAAACGTTTGTTCGGAAAGCTTTGTCAGTGTAAAGACTGATGGGGCAATTCGACGATGCTTGGAAATCAAGTGTACAAAAGGTTCTAGACAGACGTAAAAAAAAGAAGCAATATATAGTATGTGCTACGTGTAGAGGAAATGGTTATGTCGTTACAGATCGTTTATCAAAAATACACCTACGCACTAAAACTTGTGAAGATTGTGGTGGGTCAGGTCATTCAGGAGTAAAGGTTGCTGACTCCCAAGAAAAAACCTCGTAAAGATAAAGGCACCACTAAATCTTTAAAATTTAGAGAACAACGATTTAAAAAATATAAAAACGAAGATGTATTTATAAAAGATTCTACGTACGCTAGGCATCGTTTAAAGCAAAGAATAATAGAATATAAGCTAATATCTTATATTTGCTCTGTGTGTAAAACTCTACCAACATGGAAGGGTGAAAAATTAATACTTGTATTAGATCATATTAATGGTATTAATAATGATAACAGGCTTAAAAATCTACGATTTGTTTGCCCAAACTGTGAAAGTCAGCTACCAACGTACAAGAGCAAAAATATCACGTATCAAAAACAAAAGAAAATAAAAGAGGAATTATGAAAGATTATGCAGAGATATTTGATTTTTTAGCTAAAAAATTACAATTTGATGATTATATCTATATTAGTACTTTAATTTTAGAAAATTGCATGAACCCTGATCAACAAAAAAAGATGCTGTCGCATGTTACAAAAGCATCCCAAGATGTTACAATAGAGGTCGGTCAATTTATCTTAGAAAAAAAACAACCTAAGATAAAGAAAAAGATCGTAAGACGTGGTTTACGTAAATTTACTGTAATAGAAGGAGGCTATAAGGTATGAAAATTAATTTATCCGATATGCTTAATCTTAACAAGGACTATGAAGATAGTTTTGTAATAGATTTAAGTTCGTTAGAACATATGGAACGTGTTGATTTCATTGATAAACTCTACTCTGATGTAGCAGTTTTTGAAGAACATAAACCAAATAAAGAAATAAAAAAAATTATTAAAAATTACAAAATACTCATTTCAGGTCTGATAGATAAATATGCACATTAATGGTAGCTTCTCCGTATCTTCTGAAAATAATGGGTATTAATTTCTCAAGAGAGATCTTATATAACAACCCTACCCCTGAACAGAAGCTTTGGAGAGCCGTGATCATTAACGCCTTTGATGAAACACTCATCTATCAAACTGACCGTAAGTCTAGCCTAATTAAAATGAATGCTCATAATTGGATCTTGTCAGATAATTACGCTTTTCATCAAGTATGTGACTGGGCTGAAGTCGATAAAGAAATTATACGCTTTAGTTACAAAGAAGCTTGTAAAAATAAAATTGTGCGTTTTAACACGAAACACGTCGCATGGAAAAAATATGATGTTAAATATAAAACCATGATGCAAGAAAGAAATGACAAGTTGCGTAATAAAATACGTAGGAATATTTTAATGTATAGACGTAGTATATTAAACATGGTTGGAGAAACAATGACCACGGCTCTCGACTCAGTGGTTTCCTGAAATTTTCCCAGTTTTCCCAAAATTCCTATAATGCAGTCCCTTACAACTTTTTTTTTTAAAAAAAAAGTTTCTAAGGAAAAAAACTAGGAATACTAGGAAAATACACCTCTAAGTACCAGAAAACAAGGATTTTTAAGACATAAGTTTTAGGAAAATTTCAGGAAAAATTCCTAAAAACTAGGAAAAATATCAAATAATTATATAAATATTAATTTCCTTATGGACTGAGTCCTGCAATTTTTTTTTTTAAAAAAAAAGTTTGTAAGGGAGTGCTATATAGAATTTTAGGAAAAAGGTAGAAATAAATTTAAAAATTGGGTATATATAAGATATATGCCAAGAAAGAAAAACCATATGAAAACATCTGCTGAGTTAACACCGCAACAAAGAAGCTATGTAGATATACTAGTTGCTAATTGGGGTCAGATAAAGAGGGTCGATGCAGCGATTAAAGCTGGGTATACATCTAAGAATGGTAAACCCTATGAAATGGCTAGTAAACTCTTAAATCCAGATCTAAACCCTCATGTATGTAGATATTTAGAGAAAAGATTACAAAAAGAACAAGAAAAATATGAAAAAGACAAACTAAAACGCTACAAAACATTTGAAAGACTTAGGGATGGGGCAGAAATGAAAGGTCAATATACTGGAGCAATCAACGCTGAGTATAGAGCTGGACAGATGGCGGGCATGTTTATTGATAAAAAAGAAATAACTCATTCTAGTTTAGAGGGTATGAGTAGAGATCAGTTAGAACAAAGGTTAGTTGAATTAGAGAAAAAAATTGGAGAGGGAGTTAATATAATTGATGTTACTCCAGAAAAAAAATAATTTTCTTAAAAAATCATGGACATATTGGTGTAAAGCTTTAGGTACAAAAGCTTTTAATGATGACAATAAAGCAGATGTCATTGCAGTTATGAGAACATTTTGGGTGTTACTACACATACTTACTTGTTTAGCAATTATTATTAATGTTTTAAAAAATTGGTAATTTCAATTGACTTTTATAATATATTTTATAATCTAAGTATAGATTATATAGTCATAATATAATCTTCTTTCTGTTAAAAAGCTGATGTTTTTAGTCATTCATCAGCTTTTTTTATAAGTAAATCTCTACCAGAATGCAGTAAATCTCTACCACCATGGTAGTAGATCTCTACCAGAATAAAAAAAAATAAAAATAATTTGAAAAATATTAAAAAATTTAGTAAAATAAATTATTATAATTTCTGTGATCGAAATTATAACTTTTTCTTTAAGTAGAGGTAACTAAGATAGCGTTAGCGTCAAAGTTACCTCTTTTTTATTTAAATATCATCTATGCCAAACAACCAAGCAATTATTAAAACGGCTATGATAATGATTAGTATCAGTTTCATTAGTGTAACGTCCTCCCTTCATTCAGTTTATTCATTAAAGCTTCCATGACTCCAGACCAATAATCATAAACAAAGTTATCTTTAATATCTGGATCACAGTTTTTTAGAATGCTATGAACCTTTAAGATCCTTAACTCTAACTCAAAATTTTGGGACATAAAGTTCCCCTTTATTTATTTTTATCAGAGTTTCATCTATTTCTTTTCTTAGGTGTTTAGCTTTTATTAGTTCACCCTCCCATAAAGCATCTGAGAGCTGACTTTGAAGCTCTTTAAAATGCTTATTAATATCTATTAAATTAACATCCATTAAACTACACATTTATTTATCTCCTCTAACATTTAATCTATCCTCCTCTGATTCTGGGTAGATGCCTACATCTGCCAGAAACTCTTCTACTTTATCAATAATTTCATTGTAGATATCTTGACCTTTTTCTGTAAAACTAATATCTGGGTAAGTCTTACTGTAAATAATAAAATTATCATAATCTTTACCATATATTTTTTGCATAATTTTATCTGCTAGATCACTAGAGTATGCTATATACTCATTCATAGGTAAAAATGTTTTACTCATAAATTTACCTCCCATAGTTCTATATCTAATTGATAGGCTATAGCTAATCTTAATTCTGTATAACAATCATCACATAATAGAAGATCAGTTACAGAAGTATAACTCATATCCTCTGGTGGAGAATCTTGAACATTTCCACATTTTTCACATTTTGTTTTAACCAATTCACCAATCATAATCATCTCCATCTAATAAGTTTTCAGAGCCTTCCTCCATTTGATATTGTGCATCATCTCCATATTCAGTACCACCAAATGTAGCCTTACCGTTTTCATCTTCAAAGGTTTCTCCTTCTGTCTGTTCTACACCCCATGCTATTTCTTGCATCTCAGATCTGGTAAGTTTTTTATTAGATTCTACTTTATAGTATCTTACATCAACAGTTTGCTCACTAAATGTGTAAGTGTATTTATATTCTTTACTCATTTTCTCTCTCCTCTATATCTTTTAATCTATTTACTTCATCAATTAATTCTTCGTGAGTATATCTTTCTGTAGCATCATCTCCAACTAATTGTTCTGCTAAATGTTCGTACTTTTCTTTAACATCATAATCTAAATGATCTAAAAGTTTATCTGACAAATCTTGAATTAAAGTAAGTATAATTTCTTTTTCTTTTTCATCATTTATAATTTTTGCTATAGGTTCATACATATCCTGCAATTGATTGTGTGCTTTTTTTAAAACATTACTCATTGGTTTTTACTCCCACTACTAATAAAGTTAATTTATCAGCAACGTTTTGCTTATCAAAAACTTCGCATATTTGTTGCCAAGTATCTCCCTCGAAGTCATCGTGGTATAAATCTAAATATCTTGCTTTAGGAACTACTTCCCAATCTTTTTTTTCTAGTTCTTTTATTTGTTTTTCAGTTAATGTCCATTTAGTCATTATTTAACCCTTTCATTTTATTATTAAAAACTTCACCACCTAAACCATTCTCCCAAGCTTCTCCTATAATCCAATTAGTCATATTCAGTAACTCTTTAAATTTAGGTAATAATTCCTTTTCGTAATCAGACTCATCTGCTAATCGTCTTGATAACTCAAATATAAACTCTCTAAAACATTCACTTCTATCCATTACTTATCCTCCATATATTTTTTTAAATCAAAAGCATCTTCATCTGCATTATCTGTATTGACGATCTGTATTACATCATCCTCAATTAGTCTTTTTAAAAACCTTTTCACATTGAAAGTGCCAGACATTACTTTTTTAAAAGTAATGTCATCAACAACTAAACTTGTAAGATCTATATAATGTTTTTTCATTTAATCCTCTTAATCTGGGTTATGTAAATTCTGCCAAACATCAAAGGCAATATGAAACTTTTTCAATACCTTTGCTTCGTCGTTTGTAATGTTATCAATAGAATACACTTTTACTATTCTGCTACCACTAGCCATTTCTAAAAACTCATGTTCAGCATCCCAAGTATCATCATCATCTATACCATAAACTTCTGTAATGATATCCTTGTTAGTCCAATCATCTATGTTAGTAAAAATAGCATATTGGTTATCAGTAAATTCTCCGTTGGCTATTTCAAATGTTACTAATTTGTTTTTCATTTAATCCTCCTCTTTTACTTTTTTAGGATCAAAAGCATCTGGGTGTGTAGGACTGACATAATCACTATGCCAGAATTCTTGATACTTACCATTGTCGTCATACTCTGGTATACCACCTTGCTTTTTTAAGTTATAAAATCGAATGGTGTCTAGCATTGCATCTTCTAGATCATCTACTTCACCAAGCGTTATATATCTTCCCCCACTCTCTCTTATACTTTCTAATATCCTTCTCATCGAGTTTACTGATTTAAGAATATGTACGTTGGTTGCTTTTCTCAAATCATCATAAGGTTTGTTTTGTTTATTAGTTTTTTTCTGCATTATATTCTCCATTCCATTCAGTTAATAAATCTTCACAATGTTGCCTTGCCATAGATCCGTGTTTGTATTCTATTTTATTTAAAGCAACATCGTTTGTAGTATCTTCAAGGTGTTGAGAAAACTCTTCCTCAACACCAATTAAAAAGTCTTTTAATTTACTCATCTGCCACCACCTTTCTTGTCATTACATAAGCACTAATACCAGATGTGCTTTTAAGGTTAAAAAGAGAAGCAAATTTCTTACACGCATTGTAAGTGTTTTTAGCTTCTAGTGTTCTTACACCATGTTTGTTGTGTGATACGTAATATAAATACATTATTTGCCTCCTAGTAAGTAATGCTTTTCAACTAACTTAATAAATTTATTTCTAAAATCATGAAAGTTATCTACTTCTTTTTCATCGTTCCAATTGATATGAATATCAATTATTTGAGATAAAAAATGAGGTAGTTCACTATCCACGTTATGAAAATCACTATCGTTTAACTTACCCATTTTCTCGCTCCTTTTGTAAATCAGCTTGTTGATTCCAATAACGATCCTCAATTTCAATAATATTGTTCAGGTATGTATTAACGATGTTTAAACACTCAACAAGTGATTTAGCTTCTACTTTAGCAAAATCAATCCATCCCTTATCAATATATCTTTTTAAAGCTTCTGCATTGGAAGTTACAATTTCTAAATTTGTTTTAATGTGATTATAATTATTTCTAGGCATTTTTTTCTCCTAATATGTTTTGACCAAAATCGGTCAGATCCGTCCACTTGTCTATATAACCATCTGTATAACAATCTGAGATCTCGCAATCTGGATCGCCATTAAATAGAATGATATTACACCAATCAGACTTTTCACCTTTCTTATGAATATGCACTTCAACAATTCCATCGACACTATGTATGTGATCCATGATTTCATTAAAGTCTGTACTACTCTTACAAAGATGATCTCCTTCGCAAAGCAGTTCCCAAGACCAACCATCTTTAAGGGATTGTTTTACCAACTCCTCAGAAGCTGATTTTATTTCTGGTTCTTTTGTACTTGTCCAAGCCATTTTGTTCCTTTCTGTAAATTAAAAAAATGTCCTATTAACTATTATCTTCATGGGAGAAAGAATGTCAACAATAATTGTATTTTATAAAAAAATAATTTAAACTGCCGTTATGAAAGAAAGTTCTATTTGGAAAAAACTGAACCAATTACAGAAGGTCAATAAACGTTGGCACTTAACTAGAATAGAAAGTCTTACTATTCAGGGAATCCCTGATGTTCACTGTTTAATAAACGGTCAGAGTTTCTGGTTAGAATTAAAATCAAAGAAGGGTAAGAATTTAGGATTATCTAACTACCAAATTAATTGGCATATTAAACACATCTTATCTGGAGGCAAAGTTTTTATCTTGGTTCCGAGTACCTTGGAGCAAGGCTTCGAAATTCTCAAGATCCGTGTACCTAGAACAGAGGTGAACGGATGTTCACGTTTTGTTCCACCCCTTCGGGGTGGATCTCTACCAGATAGTGAATCTCTACCAGATAGTAGATCTCTACCGAATAGTGAATCTCTACCCTATATTCACATATCACAAAACAAAAATATAGAAGAGTTAATTAGAATCATTCTAAAGTAAATTTAAGCTGCACCGTTCTTGTTTTGTTCTTTTTCGCAGCGAATAAAATAAACTTGTTTAAAGATCCTATTGTGATAAGATTATATTTTAAATAACAGAAAGGTAAAAAATGACTTATTTACATATATCAAAAGGATCTGGAAAAATGCTTGGACTAGATTCGCTAAATACTGATACGACTAGTATTGATTTTTGCAATGCAATGTTTAACAGTAAAAACCCAAATATTATTTGTAGTAATAAAAAAGATAAAGGTTGTTATTCTCAACGTATGCTAAGAACATTTAGAAAAAATTGTATACCTTTATTTAAAAGAAATTTAGAGCGATTAAGTAATCTTATTGATTGGGATCTATTGCCTAAATTATTCACTACTATATTAAGAATAAATTCACACGGTGAGTTAAACAATGAAAACCATTTTTTAAATGTTGTTAACATTGCCAAAAAAAATCCAGATACTAAAATAGTTGTATACACTAAAAGAGCAACTATTGTAAAAAAAGTTTTATCAAAAATAAATAGACCAGCCAATATAATTTTAATCTATAGTAATCCTATAAAAGATAAAATTATAAATACGGTGCCACAATTTTTTGATAAGGTTTTTAATGTTGTCACACGTGATAACAAAAATATTAATTGTTATCAGAAGTGCAAGGAGTGCATGGCATGTTATAATTTTAATGACTCAAATATAATAATTGAAAAGATAAAATGATTAAAATTATTATAATGATAGCAATTATCTATCTAATATTAAAAGCGGTTTTTTAACCGCTTTTTTTTTACTTCAAAGCGTTCTCGTTTTGTTCCACCGCCTGACGGCGGTGGATCTCTACCGAATCTCTACCAAATCTCTACCGAATCTCTACCGAATCTCTACGTTTTATTAGGTCACATATAATAAAAAAAAATATATATATTAATAATAATAAATAAAAAAGAATAAGGGGCCGAAGCCCCTTATATTATTTGACTGAGATTACTAATGACTTAGAATACTTCACGCACTCTTTATAAGCTTCTGGATACTTTTCTTCAAGCTTCTTAAGATCTACATTAGGATTATTACGCTCATTAGTAACGATTTTTTTAACTGTATCATTATAAAACAAATTAAAATCTTTACACTTATAATCATTAAGTAACTGAATAATAGCAGGCCTTAATTTATTATACCTATTAGTAACTTGTTTTTTTATTTCTACAGTGTTAATAAACTTTACCATGATATCAGCATCGCTTTTAGCGATGCTGAAACCATTTATTCTTTTTAGTTGTTTACTCATGACCAAAGATCCTTGCAGGAATAACTTTATTACTATTACACTGATCACAACAACGGCCATCGGATAACGGCCATGCACTATGACCGCCTTCCCAAAAAACTTTCCCTTCTGGAGTTTTTTGAGCTTCGATGTTTTCTTCACATAAACTACACTTCATTTTATTACCTTTCTGTTATTGTTAATTAGTTCTATTCCAGAATCTAGCATATCGTTAATATGTTCTTTAGCTTGCCACAATGTATTTTGAGCATCGTGCTTGTCTTCGCCAATTAAACCATAAGACCAGTTCCAGCCTTTTCCGTAAGTTGATTTAAAACTTGTGATTTCAAATCCCCTATAATTCCAAATACTACCATCAGAATCTTTACCGATATATTTAGCTTTATATTTCATATTAAATCCTTTCTGTTATGTTTAATATGAGATCATATTACCATAAGATAAAATACAATACAAGCAAAAAAAAACATTTTTTTTGTTCACGTTTTGTTCCGCCCCTTCGGGGCCCTGGTTCTCTACCAAATCTCTACGGAATGTTCTATTTTTGTTCCGCCCCTTCGGGGCTTAGTCCTATATAATATATAATAGTATCTTATGGTCATAGGATATTCCTATACAACATATAGGTTGATCTTATAATGATCTTATGATAATATGATTACATATTAAACATAACAGAAGGAGTTTTAATATGAACACAAATATAAAAGACGAAATCAGATCTTTAGGGGAACTGATTATTATGGCTCAAAAAATCAAAGGTGATAATATGAGTAATCCTATTCACACTTCCGCTAGCATGAACGGTCAGGAAGACATTGACCAGAAGCTTGGGTCATTAATAGATTATATGAAAACTTTGCATAAAAGATTAATAGGGATGCAAGGGGATTATTCTGCTCATGCTTTTCAAATTAATTGTATGCTAAAAGAAGCATTAAATTATAACCATAAGTTAGAGTCGCTTGAAAACGACCCAACAAAATAAATAACAGGAGGGCTAACGCCCTCCTGACTCTCTACCAGATCTCTACAGTAATTCTCTACAGCTATTCTCTATAGCTATTCTTACCTTAATATATATAGAACAAACAGCGTACATATGTTCACGTTTTGTTCCGCCCTGCGGGGCTTTAACATGTCCCATGGTCATAGGATATTCCTATACAACATATAGGTAGACTTAATAACATTCCCATGATAATATGATATCATATTAACAAACAGAAAGGATTTAATTATGACTAAAACTAAAAACAAACTTAAAGACTTATTAGGCTCAATGCTTAAAGATTTTGAAACAGCAATTAATGCTGTTGACGAAGCTACCTATATAATGGACGACGTTATGGCGGAGTTAGAGCATAGCGAAGACCTAGAAAAGATTGATGATATGTTAGGGGACGGTCACTTTGATACGTTATCAGATATCCAAGTAAACTTACAAAACGCCCAACATACTATGAATACTTATTTCAGTATTCTTAATGATAAAGACTAACCATAACTAAGGCGGGGCTAACGCCCCGCCAGAAAGGAAAAAAATATGTTTAACAATATACACGCGGAAGAAAGACGACAAAAAAGAAGAAGAATATTTACAACGGTTATAGGCTTTGCCATTGCTTTAATACTTGGCGTACTTGCTTGGGACTTGTTCTATCTAGCCCAGTCATTGGAAATAATCGTTGGCGTTTTAATTTATGCAGTTAGTTTTATATTTGCTAGTGTTTCGCTTTTTATAACGTACTTAATAACATGTGAGGTTTGGTAATTAAATCCTAGCGGGGTGCAAGTCCCCGCATTTTACAAGGCTCATATTACAGCCCGTCTATCTTGGCGGGCTTTTTTTTTATCAGGTTATAGGGGGCTGCGTGTTTTATACAGCACTAAAGGCTAAGTAATAGACATGCAAATATTGCGATTTTATTCTAGTTAGTGTATAAGGGTCATATGAAATACGAAGGAATGACAACCGATCAATTAAGAATGCAGGTTGAGAAGTTATTTTTACAACACATTAAGCTATGCCAAGATAATTTTTTATATTTTGTCCAGGAGGTATGGCCTGATTTTATCTGTAGAAAAGAAGGGGACCCAAAAAAATGGGGGCACCATCAGATTATAGCTAATGAGTTTACAGAAGTTGCAAAAAATAAAAAAGGGAGGCTCGTCATAAATATGCCCCCTAGACATACTAAATCTGAGTTTGCTTCTGTATACTTTCCAGCGTGGATCATTGGCCGTTTTCCGAAAATGAAGATTATGCAAGTCTCGCATAACACAGAATTAGCCGTGAGATTTGGTAGTAAGGTTCGTAATATTATTGACTCTCCTGATTACAAACAGATTTTTGGTGATGTTAAATTAAGAGAAGACTCAAAAGCAAAAGGACGATGGGAAACGAACCACGGTGGAGAATATTATGCAGCGGGTGTCGGAGCAAGTATCACGGGCCGTGGTGCAGACTTACTTATTATTGATGACCCACACACGGAACAGGACTCCATGTCTGATTCTGCGATGGAACGTGCGTATGATTGGTACACATCTGGGCCCCGACAAAGATTACAACCAGGACGCTCAATTTTAGTTGTAATGACAAGATGGGCGGAGGATGATTTGACGGGACGCTTACTGAAGGCTCAGACCGAACCTAAAGCCGATACGTGGAAGCAGGTAAGCTTTCCTGCTATCTTACCATCAGGTAATCCTGTCTGGCCTGAATATTGGGAGTTAGAAGAATTAGAAAAAATAAAAGCATCGGTTCCTATTAGAAACTGGTCGGCTCAGTACATGCAGGAACCTACATCGGATGAAGGTGCTATATTAAAAAGAGAATGGTGGCAGGCATGGAAAGGGGACTCAATACCTAATTTATCGCATGTGATACAAAGTTATGATACAGCGTTTAGTAAAAAAGAAACAGCGGATTATTCTGCGATAACAACATGGGGTGTATTTTATCCTGAAGAAGGTGGTCCTGCTCATATGATATTATTAGATGCAATGAAAGGTAAATTTGATTTTCCTGAATTAAAGGTAGTAGCATTAGATGCTTATAAGTATTGGGAACCTGAAACAATTGTAATTGAACAAAAAGCAAGTGGTGAACCATTGACGCAAGAATTTAGAAGGATGGGTATACCTGTGGTACCGTTTACACCTAGTAAGGGTAATGACAAACATACTAGAGTAAATGCCTGTGCTCCTTTATTTGAGAGTGGTCAAATGTGGTATCCACATGGAGAGAAGTTTGCAGAAGATGTAATTGACGAATGTGCAGCATTTCCACACGGTCAATACGATGACTATGTTGATTCAACCACACAAGCTGTGTTAAGGTACAGACAGGGACACTTTATTGAGTTATACTCTGATCATGTGGACAATGAAGATTTACCACCTAAAGAGTATAAATACTACTAGGAGAACAGAATGGACGAATACACCAGAGCTATATTTCAAGAACAATTAAAGAAAGGAGAGTTACTGGCAAAAGAAAAACCTGTAACTAAAAATTATAGAGATGCTTTACGAGCAGGTAGAGATAAAGTAAAGGATAAGACTTTAGTAAATACTGATGTAAAAAAATCCGCAGTACCAAGTGTTGTTCAAAAAGAACCTAAGTCTTTAAAAGATACTACAAACGAATTAGCTAAGGCTGATAATCCAATGAGAGAAATGTATAGACAAAAAATGAAAACAGAAGCATTGTCTAAATTACTACCAGGAGGCGGAGACCCGATGGCTATGATCAATCCACAAAGTAACGCTGCTCCAGTAGAACAACCTTATGATTTATTAGATCGTTTAGCGGTGGATAAGAGAAAAGCAGATTTTAGAGTTAGACAACAATATGCTTTACCTGTACAATCAATAAGTCAAATGACTCAAGCAAAGAATGGACAATTTGTTACAGTAAAAACTAAATTTGGTAGAACTAAAAAAACGAGAATAACATGATAGAAGAAAATATTGAGGTTACAGATAAAGACGGTGACGTTGTAGATGTACAAGAGAATCAAGAACAACCTGTAGATGTAAT